>ERZ791852.184-NODE-184-length-50224-cov-7.390939_pt1 | contig 50224 bp, 38 predicted proteins | sample MGYA00510287_ERZ791852 | MGnify/ENA primary metagenome ERZ791852 (study PRJEB30046, sample SAMN00715257) | human gut metagenome | study: EMG produced TPA metagenomics assembly of the A metagenome-wide association study of gut microbiota in type 2... | reverse complement strand
CTATGGCTATGGAAGGTATCAGTACGTTGTGCGGACGCGGCACTCCCCACCCTCTATTGAAAATCCAATTGCAGAAACCTTGAAAACCTTCAATCGGAGTGGTGTTGTAAATGCAGAGCCTGATGTTGGGATTGCCTGCCAGCATCGGCTGCCATTCCTTGTTTTTCAAGGCGCGTGCCGGAACAAAGAAATTCATTGGCCAAGTGGTTTTTTCAGCAAGCGTTTGAAACAGTTGCACCCGCTTCTCAGGAACAATCCAGAACAAAGGATCGGCTATGAGGTAGATTTCCGGCCGAAGCTGTTCGAACATCGGGGAAGTGGCGCAAAAGTTCACTGCCAACAGCGTCTTTCCTTTTATAAACTCCGGAGCTTCCTGCACCGTACGGCTCAGCGAAGGACCGTTGGCCAGTATCAGCAGCTCTTCCGGATTACCGAACGATGACGGTAAATGCGTATGCCACTTGGACTGCAGCAATATCTTCACCACACTGAGGAAACTTTGCCACAACTGCCCCAACCATTTCATTCCTTTTTCTCCCATTGATACAAACAATATAATGTGATGCAAAGATAGAGAGTTTAGCGATTACAGACTAAAAAAATAGAGGAATTTATGGAATAGAAAGCAGCAAAAGCAGTACTTTTGCACCAGATAAGGGCGCGCAATGCTATCGGATAGCAAGCTATCCAAGAAAGATAAATTTATGAGAGTACTATTAATCAATACATCCGAACGTATCGGTGGAGCAGCCGTAGCAGCCAGCCGACTCATGGAATCGCTCAAGAACAACGGCATCAAGGCCAAACTTCTGGTACGCGACAAGCAGACCGACCAAATCACCGTGGTTTCATTAAACTACAACTGGCGCATGATATGGAAATTCGTATGGGAGCGTATCGTCATATGGAAAGCCAACCGCTTCAAAAAGGAGAATATCTTTGCCGTGGACATCGCCAATACAGGTACGGACATTACCTCTCTTCCGGAGTTCCAGCAGGCGGATGTCATTCATCTCCACTGGATAAACCAGGGAATGTTATCTTTAAAGAACATCGAGAAAATCCTTGCCTCAGGCAAACCCGTGGTATGGACCATGCACGACATGTGGCCGTGCACCGGCATCTGCCACCATGCCCGCGAGTGCACCCGCTATCAGCAGGAGTGTGGCAACTGTCCTTTCATCCACGGCAACGGCAGCAGAAAAGACCTCTCCTACCGGACTTTCCGCAAGAAGCAGGAGTTGTATCAGGGACGGCACATCAATTTCGTAACATGCAGCCACTGGCTGGAAGGACTGGCCAAGAAAAGCGCCCTGCTCGCCGGACACACGATTACCTGCATTCCCAACCCTATCAATACCAACCTGTTTAAGCCGCACAACAAGCAAGAAGCACGCAACAGATGCCAACTGCCGCAGGACGCCAGACTCGTACTGTTCGGTTCGGTGAAAACAACGGACAAACGGAAAGGCATCGACTACCTGGTAGAATCGTGCGCACTACTGGCGGAAAAGCACCCCGAACTGAAAACGAAGCTCGGCGTCGTCATTTTCGGCAAAGAGTCGCAGCAACTGGCCAACCTGCTGCCTTTCAAGGTCTATCCGCTGGACTTTGTGAGCAACGAACACCAGTTGGTAAACATATACAATGCGGTAGACCTCTTCGTCACCCCTTCGCTGGAAGAGAACCTGCCCAACATGATTATGGAAGCCATGGCATGCGGCATTCCCTGCGTCGGCTTCAACGTGGGCGGCATTCCCGAAATGATAGACCACCTGCACAACGGATACGTGGCGCAATACAAGTCGTCCGAGGATTTTGCCAACGGCATCTACTGGACACTTACCGACCCGGATTATCCCAGCCTCGCCGAGCAGGCCTGCCGGAAGGCCGTCACCCACTATTCGGAAAGCGCCATCGCCAAGAAATATATTGACCTGTACAACAAAGTCACTGGAAGAAATGCATAACCATCCCACCCCCAAGTTCAGCGTCATTACCGTGACCTACAATGCCGAGGCTGTATTGGAAGATACCATCCAGAGCGTTATCTCGCAAACCTACCGCCACGTGGAGTATATCATTGTGGATGGAGCGTCGAAGGATAAGACACTCTCCATCATAGACCGTTATAAGGATCACATCGCAAAGGTGACAAGCGAACCCGATAAAGGCCTGTACGATGCCATGAACAAAGGCATCCGACTGGCTACGGGCGATTACCTCTGCTTCCTTAATGCCGGCGACAGCTTCCACGAAGACGATACGCTGCAACAAATGGTACATACGCTGCCGGGAAGCGAGCTACCCGATGTGATGTACGGTGAAACGGCCCTGGTGGACAAAGAAGGGCATTTCGTACGTATGCGCCGTCTTTCCGCCCCGGAAACGCTGACATGGAAAAGCTTCAGACAAGGGATGCTTGTCTGCCATCAGGCCTTCTTTGCCAAACGCACTTTAGTAGAACCGTATAACCTGAAGTACCGCTTTTCCGCCGACTTTGACTGGTGCATCCGCATCATGAAAAAGGCACACACGCTGCACAATACCCGCCTCACGATAATAGACTATCTGGACGAGGGCATGACTACCCAAAACAGGAAAGCCTCGCTTAAAGAACGTTTCCGCATTATGGCGCAATATTACGGTCTGATAAGCACGGCAGCCTATCATGTCTGGTTCGTACTGAGGGCGGTACTGAAAAAATAATCCGTACAGCTTGAAAATTGTATGTGCCACTTCATTGGCAATCTTGTGCCAGCATATAGGCATAAGCGTGCCATTAAAGTGGCACATACATAGACTGTGAACGGCACGCCTAAGGTTTAAGCAACGAGCGCAACTCCTGCACGCCTTCCGATGCTCCTTTTTGAATTACATGTATCTGCCGCATGGAATGTACATCCACCGGCTTAGGGTCTATCAGGTACACTTCGGCATCGCGAGGCACATAGTTGAGCAATCCGGCAGCCGGATATACATTCATCGAAGTACCGATAATGACGAATATATCCGCTTTCTCCACATAATCCACAGCCGTTTCAATCTCAGGAACCGACTCGCCGAACCAAACGATAAACGGACGAAGCTGAGTACCGTCGCCGGCTTTATCTCCCAACTTCACTTCGTACTCATCCGGTTTCAGTTCCTTTATGTAGTGCGGATTATAAGGGTCGCGACTGGAACAGACCTTTGTCAGCTCGCCATGCAGATGAATCACGCGTTTGCTCCCGGCACGCTCGTGCAGATTATCGACATTCTGCGTAACGACCGTTACATTGAAGTCCTTTTCCAGCTCTGCAAGCCCGATGTGTCCGGCATTCGGCTTTACATCCAGCAATTGCTTGCGACGCTCGTTATAAAAGTTGATAACCAACTCCGGATTACGGGCATAGCCTTCGGGAGTCGCCACCTGTTCCACCGGATATTTATCCCACAGTCCGCCCGCATCGCGAAAAGTACTGATACCACTCTCGGCGCTCATACCTGCACCGGACAAAACAACCAAGTTCTTCATCTTTATATCTCCTTAAAGTTCATATAGTCATACAAATGTATGAATAATACCCCAAAAGAGGGAAGTTATTTTCACTTACTAAGATTTTTTAATCTGAAAAAAACAAAATCATTCAAATAAAAGACGTATTTTTGCCATTCATTAATTTGCAATAGGCTGGAAAAGAAATGATTTCAGCCGCCAACAAAAACATTTTATGGATAAATTCAGTTATGCTATCGGCCTTGGAATAGGTCAGAATCTTTTAAGTATGGGTGCTAAAGGCATCGCAGTAGATGACTTTGCACAAGCAATCAAAGATGTCTTGGAAGGCAACCAGACGGCTATCAGCCATACGGAAGCCCGCGAAATAGTAAATAAGTACTTCGAAGAACTGGAACAGAAAATGAATGCCGCCAATATCGAGGCCGGCAAGAAGTTCCTTGAAGAAAACAAAAAACGCCCGGGAGTGGTTACGCTGCCCAGCGGGCTCCAGTACGAAGTTATCAACGAAGGCAACACAGGCACTTATGCCAAAGCTACCGACCAGGTACAATGCCACTACGAAGGTACGCTGATTGACGGAACACTGTTCGACAGCTCCATCAAGCGCGGCCAGCCTGCCACATTCGGCGTCAGCCAGGTAATCCCGGGTTGGGTGGAAGCCCTGCAACTGATGCCCGAAGGCGCCAAATGGAAACTCTACATCCCCAGCGAGCTGGCTTACGGCGCCCAGGGAGCAGGTGAGATGATTCCACCGCACAGCACACTCATTTTTGAAGTGGAACTACTTAAAGTATTAAACAAATAATTTTAAAAGCAAAATGAAAAAAGTAACATTTATCATGGCTCTTGCAGCAGCTGCCGGTTTGGCATCCTGTACTGCACAAAGCCCGAAAGCGAACCTCAAAACAGACGTTGACTCATTATCTTACGCCATCGGTATGGCACGTACCGAAGGTCTGGATCAATATCTCGCACAGCAGGGTATCGATTCTACTCAAATGACAGACTTCCTGAAAGGTTTCAACGAAGGTGCAAGCAAAATCGACAAGAAAGACGTTGCTTACATGGCAGGTCTGCAAATCGGACAGATGGTAAGCAAACAATGGGTAGAAGGCTTCAACCAACAGATTTTCGGTGGAGACTCTACACAAACCATCAGCCGTGAAAACCTGTTGGCAGGTTTCGTTGCCGGAGTTGTAGGCAAAGGCATCATGACCAAAGAAGAAGCTCAGACTTTCATGCAGACCCAGATGGATGCAGTAAAGGCTAAAGCCATGGAAAAGAAATACGCCGACAACAAAGCTGCCGGTGAAAAATTCCTTACTGAAAACAAGACCAAAGAAGGTGTTGTAACCACTCCGAGCGGTCTGCAATATAAGATTATCACCAAAGGAACCGGTGAAATCCCCGCTGATAGCAGCAAAGTAAAAGTAAACTACAAAGGTACGCTGATTGACGGAACCGAATTCGACAGCTCTTACAAGCGTAAAGAACCTGCTACGTTCCGTGCCAACCAAGTTATCAAAGGCTGGACAGAAGCCCTCACTATGATGCCTGTAGGTTCTAAGTGGGAACTTTACATCCCACAAGAACTGGCTTACGGCGCAAGAGAAACCGGCGGCCCAATCAAACCGTTCTCTACTCTGATTTTTGAAGTGGAACTGGTAGGTATCGAAAAATAAAACGATCATGCCATAAAAGCGATAGGGCGGTGAAGCGACGATACTTCACCGCCCTATTCCATTATCCCCCTACCACTTTATCACCTTGCCATCCATTATCACTTTATCACCTTATTACCCTATCACTTTATCGTATTATCACTTTTATTCTTTTTTTCGCTCCATTCTATAGATAAATTAAAATAAAGTCCTATATTTGCTTACTATTTGATAAGAACAAGAACTTTACTTATTTACTATTATGGAAAAAATAGACAATCTTGACCGGCAGATTCTGGAAATCATTTCCCAAAATGCCCGTATTCCTTTTAAGGATGTAGCTGCTGAATGTGGTGTATCACGTGCCGCCATTCACCAACGCGTACAGCGCTTGATTGATTTGGGCGTTATTGTCGGCTCCGGCTACCATGTAAACCCTAAGTCTTTGGGCTACAGGACTTGTACTTATGTAGGAATCAAACTGGAAAAAGGCTCCATGTACAAGGCTGTTGTTACCGAGATGCAAAAGATTCCCGAAATCGTGGAATGTCATTTTACCACCGGTCCGTACACCATGCTGACCAAAGTGTATGCGCGTGACAACGAACACCTAATGGACTTGCTGAATAACAAGATGCAGGAAATCCCCGGCGTCACTGCAACAGAAACATTAATTTCACTGGAACAAAGCATCAAGAAAGAAATTCCTATTTGCCCGGAAAAGTAAGATAAATAAAACAATGGGGTTGTGCCAAAACAAAAAACACTTATTATTTGTTCTGACATAACCCCATGATTTCACCACCTTATCACTTTATATAAATATGGATTTCTTAAACGAATATCACCTGTCAGGACTTGTAATCGGTATCTGTACTTTCCTTATCATAGGCATCTTCCACCCCATAGTAGTAAAAGCCGAATATTATTGGGGAACTAAATGCTGGTGGATTTTCCTATTGTTGGGAATCGGCGGTGCCATTGCTTCACTGTGTACCGATAATATTTTGGTAGCCTCGCTGCTAGGCGTATTCGCCTTCTCCTCATTTTGGACCATCAAAGAAGTATTTGAACAAGAAGAGCGGGTAAAAAAAGGGTGGTTTCCCAAGAATCCTAAACGAACATATAAATTCTAAACAAAGAACATTCGCATTTTTATCTGAAACGCTTGCATATTTCAAGAGAAAATACTACTTTTGTCCCCGCTATCCGATATAAGGATACACCGGACTTGTAGCTCAGTTGGTTAGAGCAACAGACTCATAATCTGGAGGTCCCAGGTTCAAGCCCTGGCTGGTCCACTTTCAAAATCAAGGAGTTACGAATTTCGCAACTCCTTTTTTCTTGCCTTTGCGTAAACAATGCGTAAACAAACTGTTTGAGTTGGACGTGTTTTATACATAGAAGTTCTATGATGCTCCATGCAATCCTATAATATCGTTACCCGAAGTTTTATTAGTGTGACGACACTTTACGATTAAATAAACTCAAATATACTCCATTTGCATGTTGATTTACAGAATAATATTGTAACTTTGCAAATGCAATGCATTTATGGCGAGCCATGACCAAGAGGTGCTCTTTCCTAATAAGGAAAAGTGAGTTTGCCTAACCTTCGTGGGAGGGTTATCCCATTCCGATGAATCGAAGCGTAGAGGGAGTATTAGTCGGAAGATACTCTATTTCAAACAATACGTGAGAGTTGCTTCAGGGGTTGAGACCGATTAGCAGAAGCCCGGTTACCAGTCAGCGACAGGAGACAACGAGATTGCACCGCTGCATATAACGACAATGTTTTTATCCGTCAAAGGATAGGGGCTCAGTGGTTATATGCAGCGTTTTGTATATGTACGCCTCACATTGCAAAGCGGCTGTATTCAGAGGTTATGTTGAACATAAACAATGAATGCAATGGAAAAATTAACCAAGTCATTGTCTCTTTTTAAAGAGCGTAACTGTTCTGTCTCTATCGTGTTGGATTCGCGTACCCGCAGAAAGAATGCGTGTGAGTTTCCCTTATCTCTTCGTTTCACGATTGACCGCAAGTTCTTCTATTTTACAGTTGGAAGTTCTTTTACTGAGAAAAAGTTCTCGGACATCTGCAATGCGACGAAATGTAAAAGCGAGAACTACAAACTTCAGAAGGAGTGGAAAGATACCATTGCCCCCAAGTACAAAGAAATCTTGATGAACCTGAACAAAGGCGGCATCCTGACATTTGAGATGGTACGTCAATGTATCATGGGTGAAGAAGTGGTGCTATCCAAAGAGGACACAATCCAATCACAATCCTTTATTAGTATATGGGAGCAAGTCATTCACGAATTGCGTACAGAAGACGGAGGAGCACGTTTCACCACAGCAGAGAGTTATGAGTGTTCGCTCAAATCATTCAGAAAGATTCTTGGAGAGAATGCCATAAAAGGCTTTTGTATCAGTGCGGCAGAACTTCAGAAATGGAAGGACGGAATGCACAATGGGGTAAAAGACGAAAATGGTGTGATTGTCGGGAAAATCAGCGACACTACGGCCGGTATCTATTTGCGTTGTTGCCGTGCCGTATGGAACAGGTGTGTACATGAAGGCTACCTCAAAGATGTTCCCTATCCTTTTTCTAACAAAAAAGAGAAAGGGCTTGTGAGCATTCCCAAGAGTGCAAAGCGCAAACAGAATTTCCTGAACGTGAATCAGATGACGGAACTATACAACCTTTTCGTATCAAAGAAGTATCCTGAACATTGGTCGGAAGAATATGTGCAACGTGCGCATTATTCATTGGGATTATTTCTTGCTCAATATCTTTGCAACGGTTTCAATATGGCTGATGCTGGCCGCTTGACCTATAATAGTTATTATTATCAGACAAATGGCAAAACTTTCCGCTTCAATCGAAAGAAAACATCCCGACGGAGTGCTGACGGCTCAGAGGTAATAGTCCCTATCATCCCTCCCTTACGATATATCTTGGATGAGATAGCTGCACCTCCTACTCGGGACGGTTTTGTGTTCCCCGATATATTAAAAGGAGCGGAAACGGAAGAGTTACGCCGCAAATACACCATGCAAGAGAACTCAAACGTGAAAGACCGCGTCATTAAGATTTGCCATGAGGCATTGAATTGGGATAAGTCCATCTGTCCGTCCGGCACATGGTGCCGACACTCGTTTGCTACTAATCTGCATAATGCCGGAGTGGATATGGATTATATCTCTGAAAGCATGGGGCATTCAACTTCTGATCATGCCATTACCCAAATCTACATTGAGCATTATCCTCTTGATATACAGATGCAGAACAATTCAAAGTTGTTAAACTTGGAGAATTCTTCTGAAAGGGATGCTCTGTTGGCGAAGTTGGCAAGCATGTCCACAGAAAAACTGCTTAAACTATTCAGATAACCTTAATCCGTAATGCTGATGATAAATTTCATAGAAAGGATAAAATCCTATTCCAAAAGGAAGGATGCGGCTGATATGGCTATCCGTGCATGGAAATCAGCTAACGAAGAAGTGTATGCCGACTTTTATAAGCGCATCGATGCTGTGGCTAAAGGTGATATGTCTGTTCTGATAGATATGTATCAGATGATGCGTGACTGTACACCACCAGAAGCTTTGATTATGTACAATTGGCTCTCTGATTTTGCGAACGGCAAAGATGTAACAGCCATCACGAACCAACAATGGGCTGGCCAATATACCGAGACCATCGCCAGATGTATCACCAACATGCGTTTATGGATAGGCATCAATGTGAAAACAGGTACGGTAGAACTGCTTACTTCTCCGAAATCAGGGCTGCTGATGGTTCATTCTGAAACACCTATTGAAATATGGAATCGTCTGCCGCAGGAGTTAAGGTCCTATTTGATTGGACAATTAGATATGTTCATGAGAAACAGCAAAGGATGTTATCTGTTGAGCAAACTGGAAAGAAAAATGGTTTATCAGTTCCTGACCTATATCTCTCAAATTGTTTTCCTCTCTCATGCAGTATTCATTGGTGGGTTCATGGCTAACCTGTATGACCGTGTAATGGAAAAGAAAGAAGACTTGGCTTATTGTATGTATTATTTCGTGGTATTTGACCACGGTCTGTCCCGTATGACAAAGTTGCTTAATCGTCTGCTGAACAGTGAAGAGGTTGACCATGGCGATATGCTTTTGGTAAAGTCATGCGTTACCCTGCTTGTCAATAGAAGTATAGAGATGGGCGCAGAAACCAAAGCAGACTGGGAAGATACCATAGAAGGTTGTACCCCGGAAATCTGGAAGGAAGTGATGTTCGCCTTACGCAAAGTAAAAGGCAGGCGAGGCAATAGAAAGGTGATACAATCATTGGATGATATTCTTTTGGGAGACAAGGAACGTATCAAGCAGGGTATCCTTTTGTTTCTTGAAGAGAATACAGAGGACATAAGTCTTGCCTATCTGTTGAAATCATTGGTAAAGTCTGGCAAGATAAAAGCGTCCACAAGATACATGACATTCCACCGTGCCATAGAACAGTTCTCACAACGGCATTATGGGCACGATATACCGCAGAAGCGATACGGGGAAATCAAGGAACTTACTTTGAACTCGCCCCAAAGAGGAAGCAGTTACACCAAAGCAAAACGGATAATAGACCAATGGACGGACTATTTTGGCAATAACGGGTAGTTGGGGAATCCTGCTATCCGTTTTTACTGCAAACATCTGTTGTAATTCGGTCGGCAAAATTAAGGTATAAATAAACCGACCAATACACAGAGTTTCACACACTACCTTTGCTTGCGAAATCGGTTTCACAGAGTTGAACCGATACTTAAAGTATTTAATCATCAAACAAGTAAAGGTATGGAAGAAAAACTCAATCTCAACCAATTACTCCAAAAGCCTATCGCCATGATGACGGGCGAGGAGCTATGTTTTCTCATCACCAAAAGCGTGGAAAGTACAGAAGTGGCCACTCCCCAAGTGGCATCCAAAGGCAACTACTATGGCATAGAGGGAATCGCCCGTGTGTTCGGATGCAGTGTACCCACGGCAAACCGCATTAAGAAAAGCGGTATCATAGACAAGGCTATCACACAGATAGGACGAAAAATCGTAGTGGATGCAGACCTTGCATTGGCTTTGGCAAAGGAATCTGGTGGCATCCATATCAAAGAATAGCGGTATGGAAGAGAATTGGAAAAAGAACCTGGCAACAGACAGTTACGGGAATCCGGTTCGTTCCATCAGTAATCTCCGGCTTATTTTCACACTGGATGAGAATCTTAGTCAGATAAGGTACGATACCTTCTGTCAGGACGATGTATGTTTCTGCCCTTTGTTCCGCAATGTCAACGGAAACAAGATAGATGAAGAGTCGGCAGGAAAGATACAGGATTATTTAGAAAGGACATACAGAATACGTCTGACGCAGAATAAGGTATTTGAGATATTGAAGACCACTTCTTCTGAACGGAGTTTCAATCCTGTACAGGAATTCATCACACAAGAGACATGGGACGAACAACCTCGCATAGCCACAACCATCATAGATTATCTTGGAGCAGAGGACACTTCGCTTGTCCGGGAACAGACAAAACTTTGGTTCGTGGCGGCTGTAGCAAGAGTATTCAATCCAGGTTGCAAGTTTGACAACGTACTGACCTTGCCCGGTCCCCAAGGTATCGGGAAAAGCACCTTTTTCAAAGCCATCAGTGGGAGATGGTTCAATGATTCGTTCTCTTTCGCCAGTGGTGACAAGGAGAAAGTGGAAACCATCACCAACGGCTGGATTATTGAAATCAGTGAGTTGAATGGTTTGAAACGGGCGAATGACGCGGAAGCTGCCAAGGCTTTTCTAAGCCGTTGCAGTGATTATATGCGTCCGGCTTACGGACACAAGGTTGTGGAGTTCATGCGGCATAATGTCTTTGCTGCGACTACTAATGAAATGAACTTTCTGCAAGGAGACAATGGAAACCGCCGATGGTGGATTATCCCGGTCAAAGGTAACGGTCATGTGTCAGATTGGTTGGATGATTTGCAGTGTTCCGTTCCTCAACTTTGGGCAGAGGCATATACATATTATAAGCAAGGTATGAAACTCTACTTGTCACCTGACATGGAGAATGAGGCCAACGAGGTGCAGATGCAACATTCCAACATTCTTGTTGACCCAATCATGGAGGACATAGAAATGTATCTGGAACGTGAGGTTCCCATGCAGTATGCAAGCTGGATGATTCCGACACGACTGGCTTATCAGAAAGGAGCATACTCAGAGCCAAATTCCACAATGACCTCACTCAATATGGTTTGTGCCCGGCAGATTATAGAGGAACTGCCCAATGATTTGGTCAGACGAAATTCGTCTAAATACACTTCGCAATACATCAACCGCCTGATGTCCATGTTTCCCAATTGGAAACGGAGTGGACAGGAGAAGGTCAAGGGGCTGCATCCAGCCTACTGCGACAAGACGGGACGGACGAAATACCCATGGGTGAGGGTGGACGCTCCAAGTGAAGAGTCCTGCGCGACACTGCCAAGTGAACAGGAATTGCCATTCTAATTTTAAAATAAGGGAAAAAGAAAAAACTACTGTCCTTATGCCCCCTTGTCCCTTTTGCCCTCGAAAAAAGAATAAAAACAGGAAATAAGCAAAATAGAAAGTTATAAAAATGCTTGGGACACGGGACAATATAAATCACAATATGAGAAAAGAAGAACTTATCAAACAACTACAAGAACGTGCCCCGTTGTTGGCAAATGCGGTCAGCCACATGGTTACGTATGTTCAAGACCGTTATCCTTCCACCTTTCCGAGCAAGGAACAGACCGAGGCGGTGAACACCTACTTACATAGTGTCCATGCCGACGGGGACGGAAGTATGTCGGAACGGAATTGTGAACACCGGCGTATCGCGTCACAGAACATTACCATTGCCGCCAGCCGTGTGTTGGACAGCCAACAACTTGACAGACTGCAAAACGTGCTTGACCACATCGCATACGACAAGGAGTATTATATGCCGGAGAGAGGATGCGGAATGCACCGCTGACTTTCTCTTTTGGCTGCACCATTTATAAACCATCTTCAAAATTGACAGACGATGAAAACAGATTTGAATTATTGTATAGTGCTTTCGTTAGAGCAACTTGCGTATCTGGCAGGAAGCAAATACGGCATTGACCGTATGAAGATATTGCACCGACTTATTGAAGCGGCTGTGTTGGAAGAAACAGATTATGCCATAAAAGGATTTTCCACAACCTTACAAGTGGGGCAAGCTATCCTTTCGGAAGTGGATTTGTCCTGCAAGTTAGGCTATGACAAAAAGACCATATCCCGCGTACTTGACAAGATGAACCAGTTAGGAATTGTCACATCCACGCAGAGTAATCGCACAAGCATCCACACGCTGAAATGTGTATCAGCATGGATGTTGGATGGCAACAGAATAGACAATCCTTTTTATGTCCGAATAAAAGACCGGCAAGAAGAAGGAGAGGATGATTGTAGGCAAACAGAAGAATGAGGGGGGCGTTTCCGATTCAGATTTTTCCTTCGCAGGCAAAATGCCTGTTATATCAGATAATGGAGAAAGTCCTTCTTCCCTTATTTCTGTTTCTTCACAGTCTGCGGCAGAGGAAGAATCCAACGAGGATGTTTCAGCAGATGGTCAGACATAACCATATTGGATATGGCGGTAGAGCCTATGTTTTCGTGTGGGGTCTTGCAAGAAGTTCCTATGTCGCACAAATTCGCTGCGCTCATCCGTATCTCATAGGCATATTCCGGCAGTCGCAAGCTCCCACCGTGCTGTCCAATTTTAGAAAGAAGTTTCACTCATAACACAATGAAGTATGAAGAAGAAAAAGAATATCAGCAATGAAGTTGACGAAGAAAATGACAAGAAAGTTATAAAGCGTACCCTGCGACTTGAAGCTAGGGTGACGGAACAGGAATACACCCAAGCGGCAGAACTTGCCAAAACCTGCGGTTTGTCCATGAGCAACTATGTGCGCCGCACTGCTTTAGGGCAGCACCCACGGCAACGGCTGTCTGAGCGTGAGGTAGAAGCCTTATGCAGTCTGACGGATGCAAGGGGCGACCTTATCCGTATTGCGGCAGCAGTAAAGTCCATTCAAGCAGACAGACGAGCAATGTATTTCAGCGATACTAGGTTTGTGGAACAATGGATGAGAGCTGCCACGCAATTAATCAACCGCTGGAACCAGATAGAGAATTACCTTACCGAATAAGAGCCCCCACTTGTTATGATAGCAAAAGCCAGTACCATACCGCATGGCGCAAATGCCATAAGATATTCCGTCAATAAAGACAGAGCGGATATAGTCAAAGCCAACCTGTTGCCCGATGACATTTCACCGGAAGCGATGTACGGTCGGATGATGCTCGTGCAGAAGATGTTTGCCGAGAAAATTAACAAGGGCAGACCTCTTGGCAGAAACGTGATAAGAATTGAAATTTCCCCATCCGAGGAAGAGAGCCGAAATTGGACAATGGACGACTGGGTACGTTTGGTAGATGAGTTCATCCGGGTATTCGATTCCATAGACCTTTCCCAAAAGACCAAACGGGCTTCTTCAAAGCAGACCAATCTCAAAGGTTCGCAATACATAGCCGCCCTGCATCGTGATTCTAAAAGTGGCATTCTTCACCTGCACATTGATGCCAATCGTGTGGATATGAATGGAAAAATAAATGATAGCCATAAGATTGGCGAGAGGGCAGTCATGGCTGCGAATATCATTAACGAAAACCGAGGATGGGTACAGTCCAAAGAAATCGGCATACGGCACAGGAAGGAAATCTCAAACTGTTGCATGGAGATACTTCGTGCGATGGACAAATTCAGTTGGCGACAATACAAAATGGAACTGACAAAACGGGGTTACAAAGTGCACATACAAGAAAATGATAAGGGAAAGGTTTATGGTTATTCCATCAAACGGGGGAACTCCAATTATAAATCATCCGTGTTGGGTATCGGGAGAAATCTGACTCCATCAAAGATTGAGGCTACTTGGGCAAAACTGCATCAGCAGGAAAGGAAATCCGAGCCAACAAAATCTATTCCTCAACAAACACAGACAGCCAACGCTGATTCTGTTGTACAACCCAAGATGGCTCCACAGCCTGTTATAAGGTACTATGATATAGCGACAGACGAATATCACAGCTACCATGTGGAGATACCCGAAGCCGCTGACAATATCATCCGGCAAGATTGTTCTTTGGATGAAGCTCATCCGTTGGCTAAGATTGAAGAGATACAGCACATGGCTCTTTTACTCTTTGCCGGGTATTTGGATGCTGCCACAAGTATGGCTGCTTCAAGTGGTGGTGGCGGTTCTGACACTGGTGGCTGGGGACGAGACAAGGACGAGGATGAACTTGAATGGGCACGTCGCTGCGCAAGAATGGCAAACAGCATGTGCAAACGCAGAAAAGGACTTCACAGATAATCTACCTTTTATAAATATAAGAAAATGGGTATAGGAAAATCAAGGGGCACTTCACCTATAAATGTCAACGACATGCTGGAGAAAGTTGAAATCAACCAGCAAATTGAGTCAGAAAAACAAGAAATTGATAAACTTCTCATAGAAATAAGAGAAGCAAAGGAAACGCTGATAAAGTTCAATGAGGATTTGGAGAAAGCTATCGCTGCCGAATGTCGCATTGAGGGTGCACTCAAAGCGGCAGCTGGCAGTTGTGAGAATATAGTCAGGGGCATCTGTAATGCAATTGTGAAAGCTGAACGGGACACGAAATTCAAGACAACAATTACCCCAGAGCAACTTACAAAGCTTAGGCAACTTATAGACCATTCTATTGAAAGTTGGATTTCGGTATTGGCAAATCACCGCGCCGAACAAGCAAAACTTATTGCCGAGCATGAATCTAATATGCGCAAAATCATCAGACGGAATGAGGGCGTTTGGTTTTCCGACTTCTGGATGAAAGTTTTGGTGATATTCTTGATTGTTTATACGGTGGGATTGGGACTGGTCGTATATTGTGTCACTTGAAACTATGAGGAATATCTTTCCACTTTTTTCATGGTAATTGACAGATTTATAGTAATTTGCAATAGAGGTAGGAACAGGGTTGGTAGCAGAGTTAGTAACAGAGTCGGGGCTCTTGATTGTAATCCTGTAGAGGCACTATCAGTACCATATTCTGGTTTTGGCTTTACACCCAATTCTGGCACTCGTGCTACCTTCCCGTGACAAAATACCCGTCTTCTGTATGACAGAAAGGTCACGTTGAACTGTACGATGAATTACTGACAGAACTATAGACATTTCTTGTGCTGATATGAATGGGGTTCTTTTATAAGGCTTACTATTTTATGCCGTCTGTCAGTTGACTGGACTTGCGACATTACTTGTGACATCACTTGCGGCATTTATTATCTGCACAAACTTTATCTGCTCAAGAATGACAACCATCCTCTCCATATTATTGGAGAAGATGACTATTCCTAATCTATATTTTTTACAAGTTGAAGCCAATCCCTCATATTCATTTTGGGGTATTTGCCCTCATAAAATTTTTCTGCAACCGATATAGCTTCAAGTGTATGTGGTGAACTAATTTTTATTAGAGGCCGTAACTGTTTAAGCAGTTCTTCTTCTGTAATCACCTTGATTTTACCATCTTCTACTACAGGATGAGTTGAATCGGACAGCCCCTTTGACTTAACATCGAAGAAAGTATTAATCTTATCAAAAAAATCAGTGATAGATTTTCGTTTAAAAACGATTGGATTATCTCCATTTTTTAAATTGATACGAAGAAATTCTCCTTCCTCGACCTCCTCTTGGTATGAAATACGTGAATAAAATGACACACTCTTACCAACATTAAGCCTTTCTTTTGCTACATTAAAATCCCAACAGACAAAGACATCATTCTCTTGGTCGTATCCAAGAAATATAAAAATATTCGGTGATTTTTTAATCTCGTCAAATAAGTCTCTTTTTGGAAGTTGCGCACGAGTTGTTCCTGGTCTATCTTTAAAAAAGGCTGAAGATAAGTTCTTGATGTAGACATAATAAGGAACATTATCATATTTCATCAAAAAAGGTTGAACCCCTTCAATATATTCAAAGCAAGACCTTTTGTCAAGTTCCTTTCTTATCAACTCTAGCAATGTTTCTGGAAATATTTTTTCAATTTTCATAAGCCTATACTATTGAATAGAATTGTGTTTAGAACTGGATTCGTTTCTTTTGAAGCGACTTTTATTCTCGTTAAGTCACAATCAAATTTGATATTTGATAGTTCAATAGGAATTACGTCGGATGGAATATTGGGGATTTCATTTACATCAAAGAAAGACAAACCATCAATAGCCATTTGGTAATCAAAATAATACTCAAACGCCTTATCAAAATCAGTCCCAAGAGTTGATGCAATTACTTCATTTAATATAAGGTGAAGTTTCAAATCTTGAACTTTTCTTAATATGGAATCTTTCAGGTCGAATACATTTTTTCCTTTACCAGACCTTGTCGTTATTACACTAGCAATGAGAATCTGTGATTTAGTATTGGGCGTAAGTTGCTCATACGAAAATCTATGCTTTCGTTGAGAATTTACCGTACACTTTACTTCTACTTTATCATTGCCATCATTAAAATCGTATTTATCCTCTGGTGAGACATGCCACGACTGTAACATATACACAGGATCTTTAGCTTGTTCTATTACGAACAATTCAGCCCACAAGCCTTGTATTGTCTTTCTTGACGGTTTTGAAAAGACTTTGAAAAGTTCTATCAATTTAGATAATTCCGACGTTACTTCCTTATGACTAGGTCTTTTGTTCATTCTTTGCAGAATTAAGCTGGTTACGTCAATAAAATATCTCAAGAAATCAGGATTGATTGTCTTCAGAGAAATTATCGTATAACGACCTTCGCTGGTCTTCTCTTTGTTCGTTAATCTGCATAACTGATTAAATTGAACAGATATTAGTTCTAAATCAATGTTTGGAACAACTTCAAAATCAATACATTCTACAAAGAATAAGGGATAGCCATTGGAATCAATCCCGATTTTGTGGTTGGGGTTGAAAGGTAATGGCTTAGCTGAAAATTTGTCATCTTCAGCAGTATTATTGCCTTCAAGGTCCAAAAATATATCGTATATGGAATTGTTCATACTATTTACTGTTTTGACTATTTACAAAATTGATGGCCATTTCGTCAGGATAGTAAATTGCCAAGGTATAGAGTTCTTTACCTCCCCAACTATTGGATGTTGACTTCAACTTAATATGATGAATCTGAATCGTTATTGAGTCATCGAACTTAATTTCTTTATCACCTGGATAAGTTGTCTTTCCCTTGATTGAACGACCTGTATGAAGATTGCCAATTTTTAGGGTTTTATCATTGAATTGACGCAAACGAGGTTCCCCGTCATATGCCATTTGTACGATATATGCGTGAGTAATAGGGGAAGTCTCATGTGAAGCATAATACTTCAAGTATCTCAGAGTTGCCTGTTTTCTTGCAGAATCAGGCATATTTTGAAACTTAAAACCTGTTAGAAAATCAATAACATCTTGTATTGGTAACTTTGCGAAACGATGGTTACGATCAGGCGTACCATAGTTCTGGCAAACTTCAAATGTAAGACCACCTAAGAAATTATGTACAAGTTCATTGTTTTCATCTATGGCTTGTACAGCATTCGTAAGTCTCCATCCACGTAGTTTATCATTAACTGTATCAACAGAGAGAATATTCTTACGCGTTGCATTCATTCGTGGGGAAATAATGAGAAGACGCTCTACTTCATCGATATTCTTACATTCCGTCAACCATTTGCGCATTTCTTCCTCGTGCTCAACATATTCAGAGTACTCAACTTGTACTTCGTCTGGTAAGAAGACTCGGCAAGACCATAGATACTTCTGCTTATATCCAAAGAACCTGCATCTCTGCTGAATTGTATCAGCAGTTGATTTTCCTACACTATATCGAGGCATATATGTAACAGCAAGGTTCTTCACCGTGAAACCACGATTCAGCATCTCTGCACCAACAAGTATGTGTGAAGGATAATCCTTCCACGCAATTTTAATATTTTTCTTGCGCTTATTAGAGATAATAAGTTCAAGATTGGTGTCACATATAATATCTGGGAGAACATCTGCAATTTGTTCAAATGAAGGATAATCTTCGTCATGCTTAGAATACTCTCTAATTGCTTCACTATATCTGTTCTTAAAATCATTCATCAAATTGATATATGCAATATCATCCTTACCTGCTCTGATGAAATTAGTCCACATGTCAATTGTACTTGCAATCCAAGTGTGAAATGTTTGACTCGCATCTTGTTCTCTATCTGCATGAACCATCATTGATAAGAACTTTACTGTCTTCTTTAGGCGTACAACGATGGCAACCCCCATCATATGAAGTTGCAGAGCTTCTATTAAAGATGGAGGACATTCGGTCAAATTATTGCGTCTATAATTATAGACTTCAGTCTCTGGTATGGTTAATACCAAGCCAGGTTCATCTTTGAAGAACGTTTTTCCTCCAGTATAACCTTTACCTGGAGTTAAAACTGTATGGTATTTTGGTGACAACAGGTCTAACAAACTAATCAAGAGAGGACCTTGGGGAGTCGCTGTATATTGAACGTAAGAGTGATTAGGAAGGATACTCCGCAATTTTAAGATTGCTCGATAAGTGGATGTAAATTCTGCATCATCTTCCCAGTTTTCAGAATGGTTCTTACTGTTCTTATAGGCATAGCCATTGAGCGAAGCTTGGTCTGCTTCATCATCAATAATCATTACCCCCTTTTTCCCAATCTCATGACTGACGGTTGTTGTTGATAGCAATTCAATGAGTTTCTTAATACGATTTGGATTTTTATGAATTGTTATCAGAATTGTGGGCTTAGAACTAAGGAGTAGTTCACTTTTTATTCTTTGAGCTTCATCTACAGTAGGGTTTTCATGAAGTTTGTAGACCTGATTATTGTTTCCGTCATCCAAAAGATCCTCACGTAAGCGTTCAGATGTCTGCTCTACTAGATTATCTTTAATGCCTGCAAAGTAGATAATAATGCGATAACCATTGTCGCTAGCTAAAGCAGAGAGTGTGGTAAAAGACATGGTTTTACCACTTTGGACATAGCCCACAACCAAACTTGTCGATGATTGCACTTTGTCCACTGTGGGATTTGAACAATGAGACAATACTTCAATAGCTTCTCTTTCTATAGTGTCAACTCCTTCGGAATCAATTTCCTTCGCTAGTCTATCGAGTAGATTTTGAGTCCGTTCTCCCCTAATGGGGCAGAACTTTTCTTGTGTGTCGTTTGAAATAATCTGTATATCCATACTACTGCAAGATGTATTGATTAAACTTGATGCGAAGGTCTGATACGTTACTAATACCGCTTAATGTAGCAGTAAGTTCTGCCATCGCAAATGACTTAAAAATAGAGATAATAGGCATATAGTCATTACTCTTTTTGAATTGCTCGAATCTTGTAAAGAATGGGTGTGCAAGGTTAATCTTGCATACATACTGTTTTACAGAGAAAAGATCGGTGCTTTCATTCGAATTCAGAGTGATTGAATATAGTACGTCTACTCCAGCATCAGTGAACAAATCCATTCTTAGCGAATAATTTTCCCCTTGATAGAAGAAGTCCTCAGTATGACTGTCAATCGGTTTAACATCTTGCACCTTCCTTTCTTCCTGTTTGACAAATTCCTTATTACTTGTCTTATTTTCAACGTCTTGAATTTGTCTTGTCAAGTCTTTGGGCTTTACTTGCTTATCGAGTTTCTTCTTGATATCTTTGGAAATCTTGGCATATTCCTCCTTACTACGTTGTCGATAGTTGTCTGCTTGAGCAAGCAGATTGAAATTATCGGAACGTAATTCATCACGCAAGGCTTCCATAAGAGCGTAAAGATTATCCTCGTCTCTAAAACCATTCTTGTTAAATGTCACTTCAAAGCCTTCTAATTCTAACTCTCCAAAAATCCTGCGATATTTAAAACTACCGACTTGACCAAATATTACACTTGGGAAGTAGCGATCTTCGCCACCCCCAACAATAACACGACCATTTCGCATTAAGACCAGACCATTAGCTCCATTCTGAATTTTGTCCAAAATGGCAATAAATCCTTTGGCTTTATATTTTCCATCATATGACTGATAGTCAATTGCCTTCTTCCATAAAAGACTGTCACCATCTGGCGTTTTGTAATAAGGAGTATTCAAAATCGCATAATTTGCAGCTTGTATTGATTCTCCGTTTACTACAATTTTCAACTCTTCAGAACGCAAATATTTTCGGTAAATGCTTGAAAGATGTCTTCTTATCTTGTCCATCTGATTTGCAGAAGGGGCATTAGAAGATAGTGCTGTCAAATAGATTTTCGTATAATGTTCTTCCGGAGCTAAAGATTTATTTTCTACGATTAGTTCTTCACGGCCTTCTGATGTTACCTTCTGTAAGTCAAAAGACGTGGTTCTTTCTACGTCTTCACCTAATGCCTTGGTTGAGACTGACCATTTATCCGCTAACCAAACAGAAGCGGTTTTCATTCCCATTCCAAACTGGTTTAATCCCGTATTATCTAAAGGAATATGCGCAGGTTCAAACGCTCTTTTAAAATTGAGCGTATCTATACCAGCTGCATTATCAATTATACTAATAGTGTCGGCGTTACGGTCGATAGTTATTTCTACTTGCAATTGATAATCGGGGTCAAGAGTTTTAATCTCTGTCTTATGATTGAGATAGCTTTGTACCGCATTATCTACATACTCGGCAAGGGTATTAGAAACCGTATTGACTAAGTTCCTAAATGTATTATACACATTGGGCTTCAGAGCAATAGACACTTTATCAATATGTTCAGTTTGCATCATAATCACCTACTATTAATAATTTTTCTGCTATTCTTTTGACTACTTCTACATTTACGGCATTACCAAAAGCCTTGAAAGCTTTAGCGCATGTATCCGGATAGTATTGAAGTTCCTCCATACATTGTAATGCCGCAGCTTCTTTACGTGTCATGTACCGTCCTTTTTCACCATTAGGTGTTTCTATCCATGGGAAAATAGGTATTTGCGTAGTCGTTAATACTAACGCTGGTGAAAAAGTTGGTCTTTTAACACGAATTCCAGAAGGTCTAAATTGAATTATCTTGTTGTAGAGTGTTCGAGGAACTTCGGGGTCTTGTCCACAATTCCACTCAAACTTTTGATGGCTATTCTCAAACCCGGGTTCTCGAATTTCATGAATCCACTCATCAATCCACTCCTTATTATCATTATAGAACTTACGATTATACTCAATAAACTGCTTTTTCCAGTCTGGGAACTGACGATTTTCAAGTTTATTAGTTTGTGAGTATATGGGCAAGCATTGTAGATAATCATCCTTAGAATTACCCATTATTGGTTCCCCAAAGCGTCCTAATTTACCATCCATTTGGCGGCGTTGTTGGTAATATGGAGCAATACCCTTGTAATCGTAATTAGCCCCAAATTCCATTGCCCAAATGGGAAAAGTGGGCACAGGAACATTGTGCTTATCTAGCAATTGCAGGAAGTGCTCCCATGCTTCAAGATGTTTTCTCGTTATTGGTCTAAGCGACATATAATCAGTATCTTCTGGATGAATGATAGAACTGATATGACACTCAGGGCGTTGAGTGTAATCGGGGAACTCAAATCCTTTAAGACCGCCTTTTGAATGAAGGCGACCTACTATATAAATACGGTTTCTATGTTGAGGAACACCAAAGTAATGTGGAGAGATAATTGCATCTTGCACATCATACAGAGAAGAAAGTTTCTCATAAATCACGTGATAGGTGTTGTGATTATCGTGAGTTTTCAAGTTTGACACGTTCTCCAAAAAGACATATTCAGGCTTATGAAACTCCAAAATCTCCATAATCTTATAAAATAAATTACCTCTATCTTGTTGATCGTTGAAACCTTCTTGCTTTCCTGCTTTGCTAAATGGCTGACACGGGAATCCCGCACAGAGTATATCATGTGACGGTATGTCGTTTTTTATATTCACTTGATTAATGTCACCGTGACATTTAATACCGTGATTTAGATAATACAATTCTTGTAGTTCTTGCTGAAGTTCTGAGGCAAATACACACTTACATCCAAGTTTTTCAAGAGCAAGATGGAATCCTCCTAAACCTGCAAACAAATCTATAAATCTATATTGCTTCATATTATGGCGTATTTAACGGGATATTTGCTAATGTTAGAACTTATATAGTTCATTTTTTACTTCTCCTATATTTTTGGTTGCTCGCATTAGGATGTTCTGGATTGGTCATTTCAAGATAGCCAGCCTCTACCAGTGACATGATATATGTTTGTCTATTCTTGCTATGATTTGTTACTCCGATTCTATTAAGAATTTCCTTGCTGCTGCGTGGCACACTACAGAAGTTTACAATGTCTTTTTGCTTATTTGTTATTTTAGGACGCTTGGTGTCTAAGTAGGCATTGAGAGTGTCAGAGTTAGTGTCTAAGTCTGTGTCAGAGTGTCCAAGTCCAGTGTCAGGGTTGGTATCCAAGTGTCTAAGTTTTGTGTCTAAGTTGCCATTAACTTGGTTACTTTTGTTGTCGACTTGGTTACTTTTACCATTAACTTGGTTACTTTCTTTGCTAACTTGATTACCTACTGGCCTATTTATAGTAATCACAAATTCACTTGTCCTGTCATTGTTTGTGAATGAAACATTCATGCCCTCTGACAAGGCACGAAGCATACCACTACCTGCTCCTGTGTAGGGGAGCAAATGGATGGCATTGGTGAATAGGAACATGTTGCGAGGCATAGATGTGCCCACAACAATATCGTCCACAGTAAGCCCGTTAGGGAGAGTTCCGGGACTATGTATCTCCACTCTGTCATCAAAAATGAAAATACGGATCGGAGCTTTCGCATTCAGCGAGCGATGCACCAAAGCATTTACGGTGAATTCTACAAGACTGGTATAGGGTATCTCCAATACTCCTTGTGAGTTAAACTCTTTTCCTACTTGTATGTGACGTAAGTTTCGGGTAAAGAAGTCCATGATTGTTTCAAACTGATGAAGCAGATTGCCTTCAATGTCGGCATCATTCACTTTATCACGAAATTGTGTACCGCCGAGACTATTACCCACAAAGCAAATACATTTTGCCGTCATTGCTGGAAGCCAACGCTGAGTGTACTTGCCAAACAGCAACATCGCAGCCGCTGTGATTTTTCCATCATGACGAATGAAGCGTAGATTACGCAGCAGTTTCTCTCCATCGTGGCCGCTGGCAATAGCGGAGCATACAGTATCTAAAGAGGCTTCGCGAAAAGCATCGCCCACGAGCCCTTTTCTCACTAATACTTTTTCAAACTTGTTGCTTAAAAAGGTTTTGATGGTATTCTCGTCCAAGTCCTTAATCGTAGCATCCCGAACCCCAGCTTCATCAGGCGAGAAACTGCCGCAGTCGGTCATCATCTCGGCAAGCTCGGCATTATCGAACACCTTGCGTTTGTCGGCACCATTCTTTACCCACACAATGCCACGATTGTCATGGTAAGGCTTATTTACCCCTTCTTTAATATGAGCCACAACAAGGCTTCCACCATCCACAGAAATGGTTTCTACATCAACAAGGATGGCAGGAACAACATTCTCAGATGCGATGTTGCCAAGTGTATTCGTGGTTTCCTGTACTTCCAGATATGACAAAGGATTGACACTGCCGGTTTTGTCCTTCACACCAACGACCAGTGTTCCACCACGTGCATTGCTGAATGCCACCAGTTCGCAGCCGATGTCGTAGTTGTCAAGGAGCCGTTCTTTGAACTGCACCTTACTGACTTCACCTGACTTTATCTGTTGAATAATATCTATTTCCTTCATTTCTTCAAATGTTTTTGGTTGAGCAGTCTACCTGCATCAATATTCAAAGCCTCTGCTATACGTAGGAGGTTTCTTGCGTCAGGCTGCATGGTATTCGTCACCCATTTGGAGACAGTAGCCCGGTCTTTTCCTAATTGTTCTGCCAGCCACTTACTGCTTTTTTGTTCTTCGGCAAGCACTATCTTCAGCCTGTTAATCATTTCTTTTTCCATAAAAGACATTCTTTTCGGTGTAAAGGTACAAATAAACCCTGAGAATCAAGATGAAATACATCAAAAAAGAGCATCTTTTTATAAATAATTGGCAATAACATCAATCTTATTTCTTGTTTATAGCAGAATATATGAAAAGGATGGGATTCTATATCTCCCATTCAAATGAGGCAATAACAATATCCACTTTCCTTCACTCCCTCTCTCAATTCTGCGTAAACAATGCGTAAACAAACGGTTTCAGTTAGGGGCATTTAGTGAGTTTCATAGAGTATAGAGAATTTCACAAATGACTGATATTCAACACCAATTAAGGAAACGAAATATCACAGAACATCATCTTATCGTTCTCATAATCTGGAGGTCCCTGGTTCAAGCCCAGGCTGGTCCACAAACTGAAAGGCTCATTCTTAACAGAATGGAGCCTTTTTTGTTTGCAGACCCTCCAGATATGATAGTATGCCCAATTCTATAAAGCTACTACAATTCTAAGAAATACTTCTATATATAACCCCATTCGCAAGAATGTTGCAGCAGTTTATAATAAACAAAACCTTATATAATCTTCTATTTCATGAGCAGCTACAGCATAAATCGGTGCAAGTTGCTCAAAATGGGAATCTCTTGTAAAACGAGAGCCGTTGATGGTCATAGCTAATTGGCTCATATTCCTTTCTCCGCAAATCTTAATGTAACATAATAATACCTTCTTGCCAATAGCAGTTTATTGGCTGCATCGCAGTTAGTTACAACTCCACATGTATGAATTTGTACTTTTTATGGACAATTACAGATTTCACATTTCTTATACAATCCATACATTTGCACATCCTAATTTTTTAATTTTATTTTTATGAGACCAAAAGTTATCTTAAATCTTTTATTCTTCCTTTTCTGCTGTACAGCAGTACAGGCACAGACAGGAAGACAGATTACAGGTAAAGTGATTGATGCCATGGGAGAGTTGCCCGGGGTAAGTGTTGTAATTAAAGGAACAACCAATGGGACAACCACAGATTTAAACGGAGAGTTTAAATTGGACAATGTAAAAAATGGTGATGTTTTACAATTCTCATTTATCGGCTACAAAACGGAAAATGTCAAAGTAGGCAATCAAAGTAAATTTGATATTACAATGACAGAAAATACCCAAACCTTGGAAGAAGTGACCGTTGTTGCTGTAGGATATGGTGATGTCAGAAGACGTGACCTGACCGGTTCTATCGGTTCCGCCAATATGGGCGATTTGACCAAGACTCCTGTCAGCAATATTACCGAAAGCCTCGGAGGACGTATTGCCGGCGTACAGGTTTCATCCGGTGACGGTGGACCGGGAGATAACTTTAATATAGTAATCCGCGGTGCCGGTTCATTGACCGGAAGTACAGCTCCGCTTTACGTTATCGACGGATTCCCTTCCGAAAGTTCCGGCTTAGGATCAATAAATCCTAATGATATTGAATCCATAGACATTTTGAAAGATGCTTCCGCCACAGCTATCTATGGAGCACGCGGTGCCAACGGTGTAGTTATCGTAACCACCAAAAAAGGCGGAGCCGGAAAGCCTACCATTACATACAACGGTAGCGTAAAAGTAGGTCTTGTAAAAAACACACCGGAAGTGATGAATGCCTATGACTTTGTCATGCTGCAACAAGAAATCATGGGCAGCGGAGAAGAATTCCAGAAAAACTATATAACCGAACTTTATCCTACACTGGATGCCTATCACAATGCTAAATCTTACGATTGGCAAGACTATATCTACCGTACCGCTCTCAGCCATAACCATCATATATCTATGACCGGTTCGCAAGGCGATTTGAAATACACCACATCTTTGTCTTACGATGACACACAGGGAGTTATCATCAACTCCGGCGTAAAACGCTATCAAGGACGTGTGAACCTGAGCCAGAAAGTAAACAACAAACTGAAGATTGACTTTACAGGGAACTATGCCAGCACTGTTCAGGACGGTCCTACCGTATCGAGCGCCACAAGTTCCATGTCTACCGCCTACATGTACAGTGTATGGTCTTTCCGTCCGGTATCCCCTACTGGAAGCGATCTTCTCAATCAGATGTACGATGAGGGTGTCAATATGAGTGAGGACTACCGCTTTAACCCCGTGAAGTCTGCTCAAAACGAATACCGTCATAAGACAACCAATAATCTCCAGTTTAATGTAGGTGCCGAATATGAGATAATTAAGAAACTCAAACTGAAAGTTACAGCCGGATATACATCAACCGACTACAAAAACGAAGAATTCAACGGTTCTCAGACACGCACCGGTAACAGCCACCCTTCCAACACTCAAAGTAAGGGAATAAACGCTTATCTATACCAAAGTGAAGCAAGAAGTTACCTGAACGAAAATACACTCAGCTACCAACTGAACAAGAACTCTCATAATTTCAATGCGATGCTCGGTATGTCTGTTCAGAAAAATACCAGCTATATACATTCTATACGGACGGAAAAAATCAGCAATGAATCTTTCGGCATGGCAGGACTCGATAAGGGAAGCACACCAGCCGTAAATTCTTCCAAAGGCGAAAACAAACTGATGTCTTATTTCGGACGTATCAATTATAACTACGACTCCCGTTACTATATAACAGCTACCATGCGTGCCGACGGTTCTTCCAAATTTGCCCGCGGCAACCGTTGGGGTTACTTCCCTTCCGGCTCTTTGGCATGGGCTTTTGCGCGTGAATCTTTCATTGCCGAAAATGCCAGCTGGCTGTCAAACGGTAAACTGCGTTTCAGCTATGGCCAGACCGGTAACAACCGCATAGGCAATTATGACTATATGGCACACCTCATTACTGATGACGATCTTTACAAATATCCGTGGAACGGTCAGTTTGTACCGGGTTATGTATTGAGCAGCATGCAGAATGAAAAGCTGAAATGGGAAACAACCGAACAATTGGACCTCGGTCTGGACCTCGGCTTCCTCGATGGACGAATTAACCTGAATATGGACTATTACATCAAAACCACCAAGGACTTGTTGCTTGATGCCGATATATCTGCCAGCTCAGGCTTCTCTTCTGCTACCTTAAATGTTGGAAAATTGCGTAACAGCGGTTTGGAAATCACCTTGGAAACAACCAATATCAAAACTAAAGATTTCAGTTGGAATTCCAGCTTCAACATCGCTTTCAACAAGAATGAAATCATAGCCTTGAACTCAGGACAACCTTATATGACCAGCTATATCAGTTGGGATAACAAATATAAAACCACTCCGGCATATATCAGCAAAGTAGGTGAATCTGCCGGTAAAATGTACGGCTTCATCTATGACGGAACTTACAAATATGAGGACTTCAACAAGACAATAGATGAAAACGGCAAAGAGGTATATACCTTAAAAGAAGGCATCCCGTATTACGTAGCCGGTACTCAACCGGGAGACCCCAAATACCGTGACCTGACAGGTGAAGGCGAAATCAACGACAAGGACAAGACCACTATCGGTAACGGTCAGCCCAAACACATAGGTGGTTTTACCAATAATCTGGTTTGGAAAAACTTCGACTTGAACATCTTCTTCCAATGGAGCTATGGCAATGATATCCTCAATGCCAACCGCATGGTGTTCGAAAACCCTTCCGCCAAACAAAATACCAATATGTTTGCCGCCTATACTAACCGCTGGACTCCGGAAAACCCCACCAGCAACATACCGAGAGCCCGGGCGCAAGGTTCCAATGAATACAGTTCACTCTATGTGGAAGACGGCTCTTTCCTGAAACTCAAGAACATCTCATTGGGATATAATTTTGAGGCAAAAACACTGAAGCCCTTGCATATAAGCAGCGCACGTGTTTACCTTTCTGCCGAAAACATTGCCACTATCAGCGGTTATTCCGGAAGCGACCCGGAAGTTTCTACCCGTAATTCTCCATTGACACCGGGCTTTGACTGGTCTCCATACCCTCGCGCCTTCAGTATGTCATTGGGATTAAACGTAACATTCTAACCAAATATTAAAAATGAGACTGATATGAAAACAGTATATAAATTATTCCATGCAACAGTTTTAACATTATGCTCTGCCATAATGCTGAGCTCCTGCGACAGTTTTTTGGATACAAAGCCTTATGATTTCACCGCTCCGGAAACTTTTTATTCCAATGAAAGTGAATGCACGGCTGCTTTGGCCGGAGTCTATTATACTTTGGTCTACGAGAAGGTATACGGAAACAATTACTCATGCATGATATCCAACGTAGACGACCTGAGTTACTACCAGCGCCAAAGCGGACAATTGGCAAGTCAAGTCTATGGTAACGACCATAATCCGGGAAACCAACATGTATGGGGTACATGGGAGACTCTTTACAAAGGAATCAACAATGCCAACGTTTTTCTTGAGAATGTTGATAAAGCCGACATGGATGAAAGTGTGAAAACACGAATGAAAGGTGAAGCTAAATTTCTCCGTGCATATTTTCACTTCCTGTTAGTACAAGGTTGGTACGAAGTACCCATCCGCAAGACCTCATTCAAAGATGTGAATAATTCATCCATAGAAGCAACTCCCCATGCCGATGCTTTGGATTGGATTATCGGAGAAATGGAAGAATGCGTAAACTTGGTTGATGACCAGACCTATGATAAGTCTCCCTCTTATATCAAAAAGAATACAGTAATGGGTATCCTTGCCCGCGTATACTTGTGGCGTGCCGGATATCCCGCCAACGGCGGACAGCCTTACTATGCCAAAGCTGCATATTGGGCCAATGAGGTAAAAAAATCGAATAAGCATAAGATGAATCCGGATATCTATGCTATCTGGAAGAACATGGCAGCCGACAAATATGATACCGAATACAATGAAAGCATCTGGGAAGCCGAATTTATCGGTAACCGTACTGCCGACGGCATAGGAAACTATACAGACGGGCGTATAGGAAATGTTATAGGCAATCTTCAAAAATGCACCAAAGCTACCGGTAAGGGATACGCCTATGGCTTTTATGCAGCCACTCTGATACTTTGGGATTTATTCGAAGAAAACGATAAGCGCCGCGACTTGTCCATCGCTCCTTATTGGTATGATGTAAACGACAACAAGAAAACATGGACAAACAAACAGATTGTCCAACGTTCATGTGGAAAGTTCCGCCGCGAATGGGAAACCTCTTCTATGAAAGAGAAGAGTTATACTCCTGAAAACTATCCTATTTTACGTTATGGTGATGTCCTTTTAATGCTGGCTGAAGCAGAAAATGAAGCCCATCAAGGACCTACGGATTTAGCATACGAATGCATTAATGAGATACGCCAACGTGCAGGCATATCCAAATTGGAGGGTTTGTCCTATACAGACTTCCAACAAGCCGTCCGTGACGAACGTGCCCGTGAGCTCTGTTTTGAGTCTCTGCGGAAATATGATCTGGTACGCTGGGGTATTTATGTAGAAGCCGTACACGATAAATTAGGAGCTGCGACTCAAGATAAACGCTGGGCTACAGGAAACCAGTTTATCGGTGCACGCGATTATGCAGCACGTACACAAGAAAAACACCAGTTCCTCCCCATTCCGACAAAAGAACTGGATGTAAACGGCAAATTGGAACAGAATAAATATTGGCAATAACCTAAATAAAAGAACTACAATTCTTCTAACCTTCAACTTTTTTTATTAACTTAACCGAAAGAGGTTGTTTCATGGCATGAAGCAGTCTGCCGTTCCGTCCGGAAAGAGATGGCGGCAGAATGCCTCTACATCGAAGACAACCTCTTTTTTTGCATACCTGCTAAAATTTCGCAATATGTACCGATTCTATTTGTTATATTGTCTGTTTTTATGCCTTGGCAACATACTCTTTGCACAGACAACCGGATTTGAAAAAGGAGTGCCACAATCCTTCTGCACAGTACAATCAAACGAACTCTCTTCCTCAGAAGAGTTCTACAAAGAAGGGAAAAGAAGCCTTGCATGGCAATTCTCTCCCCGTTCCGTGCTCACCGTCAAACTAGATACTCCCCTACATCTGGACTCCATATCAAAAGAAAAGCGCGGGATTACACTATGGATTTACAACGAACAAGCCAGAAAAGATTCGCTGCGCTTTGAATTCTTCTCTCCAACGGGTCATGTATCTTATAGGTTCGGTTTCCGGCTAAACGCTCAGGGTTGGCGTGCCTGTTGGATAGGCTTTGCCCACATGAAAGGAGATAAGCAAGAGAATACAATCGCCGGTTACCGTATCGTTGCTCCGGACAACAACGGACGCGTATTCTTCGACCGTCTCGTTTTCCCCGTAAAAGAAATGAATCAACGCACTACTCCCGACATGCAGATGCCCTACAATAATTCACTTACATTTAGAGACTTATGGCATTGGTGTCGTGTATGGCAATGGGAACAGCTGGAATATGACCTGCCTCTTCCTGCTACGCTGACTCCGACAGAGAAACAGGAATTACAAACCATAGAAGAACGGCTGACAAAAGTCCTGACAGCGGATAAAGTTTCACAAGGCAAAATCGACAAAGCCTATGCTACATTCCAAAAAGCACAGATACAACGCTCCGGAAACGGCTTTACAGGAGCTCCTCTTGTAGTTCCCGATGACAAGTTGAACCGCAAAAAGGGAGAAATATCCCTCAACGATCTGGAAACAATGCTCTCCGGATTTGCCTATGATGCCTATTACAATCAATCCAAAGATGCAGAACACAAATATTTTTTAGTCTGGGACTATGCCATGAACCAAGGATTTGCTTTCGGAAGCGGCATGGGAACCAACCACCATTACGGCTATCAGATAAGAAAAATATACACCACAGCCTGGCTGATGCGCGACAAAATACGGCAAGCTCCCACATGCGATAATATCCTTTCAACACTATCGTTCTGGGCAGCCTTACAGGAAACCCGTAAGGCATGCGGCAAAAACCGCGACGAGTTACTGGATACATGGCATACATTGCTGATGCCTAAAATTGTTTCAGCCATGATGACAAAGGATGAGAGAGAAAGGGTTCGCGCACTGAAAGGACTTTCACGTTGGGTATCCACGTCGTTGAGATATACTCCCGGTACGATTGGAGGTATTAAGGTAGACGGTACCACTTTTCACCATGGCGGCTTTTATCCGGCCTATACCACGGGAGCACTTGCTATGCTGGGACAATTCACCAATCTGACTAACAAGACTTCTTATCAATTGACCTTATCTGCCAGAAAGGTACTGAAATCCGCTCTTATCGCCATGCGCAACTATTGCAACAAATACGAATGGGGCGTAGGTATCAGTGGCAGACATCCTTTCGGCGGTTCCATGAAAGATGACGACATAGACGCTTTTGCCTACCTTGCCCTATCCGGAGACTTCTCGGATAAAGGAGAACCGTTTGATCATCAACTGGCCGCAGACTATTTGCGCCTTTGCAAACGTAATACCCCTGAAGCCGCTTACTTCAAACAACAAGGGATACTTCCGGCAACAGCGCCGCAAGGCTTTTTTGTATACAATTACGGTTCTGCCGGCATTTTCCGCCGCAATAACTGGATGGTTACGCTCAAAGGATATAACACAGATGTATGGGGAGCGGAAATTTACACAAAAGACAACCGGTACGGTCGGTATCAAAGTTACGGTTCGGTACAAATAATGGGGGCTCCTTCCCGCAAAGCCAGCGGTTACAATGAAAATGGCTGGGATTGGAACCGACTGCCCGGCACCACCACCATACACCTGCCCTTCGAACTGTTGAACAGTCCTCTGCCTGGTACTACCATGGCACGCTCCAAGGAAAAATTCGCCGGTGCAAGTTCTCTGAAAAACCAAAACGGAATGTTTGCCATGAAATTAATGGAACGAGACCTTAAAAACTTTACCGGCGATTTCGTAGCACGAAAGTCGGTATTTTGTTTCGATAACCGCTTAATCTGCCTTGGCACAGACATCAAAAACAGCAACAGCGACTATCCTACGGAAACAACACTTTTCCAACACGTCTTCCGACCGGGAAAAGATTTCATCAGGATTACCGGAGAAAAAGAACAGCAAATAGGGCTGCAACAGGAACTACCTGCCTCGGATACACAACCGGTCTGCCTTGAAGACGGCTGCGGTAACCTGTATTTTGTGAAAGACGGAAAGGTAAAGGTACAAATCACAGAACAGGAATCGCGCCACGAAAAGTTACGCACCCCCACTACCGGAACATTTGCGTCGGCATGGATAGCTCACGGAACAGCTCCCAAAGATGGAAGCTACGAATACATGGTATGGATACAGCCTTCTGGAAAAGAACTGAAGACCCATGTGCCGGCAGCCACCTACAAAGTGATACAACGCGACCGCAAGATGCATGCCGTAAACGATATTCTGACAGGCACCATGGCATACGCTGTCTTTGAAGATACCAAACCGGCTGCCGATAATGTTTTCTCTTTCTTGCCCGCAGAAACAATGGTGATGTATCAAAAAGAGAATAATGCCTTGGTAATGAGTGTGTGTACTCCCAACCTCAACATTGCGGAAAAGACATTCACAACCAAAGAACCCAGCCGTATCATAATAAAAGAGTTGGAACTGAAAGGTAAATGGCATGTGTCTGCTTACGACAAAAGAGTGAAAACGACATACCGGACCGGCACAACCCAACTGAGTGTGGAATGCCAGCATGGGCAACCTGTAGAGTTTACCCTGATTCAATAAAGCCTCAGCAGACAACCGGTCTACCTCCTGCCGATTGTCTGCTGGCAAAACTCCTCAATCATATCACAATTATCCGTATCTTTGCACCGTTACTCAAACAATGCCCATGACACTGACTGAAGAAACACTCCAATTTATCCGGGAGCATCGCAAAGACAACGTACGCAACCTTGCTTTACAAGCACACAAGTATCCGACAGTAGACGTACCTGCCGCTATCATCCAAATTGTGGGACGTCAAATTGCAGAAGAAAAAATACCCGCTTGGGCAGCACGGGAAGGTATTCTTTACCCGACACATCTTTCCATGGAACAATGCTCCTCGGAAGTAACGGCAAACTATAAGGTCAAAATAGTTTCAGACACGGGATACGGCAGCCGCAAAACCTTTACCGACCTCACCGGCGGTTTTGGCATCGACTGTGCCTTCCTATCTGCCTGCTTCCAACAGTCCGCCTATGTGGAGCGGCAGGAAACACTCTGTACAATAGCAGCTCATAACTTTTCGCTTTTAAACTTAAAACAGGTCATGGTCTGCCATGAAGACAGCATCCGTTATCTGCAAATGATGGAACCCGTAGATTGGATATTCATAGACCCCGCCCGGCGTGATGGACACGGAGGCAAAACAATAGCTATCAGCGAATGTGAGCCTGATGTTTCCGCTTTGGAAAATTTACTGCTTGAGAAAGCGTCACACGTTCTGGTTAAGTTATCTCCCATGCTGGACCTTACCCTTGCACTGCATGACTTGAAACATGTACAAGCCGCCCACGTCGTTTCCGTCAACAACGAATGCAAGGAACTTCTCCTTGTATTAGAGCGCGGGAAGGAATTAGTACCTGAAGAAATCCCTATCCACTGCATCAACCTCACTGCATCGCAGAAGGTTCAAAAGCTCCTGTTCACCCGCCAACAGGAGAAAGAACATACATGCCCGTATACTCCCACATTGAAAACATACTTGTACGAACCCAATGCATCCATCCTAAAAGCCGGAGCCTTCCGCAGCGTTTCATCTATATATAATGTAGAGAAACTGCACCCCAACAGTCATCTTTATACTTCCGACGAGTATATACAGGACTTTCCCGGACGCAAGTTCCGCATTACCGATAGCAGCAGTCTCAACAAGAAAGAACTTAAAAAGCTGATAGGAACGGAAAAGAAGGCCAACCTCACAGTACGTAATTTTCCTGCCAGCGTAGCCGAGTTGCGAAAACGCCTGAAGCTGGCGGAAGGTGGAGACATATACCTGTTTGCAACGACTCTTGCCGATGAGAAAAAGCTGTTGATTGCCTGTAAACAGCCTTAATATACAGTTAAAGCAAATAAAAGTAAAGTATATTCCAATCTTATAATCTGTCATTCAGTACATACAAGATAATTATATCGTCCCCTGATGCATCATTTGCAATTGGTTTGTAATATTATCGTTACCGTTTCTTCAAAATTCCGTAAGACAGACGTAATCCCATACCTATACTTTTGCCGCAGATTATTAACAGATAATAACAGGTATGAAACAAATTGTAAGAGCATTCTTATTCCTTCTACTATTCGCAGCGGCCAGCAACACGACAATGGCCGACGAAAAAGCAAATATCGTTAAGCAAGGTACGGTACGCGGCCGTATCATCGACGTAACCAAGCAAACTCTCCCGGGTGCTTCAATCTACATCGAGAAACTACACACAGGCGTGACAAGCGACGTCAACGGCTTCTACACTTTCCCCAACCTCGACCCGGGAACCTATACAGTGAAGGTGAGCTATGTAGGCTACTCACCCGTAGAACTGAAAATTACAATTCCCGCCGGACGCACTTTAGAGAAAGATGTGGTACTGAACGAAGGAGTCGAACTTCAGGAAGTAGTTGTAGGCGGCGCATTTCAGGGACAGCGCCGCGCCATCAACGCCCAAAAGAGCAACTTGGGAATTACCAATGTGGTATCTGCCGACCAGGTAGGCAAATTCCCCGACTCCAACATCGGCGATGCCTTAAAGCGTATCTCCGGTATCAACGTGCAGTACGACCAGGGAGAAGCCCGCTTCGGACAAGTACGCGGAACAAGCGCCGACCTGAGCTCCGTAACTGTCAACGGCAACCGTGTACCCTCTGCCGAAGGTGATACCCGTAACGTACAGCTCGACCTGATTCCGGCCGACATGATTCAGACTATCGAAGTAAACAAGGTAGTAACCCCGGATATGGACGCCGATGCCATTGGCGGCTCTATCAATCTGGTAACGAAGAACTCACCCTATAAGCGCAGCATTGCTGCCACCGCAGGAACAGGCTACAACTGGATTAGCGAAAAAGCCCAGCTGAACCTGGGATTTACCTACGGTGACCGTTTCTTCAATAATAAATTAGGGCTGATGGTATCTGCCTCCTATCAAAATGCCCCCTCCGGTTCTTACGACACCGAGTTTACCTGGGAGCAGGATAAAGACGGCAAAGCATACGTCAACGACTATCAAATGCGCCAGTATTACGTAACCCGCGAACGTCAAAGCTACTCCGCCGCTTTGGACTGGGACATCAGCACCAACCACAAACTCACTTTCAAAGGTATCTTCAATAACCGCAACGACTGGGAAAACCGTTACCGCACTAACCTGAAAGACCTTGAACCGGACGGCAGCGCCACCGTACGCATACAAACCAAAGCCGGAACGCCCGACAACCGTAATGCCCGTCTGGAACGCCAGCGCACGATGGATTTTTCACTTGGCGGTGAACATCTCTTCGGACTTCTTTCCATGGACTGGCATGCAAGTTATGCCAAAGCCAGCGAAGAGCGTCCCAACGAGCGCTACATCGACTTCCAACTCAAGAAACAGAAATTCGATATAGATCTGAGCAACGAACGCCAGCCTTTCGCATCTCCCAAAGACGGTTCTACAATGACCTTGAATGACGAATTCAGCCTGAAAGAACTGACCGAGCAACAGGAAGACATCAAAGAGCAGGACTTGAAATTCTCCGCCAACTTCAAACTCCCGTTCAAGAATGGCAACAAACTGAAATTCGGCGCAAAGGTAGTTCGTAAAACCAAAGATAAAGCTGTGGACTTCTACGAATATTCTCCGCTGGACGAAGATGCTTTTATGGAAAACAGCCTTAAAAATACTGTTGACCAATCCAACAAGCACTTTATGCCCAATAACAAATACCAGACAGGAATCTATGCCAGCAAGGAATACACCGGAGCATTAGACCTTAATAACCCTGCATTGTTCGAGAAAGAACAAGTACAGGAAGAACTGGCAGGTAACTTTGAGGCACGCGAAACGGTCAGCTCCGGCTATGTCCGCTTTGACTCAAAAATCACAGACCGCATAGAGCTGATGTCCGGCTTGCGTATCGAGAACACCAATCTGGCTTATACCGGACGTACATACGATGCAGACGAAGACATCACCGGCAAGACCGAACGTCAGCGCAACAGCTACATTAATTTCCTGCCTTCGCTGCTGGTAAAGTGGAATGTAAACGATGACTTCAAGGTACGCGGTTCATTTACCCAAACACTGTCACGTCCCAAGTACTCGGCTCTTGTACCGAGCGTAAACATCAAGCGCTCCGATAATGAAATCACCATCGGTAATCCGGAATTGAAACCGACCACATCCTACAACTTCGACTTGAGCGCCGACTATTATTTCCGCAGCATCGGTCTGGTCAGTGCTGGTATCTTCTACAAGAAAATCGATGATTTCATCGTAGACCAAGTCAGCACCAACTACGAATATCAGGGTAATGTATATACTCGATTCACACAGCCCAAGAATGCGGGCAACGCCAACCTGCTCGGAGTAGAACTCTCTTACCAACGCGACTTCGGATTCATCGCCCCTGCCTTGAAGTGCATCGGCTTTTACGGAACTTACACCTATACGCACTCCCGCGTAGAAGACTTCAACTTCGAAGGGCGCGAAAACGAAGAAGGCCTCAGTATGCCGGGTTCACCGGCACACACCGCCAATGCTTCGCTCTATTTCGAGAAAGCCGGACTGAACATCCGCGTAAGCTATAATTTCGCTTCCGACTTTATCGATGAAATGGGTGAAAGCACTTTCTACGACCGTTACTACGACAAAGTGAACTACATGGACGCCAATGCAAGCTATACGTTCGGAAAGAAAATAAAGACTACATTCTATGCCGAAGCCAATAACCTGCTGAACCAGCCTCTCCGCTACTATCAGGGAACGAAAGACCGTACCATGCAAGCCGAATACTACGGTGTAAAGGTGAATGCCGGAGTGAAGATTAATTTTTAAACACATCACCACAGAGAGACAGAGCATTTTCTTTTGTAACACACTAAATGAAAAAACAATGCAACTGTATACCCTCTGCAGTGAATAAATAACATCCAAACAATGAAGAAAATATTCTTTTTACTATTCGTCGCCCTGCTGGGCAACTGGGCAAGTGCCCAAATTACCGATTATTCCGTATTCGACAAAAAGTTCAACTTCTATGTAGCCAATGACCTGGGACGCAACGGCTATTATGACCAGAAGCCCATTGCCGAACTGATGGGAGTAATGGCGGAAAACGGCACAGATCCGGAGTTTGTACTCGCTACGGGTGATGTGCACCACTTTGAAGGCGTACGTTCCGTCAACGACCCGTTGTGGATGACTAATTACGAACTGATTTACAGCCATCCCGAACTGATGATAGACTGGTTTCCTTTGCTGGGTAATCATGAATACCGCGGCAACACGCAAGCCGTACTGGATTATTCGAATATCAGCCGCCGCTGGACAATGCCCGCACGTTACTATACCAAAGTTTTTGAAGACAAAGGCATGACTATCCGGGTAGTTTGGGTAGATACCGCTCCGATGATAGACAAATACCGTAATGAGAAAGAGACTTATCCCGATGCTTGCCAACAAGATTACAAACAACAACTCGCATGGATTGATTCTGTCCTGACCGCCGCTAAAGAAGACTGGGTAATCGTGGCCGGACACCACCCCATTTATGCCGAAACACCGAAAGACGGAAGCGAACGCCGGGATATGCAGTCGCGGCTCGACCCTATACTCCGCAGGCACAACGTAGACATGTATATCTGCGGACATATCCATAACTTCCAGCATGTGCGCGTACCGGGCAGTAATATAGATTATATCACCAACACCTCAGGTTCGCTCAGCCGCAAAGTCAACCCTATTGAAGGTACCGTTTTTTGCAGTCCCGAACCGGGCTTTTCCATAGTATCTGCCGATAAAAAAACACTGGAACTGCGCATGATTGACAAACAAGGCAATGTACTGCACACTGTTACACGCAGCAAATAACCCGTTTTTTAAGTCAATAGGAAAATCCTGATTATACGAAGTTGTATCGGAAAGAACCAAACCATCATTCCGATACGACTTCTTTCAATTATTTCTTTTTCCGTAGCACCATCCTTCGGAGCCGTACTTACATTTACGTCACGCGTAACCATATAATGTGGAGATATAATTTCCGCCCCGGTTTCGGAACAATTCTCCGCATTTACAAGCGCAAACGGACTTCCTCTTGGCTCGTTTAATCAGAATTTTGCATTATCTTTGCGCGCAAAATAATATACTTCATGAACATTCTATTACTTATAGGAGGACTTCTCCTCATCCTGTTAGGTGCAAACGGACTGACAGACGGAGCAGCATCCGTTGCCAAACGCTTCCGCATACCCAATATCGTTATCGGACTGACAATCGTTGCTTTCGGAACATCAGCTCCGGAGTTGACGGTCAGCGTATCTTCCGCCCTGAAAGGAAGCGCCGATATTGCCATCGGCAACGTGGTGGGCAGCAATATCTTCAACACACTGATGATTGTGGGCTGCACCGCACTGTTCGCCCCAATTGCCGTAACCCGGAACACATTACAAAAGGAAATACCTCTGTGCATCCTGTCTTCCATTGCTTTACTGGTTTGTGCCAACGACATATTCCTGAACGGAGACAAGGCTAATACTCTCAGTATCACAGACGGCTTGCTTTTGCTCTGCTTCTTCGCTATCTTCCTGAGTTATACTTTTGCCATCGCCTCACACAGTCCCGAAGAAACAGCCGGCAGTGAGGAAACTATCAGGCAACTGCCACTTTGGAAGTCTGTCCTCTACATTCTGGGCGGGCTTGGAGCACTTATTGCCGGCGGCAGTTTCTTTGTTGACGGTGCAAGCGGCATTGCACGCAGCCTGGGAGTAAGCGAATCTGTTATCGGACTGACGCTGGTGGCAGGCGGAACATCCCTGCCCGAACTTGCCACATCCATTGTAGCCGCCTTGAAGAAAAATCCGGAAATAGCCATTGGCAACGTAGTAGGCAGCAATCTGTTCAACGTGTTCTTTGTACTGGGATGCAGTGCATCCATCACTCCGTTACACCTGACCGGAATCACTAATCTGGACTTGTGGGTACTGGCAGGTTCCGGAATCCTGCTTTGGTTCTTCGGGCTGTTCTTTGCCAAGCGTACCATCACCCGCATTGAGGGAAGCATCATGGTGCTTTGCTACGTTGCATATACGACATTCCTCATTTATAACCTGTAAGACACCCGTTTTTAAAGATTTTCATGTATCTTTGCCGGCTCATAACAACATACAACTATGGCAATTACAATTAAAAAGGTCTCTACGAAAAAGGAATTGAAGCAGTTTATCCGCTTCAACTACAAACTATACAAAAACAATCCGTATTCGGTACCCGATCTCTACGATGATATGCTCAATACCTTCAACAAGAAGAAAAATGCCGCTTTCGAATTTTGCGAAGCCGATTATTTTCTTGCTTACAAGGATGATAAAATCGTAGGACGCGTAGCCGCCATCATCAACCATAAAGCCAACCAAACCTGGAACAAGAAAGAGGTGCGCTTCGGCTGGATTGACTTTATCGACGACCCCGAAGTATCGGAGGCCCTTATACATACCGTTGAAGAATGGGGCAAGGAACGGGGCATGACCCATATACAAGGCCCGTTAGGCTTCACCGATTTCGATGCGGAAGGTATGCTTATCGAAGGCTACGACCAGCTTAGCACAATGGCAACCACCTATAACTACCCTTACTACCCGCAACACATGGAACGCATGGGCTTTGAGAAAGATGCCGACTGGGTAGAATACAAGATTTATATCCCGGATGCCATACCCGACAAGCATAAGCGTATTTCGAACCTAATCCAACGTAAATACAATCTCAAAATCAAGAAATATTCATCTGCCAAGAAGATTGCCCGCGACTACGGACAAGCCATTTTCGAGCTGATGAACGAAGCATACAGCCCGTTGTACGGTTACTCTGCCCTGTCACAGCGCCAGATTAACCAATACGTAAAGATGTATCTGCCCATTCTGGACCTGCGCATGGTGACGCTGGTTACAGATGCCGAAGACAAACTGGTAGCCGTAGGCATCTCCATGCCTTCCTTGTCAGAGGCTTTGCAAAAATCTCATGGCCGTTTGCTGCCTTTCGGTTGGTATCACCTGCTGAAAGCCTTGTTTATGAAACGCCGTGCCAAGATGCTGGATCTGTTACTGGTAGCCGTGAAACCCGAATATCAGAACAAGGGCGTAAACGCCTTGCTATTCTCCGACCTAATCCCCGTTTATCAGAAACTGGGGTTTGTCTTTGCGGAAAGCAACCCCGAATTGGAACAAAACGGCAAGGTACAGGCACAATGGGAATATTTCAAGACCGAACAGCATAAGCGTAGAAGAGCATTTACCAAGGCAATCTAAAAACACGTAGTTCATCAGCATACAAAAGACCCGCATTTTGCCGGCACACATCACCTTACCTCCCTTTCCGTCTAAGAGTTTGCAATTGTGCCGGCAAATATAATGGTCTTACACACCATTTCCCCATTGATAAACATCCGTTTTCCCCATTATAAATATACCAATCTATCAAGGATAACTTGCTTTTGCCTATACCTTTTCTTCGTTTTCCAACTGCGGGATGTCCGGTTTGCATATGCGGGATGAAGAGCCCGCAATTGGCAACCGTGGAGCCCGCAGTTGGAAAACGAGGTTTTTCCTATAGCCTAACAACCTTTTCAACCATACTTTTTCCTATTAAATACCCAGTAAACTGAAAAAAGTTTCAGGGCATATATTTGTTTACATAGGGTGTTTTATATTGATTTTCTTATTAACTTTGCGAAATATCAGTGCTTACAATACAAGATGTTTTCTATGGAAGATAATAATATGATGTTGCCGTTGGAAGGTTCTGCCGGTTATGAGGAAAAGACAACCGGTACAAATACCGGCAGCAGTGAGGTTGAATACAATGAAGATAACATTCGCCATTTGGACGACATGGAGCATATCCGTGTCCGTTCGGGCATGTACATAGGCCGTCTTGGCGACGGTTCGCAAAATGATGACGGTATCTATGTATTGCTGAAAGAGGTAATGGACAACAGTATCGATGAATTCAAGATGGGTGCCGGCAAACGAATCGAAGTCAACATAGAAGAAAATCTCCGCGTAAGCGTACGCGACTACGGACGAGGCATTCCGCAAGGAAAGCTGGTAGAGGCAGTCAGCAAACTGAATACCGGCGGTAAATACGACAGCAAGGCATTCAAAAAGAGCGTTGGTCTGAACGGTGTCGGCATCAAGGCAGTCAACGCACTCAGCAGCCGTTTCGAGGTACGCAGTTACCGCGACGGCAAAGTACGCACGGCTATTTTCGAGAAAGGCGTACTGCAAAGCGACCTGACAGAGGACAGTACGGAAGAAAACGGTACGTATATCTTCTTTGAACCCGATAACACCCTCTTTACCAATTACTCCTTCCAGAACCAGTTTGTAGAGACACTGCTACGCAACTATACTTATCTCAATACGGGGCTGACTTTCATCTACAACGGGCAACGGATTATCTCCCGCCACGGTCTGGAAGACCTTCTGAAAGACAACATGACCAGCGAGGGGCTTTATGACATCGTCCACCTGAAAGGGGAAGACATCGAAATAGCCTTTACGCATACCAACCAGTATGGAGAGGAATATTATTCTTTCGTAAACGGACAGCACACCACACAGGGCGGTACGCACCAGACTGCCTTAAAGGAACATATTGCCCGCACCATCAAGGAGTTCTATAACAAGAACCAGGATTATGCCGACATCCGCAACGGACTGGTAGCCGCCATTGCCATTGATGTGGAAGAACCGATGTTCGAAAGTCAGACCAAGACCAAGTTAGGCTCTAACAATATGTGGCCCGAAGGCCCTACCGTGAACAAATATGTAGGCGACTTCATCAAGACGGAAGTGGACAACTACCTGCACAAGAATCCGTTAGTGTCCGAAGTCATGCTGCAAAAGATACAGGACTCCGAGAAAGAGCGCAAGGCTATTGCCGGGGTTACCAAGCTGGCCCGCGAACGGGCTAAAAAGGCTAATTTGCATAACCGCAAGTTACGCGATTGCCGCTTCCACCTGAGCGACGGTAAAGGCAAGGACCAGGAAGCGGAATCGTGTATCTTCATTACCGAGGGTGATTCCGCCAGCGGCTCCATCACCAAGAGCCGCGATGTAAACACGCAAGCAGTATTCAGCCTACGCGGTAAGCCCCTCAATTCCTACGGCCTGACAAAGAAAGTAGTCTATGAAAATGAAGAGTTTAATTTACTTCAGGCGGCGCTGAACATCGAAGACGGTATCGAAGGGCTCCGCTATAACAAAGTGATTGTTGCCACCGATGCCGATGTGGACGGCATGCACATCCGTCTGCTTATCATCACGTTCTTCCTGCAGTTCTTCCCCGATCTGATAAAGAAAGGGCATGTATACATCTTGCAGACTCCCTTGTTCCGTGTGCGCAACAAGAAGAAAACAAGCTATTGCTACACAGAGGACGAACGGGTGAAGGCAATTGAGGAATTAGGTCCGAATCCGGAAATCACCCGGTTCAAGGGTCTGGGAGAGATTTCACCGGATGAATTCAGACATTTCATCGGCAAAGACATGCGTCTGGAACAGGTATCCTTACGCAAAACAGACTTAGTAAAAGAGTTATTGGAGTTCTACATGGGTAAAAACACCATGGAACGGCAAAACTTTATCATCGATAATCTGGTTATAGAAGAAGATTTAGCATCATGAGAAGAGCAATCTTTCCGGGCACATTCGACCCGTTCACTATCGGCCATGCTTCGGTAGTGCGCCGTGCGCTGACTTTCATTGACGAAATCGTCATAGGAATAGGTATCAACGAGAATAAGAATACGCATTTCCCTATTGAAAAGCGCGAAAAGATGATACGGGATTACTACCGGGACGAGCCGCGCATCAAGGTACAGTCATACGACTGTCTGACCATTGACTTCGCCAAAGAAGTGGATGCCAGTCTGATTATACGCGGCATACGCACGGTAAAGGATTTCGAGTACGAGGAAACGATTGCCGATATAAACCGCAAGCTGACAGGAATTGAAACCATTCTGCTCTTTACGGAACCGGAACTGACCTGCGTAAGTTCCACTACCGTACGCGAACTGCTGCAATTCGGAAAGGATATAAGCATGTTCCTTCCGGAAGGAATGGAAATGAGTGATGAGATGAAATGATTGGTAGTTAGTGACAAGAATAATGAAGAAGATTTTTGCTATTATAGTATGTATATGTGCCGTAACGGCACAGGCTCAGAAAATGGGCAATGAAGCCCTCCGCAAGTTGCAAATGGCAGAGTTTGCCATAGCCAACCTCTACGTGGACTCCGTGGATGAGAACAGACTGGTGGAAGAGGCCATTATCAAGATGCTGGCGCAGCTTGATCCGCACTCTACCTACAACAATGCCGAAGAAGTAAAGAAAATGAACGAACCCCTGCAAGGCAACTTCGAAGGTATCGGCGTACAGTTCCAAATGATAGAAGATACGCTGCTTGTAGTACAGCCCGTCAGCAACGGTCCCTCGGAGAAAGTAGGCATTCTTGCCGGCGACCGCATCATAGCCGTTAACGACTCCGCCATTGCCGGAGTTAAAATGAGCACGGAAGACATCATGAGCCGGTTACGCGGAGAGAAAGGCTCGGAAGTCAAACTGACAATCGTGCGCCGCGGAGTGAATGACCCCTTATTCTTCACTGTAAAACGGGATAAAATACCTATTCTCAGTCTGGATGCCGCATATATGATACAGCCCCGGACAGGTTATATCCGCATCAATCGCTTTGGGGCAACCACTGCCGAAGAGTTTCTTAAAGCATTAAAGGAGTTGCAGAAAAAAGGAATGAAAGACCTGATACTCGACCTGCAAGGAAATGGCGGTGGCTATCTGAACGCCGCTATCGACCTCGCCAATGAATTCCTGCAACAAAAGGACCTCATTGTTTATACGGAAGGCAGAGCCGCACGCCGCAGTAATTTCCATGCCAAAGGAAACGGAAAGTTTAAAGACGGCCGTCTCGTCGTTCTGGTGGATGAATATTCCGCATCCGCCAGTGAAATCGTAACCGGAGCCATTCAGGATTGGGACAGAGGTGTAGTCGTAGGCCGGCGCACTTTCGGCAAAGGATTGGTGCAACGCCCTATCGACCTGCCGGACGGCTCTATGATACGCCTGACCATTGCCCGCTACTATACTCCTTCCGGCCGTTGCATACAAAAGCCTTATGACAAGACCGCCAACCCGGACGGCACGCTTAGCGGGGAAAATAATCTGGAAAAATATAACCAGGAATTGATAGACCGCTTTAATCATGGCGAATTAATGCATGCCGACAGCATACATTTCCCCGATTCCCTGAAGTACCAGACAAAAAAATTAGCGCGCACCGTTTATGGCGGTGGCGGTATCATGCCCGACTTCTTCGTGCCGATAGATACCACCCAATACACAGATTATCACCGGAATATCGTTGCTAAAGGTGTCGTTATCAAGACAACTATGAAATTTATAGAAAGCCATCGGAAAGAGTTGCAAAGCAAATATAAGAAATTCGAAACGTTCAACGATAAGTTCGAAATCAGCGATGAGATATTAGCAAACATGCAGACTCTTGCGGAACAAGAAAAGATTAAGTTCGACGAGAAGCAATACCAGAAGTCCCTGCCGCTCATCAAAACGCAACTAAAAGCGTTGATAGCCCGCGACCTGTGGGATATGAATGAATACTTCCAGATAATGAATACTACGGACAGCAGCGTACTACAAGCCCTGAAAGTTCTAAATGAAGGAGCGTATGAAAAAGTGGTAAGGTTATAACCTTATCACTTTCCAAACAACCAGCGGTTCAGCCAGCGGTTTACATAGATATTCACAATCGCACAGCCTGCACCGATAGCCGCACCTGCCAGTACATCCGAGGGATAATGTACACCCTCATTCATACGGGACACTCCGACGGAACAAGCCCACAAGGCAGAAGGGGCTATTACGTACCACTTAGGATATTTTATGCACAGAGAAGTGGCAAGTGCGAAAGCCGATGCGGTATGCCCGGAGGGAAATGAAGGACTGCTCTCATGGCTATACGGATGTACCCTATCCGGATAGCGTTCATACGGACGTTCGCGGTCGACAAGATATTTCATACCATACGCCACCACAAAAGCACCCGCCACACTTGTTCCGACATATACGGCATCCTTCAACAAGTCCTTGTCCTTTTTAGCCCATGCCGTCAAAGCCATAGCTACCGGGACACCAATGGCCACATAAGGCTCCGAACGGGAAATAAATTTATTGTAATTACGGACAAATTTATTATCCCAGCCATTAACCCGATGTAAGGTATTAATATCCCAATTCTGTGCAAAGAGATTTGATACAACAAAGGAAATAAAAAATACAAAAAAAATGGTTCTTCTCATAAAACCTATCTATTAGTTTGGCGCAAAGATAGCCGAAATCCTTAGAGTATTCGCAAAATTATCTTATCTTTGTTGCCACAATTTACATATTAATACAATTCACATATCTATTCATGGCATTAAATAGTTGTTGCTCTCGGCAAATTGATTGTGCGCTATGTCCTAAAACATCCCAAGGAGTATTGATATATAGCCAATATCCTAAAGGACAGCATTTCCCTGCCGAAAAGTGTACACAAAATTGTATAATATTTATATTGAAAGGCGAGTTGCTTGTCAATAGCGAGGAATATCCCGGTACTACTCTGCAGGCCCGCCAATGTATCTTGCAAGCTATCGGCTCCAAAGTAGAATTGCTGGCGCTAACCGATGTTGAATATTTTACCTATCGATTCACCGAACTTCCTCTCCTCTGTGAAGAACGCTACAAAGACATACTTGAAAGGGCTTATGCCCCTCTGACCTATACTCCCTTGCCCATCATTCCTAAACTGGAAAGATTATTCGGAGATTTAACGGAATATTTCAGGGAGCAGCCGAACACGTGCAGCAGGTATCTTGACGTTAAATGCCAGGAGATAATTTATATCCTGACTTGCTACTACCCAATCCAGCAAGTCTCCACTTTCTTCTATCCAATCAGTACATATACAGAAAGTTTCCACTATTTCGTCATGCAGAACTACGATAAAGTGAAAAACGTAGAAGAGTTTGCCCACCTTGGCGGATATACCACAACCACTTTCCGCCGATTATTCAAGAACATGTATGGCGTACCTGTATACGAATGGATTCTGGACAAAAAACGCGAGGGCATTTTAAACGACCTGCAACACACCAAGCAACGTATCTCCACAATCAGCACCCGATACGGATTCGATTCATTATCACACTTTGCCCATTTCTGCAAAGACTCTTTCGGCGACACCCCGCGCGCTCTGCGCAAACGTACTGCCAACGGCGAAAACATAACTATTATCTGTAAAGAACATAACAAGGAACAAGAGGACGAATGACACCGCTGATTCGCCCGGCAATCTTGCTACCCGCTCATTACGGAATAATTTCTTTAATTCCTTGTTTAATCAAGGTATTTCCTCTATTTTTGCAGGATATTAGTCTGACGAGCTTTTAAGAATATATTTTCTAACTATTAAATAATTTAAATTCAATCATTTATGTGGTTAAGTAATTCATCTGTAGGAAGGAAAGTGGTGATGAGTGTTACCGGTATCGCCCTTATCCTGTTTCTGACATTTCACATGGCGATGAACCTTGTTGCATTGGTTTCGGCCAATGGCTATAACATGGTTTGTGAGTTCTTGGGAGCAAACTGGTACGCGCTGGTAGCTACCGTAGGTCTGGCTGCCCTGTTCATCATCCACATCATCTACGCTTTCTGGCTGACGATGCAAAACCGCAAAGCGCGCGGTAACGAGCGTTATGCAGTAGTAGACAAGCCTAAAACCGTGGAATGGGCCTCTCAAAACATGCTCGTACTGGGTATCGTGGTAATCGTAGGTCTCGGTCTGCACCTGGTTAACTTCTGGGCAAAGATGCAGCTCCCCGAACTGATGCACAACATGGGCGCACATGCCGACATGCTCACGCTGGCTTACGCTGCCAACGGTGTTTATCACATTCAGAACACCTTCTCCAACCCGGTATTCGTAGTGCTTTACCTCATTTGGCTGGGTGCATTGTGGTTCCACCTGACTCACGGTTTCTGGAGCTCCATGCAGTCTTTGGGCTGGAACAACAAAGTATGGATCAACCGTTGGAAATGTATCTCCAACATCTACTCCACTATCGTTGTTGTATGCTTCGCTCTGGTAGTTGTCGTATTCTTCATCAAATCACTGATGTGCAGCGGCGCTTGCTGATAAATTATTGTAAATGATTAAATTGTAATAGCATTATGACTAAGATAGATTCTAAAATACCGGAAGGACCGGTGGCTGAGAAATGGACCAACTATAAAGCTCACCAAAAATTAGTAAACCCTGCCAACAAACGCCGTTTGGACATCATCGTAGTAGGAACCGGACTTGCCGGCGCTTCCGCTGCCGCTTCTCTCGGTGAAATGGGTTTCAGAGTGTTCAACTTCTGCATTCAGGACTCTCCGCGCCGCGCACACTCTATCGCTGCGCAAGGTGGTATCAATGCTGCAAAGAATTACCAGAACGACGGCGACTCCGTTTACCGTCTGTTCTACGATACGGTAAAAGGTGGTGACTATCGTGCCCGCGAAGCAAACGTTTACCGTCTGGCCGAGGTTTCCAATAACATCATCGACCAGTGTGTTGCACAAGGTGTTCCTTTTGCACGCGAATACGGCGGCTTGCTCGACAACCGTTCATTCGGTGGTGCACAGGTATCACGTACATTCTACGCCAAAGGACAGACAGGACAGCAATTGCTGCTGGGAGCTTACTCCGCACTGAGCCGTCAGGTAAACGTGGGTACGGTGAAACTGTACACGCGTTATGAAATGGAAGACGTTGTCATCATCGACGGACGTGCCCGCGGTATCATCGCCAAGAATCTCGTAACAGGTAAGCTGGAACGTTTTGCCGCTCACGCTGTGGTTATCGCTACCGGCGGTTACGGCAACGCATACTTCCTCTCTACCAATGCAATGGCTTGCAACTGTTCCGCTGCCATGGCCTGCTACCGTAAAGGAGCCTGGTTTGCCAACCCCGCTTACGTACAGATTCACCCGACTTGTATCCCCGTTCACGGCGACAAGCAGTCCAAACTGACTTTGATGTCCGAATCTTTGCGTAACGACGGACGTATCTGGGTTCCGAAGAAACTGGAAGATGCCAAGAAGTTGCAGGAAGGTACACTGCAAGGAAAAGATATTCCCGAAGAAGACCGCGACTACTACCTGGAGCGCCGTTATCCGGCATTCGGTAACCTCGTTCCGCGTGACGTTGCCAGCCGTGCTGCCAAAGAACGTTGCGATAAGGGTTATGGCGTGAACAATACAGGTCTTGCCGTATTCCTCGACTTCTCCGAAGCTATCAACCGTTTGGGCAAAGATGTGGTTGCACAGCGTTACGGCAACCTCTTCGACATGTACGAAGAAATCACAGATGTCAGCCCGTACGAAAACCCGATGATGATTTATCCGGCTATCCACTATACAATGGGTGGTATTTGGGTAGACTACGAACTGATGACTTCTATCAAGGGCCTGTTCGCCATCGGTGAATGTAACTTCTCGGACCACGGCGCCAACCGCCTCGGTGCTTCCGCATTGATGCAGGGTCTGGCAGACGGTTACTTCGTATTGCCTTATACTATCCAGAACTACCTGGCCGACCAAATTACCGTTCCCCGCTTCTCTACCGACCTGCCTGAGTTCGCAGCGGCAGAAAAAGCCATTCAGGACAAAATCGACTGGATGATGAACATCAAGGGTAAGAAGTCTGTAGACTCTATCCATAAGGAACTGGGCCACGTAATGTGGGAATATGTAGGTATGGGACGTACTGCAGAGGGCTTGAAAGAAGGCTTGAAGAGACTGAAGGAAATCCGCAAGGAATTCGAGAAGGAGCTGTTCATCCCCGGCGAGAAAGAAGGCATGAACGTCGAACTCGACAAGGCTATCCGTCTGTACGACTTCATCACAATGGGCGAACTCGTAGCATACGATGCCTTGAACCGTAACGAAAGCTGCGGCGGTCACTTCCGCGAAGAGTACCAGACAGAAGAAGGCGAAGCCAAGCGCGATGACGAAAACTACTTCTACGTTGCCTGCTGGGAATACCAGGGTTCAGACGAAAAAGAACCGGTATTGCTGAAAGAACCTCTGGTATACGAAGCAATCAAGGTACAGACTCGTAACTACAAGAGCTAATCGGGAAGTTGAACATTTAAAGAATTAAAGAAAATGGATAAAAATATATCATTTACGCTCAAGGTATGGCGCCAGAAGGGTCCGAAAGCAAAAGGCGCTTTTGAAACATACCAAATGAAAGATATTCCGGGCGATACCTCATTCCTCGAAATGCTGGATATTCTGAACGAACAGCTCATCAGTGAAGGTAAAGAACCGGTTGTATTCGACCATGACTGCCGCGAAGGTATCTGCGGTATGTGTTCTCTTTACATCAACGGACATCCGCACGGTCCTGCAACAGGAGCCACTACCTGCCAAATCTATATGCGCCGCTTCAACGACGGCGACACCATTACCGTAGAACCCTGGCGTTCTGCCGGCTTCCCGGTAATCAAAGACTTGATGGTAGACCGTACTGCATACGACAAGATTATGCAGGCAGGCGGTTATGTCAGCGTACGTACAGGTGCTCCTCAGGATGCCAACGCTATCCTGATTCCGAAGCCTATC
>ERZ791852.181-NODE-181-length-50736-cov-22.131903_pt1 | contig 50736 bp, 33 predicted proteins | sample MGYA00510287_ERZ791852 | MGnify/ENA primary metagenome ERZ791852 (study PRJEB30046, sample SAMN00715257) | human gut metagenome | study: EMG produced TPA metagenomics assembly of the A metagenome-wide association study of gut microbiota in type 2... | reverse complement strand
ATAATTAAAATATATTCTAATTAAATCAAATAGAATTTACTTTTTTAATTGACGAACAAAATATTTTAAATTATTTTTTTGTTTTTTGTAGTAAATTTTTTAAACTCATGATATACTATAATAGACCATTTAAAGGAGAAATTTATGAAAGTAAAAGATGAAGAAAAAAACATAAAAAAAGTTGAGACTCAAAATAAAATTGTCAAAACAAAGCATGAAAACACTGATAATTTGGCGGAGTCTAAAGAAGAAATTAAAAAAGATGTCAAAATAGAAACAAAGCAAAAAGAACTTGAAAAAGATGTCGAAACAGAAGCAAAACAAAAAGAAATTAAAAAAGATGCTAAAATAGAAAAAAAACAGAAAGATCCTGAAAAAAATGTCGAAACAGAAACAAAGCAAAAAGAACTTGAAAAAGATGCCAAAAAAGAGCAAGAAAAAAAAGAAAATACAACAGAATTTAAACCAATAGAAAACACAGAAGAAGCAAAAACAAACAAATCAGATGTATTAGTAATTTTTGGAATATTATTAGCAATTGTAATACTATTAGTAACTGTAGTTTATGGAACATTCTCAATAATGACAGAAAAAAGCACAACAATAGCAAAAGGAGTATACATCAAAAACATTGACGTTTCCGGATTAACAAGAGAACAAGCAAAAGAAAAAATAAACAACTACATAAGTTCAGTTATACCAGAAGAAATAAAATTAACACATAATGGCTTTGAAACATCTCTTTCAACATCACAACTTTCAATATACTTTAATACAGATGAAGCAGTTGATATGGCTTACAATATTGGAAAAACGGGAAACATTTTTCAAAAGAATTTAACAATATTACAAACTAGACTTTCAAAAACAACAATCGACCCAGGATTTTCAATTGACATGGATCAGTTGAAAAAAGATTTGGAGGATATTTCTTCTAAATTGCCTGACAAAATAATAGAAAGCAGTTGCTATATTGATGGCAATAAATTAATTATAACAAAGGGGAAAGCAGGCAAAACCGTAAAAGTTGACGATTCTGCAAAATATATTAAACAAGCAATAAATGATTTAAAAATCGAAAACAATTCTTTAGAATTACTAACTGAAGATAGCACTCCAAAGGAGATTGATTTAAATGCCGTTTACAATGAAATACATAAAGAACCAGTAAATGCCTACTATTCACAAAATCCATATGTAGTGCATCCAAGTGAAAATGGTATGGATTTTAGTATTACACTTGATGAAGCAAAAAATATGTTAAAAGAAGAAAAAGACGAATATGTAGTTCCTTTAAAAGTATTGTATCCAAGTGTTACAACAAACATGATTGGTACAGAGGCTTTTCCGGATTTATTATCCGAATTTTCAACAAAATATGCCGCAAGTAACAAAAATCGTACAACTAATTTAATACTTGCAGCCAAAAAAATAAATGGAACTGTTTTAATGCCTGGTGAAACTTTCTCTTACAATAAAGTAGTTGGTGCAAGAACAATTCAGGCTGGCTATAAAGAGGCTCCAATATACGTTTCAGGTAGGGTAGAAGATGGCATCGGCGGTGGAATCTGTCAAATTACAACAACTTTATATAATGCAGTTGTTTATGCAAATTTAGATATTGTGGAAAGAAGTAATCATCAATTTGTTCCTTCTTATGCAGGACCTAGTCGTGACGCAACAGTTGTTTATGGTGCAATTGATTTTAAGTTTAAAAATAATAGGGATTACCCTATAAAAATTGCTTGTTCGGTTTCTGGAGGTATTGCCAATTTCAAAATTTGGGGTTTAAAATCTGACAATGATTATGAGGTTCAAATATCTTCTAGAACTACTGGTAAAACTTCAACTGCAATATACTCAGAAGCATATAAAATCTTAAAGAAAAATGGTAATGTTGTGAGCACTACATTACTTTCAAAAGATACTTATAAAAGACATTAAAAAAATCGGGATTGGGGGACGGGTCTTCAAATCCCGATTTTTTTATTTATTTTTAGGGATTGGGGGACGGGTCTCTAAATCCCGTTTTTTTATTTATTTTTAGGGATTGAGGGACGAGTCTCCAAATCCCGTTTTTTTATTTACTTTTTAGGGATTTGAAGACCCGTCCCCCAATCCCGTTTTTTTTTACATAGTTAAAGTTCCATTAGGAGTATTTGTAATAATTAAAATATCTTCCTCTCTTCCATTCTCTGCATTAATATAAACAAGAAAATCCTTTCCATCCACATTACCCTTAAACTCATAACACAAGATTTCAGTTTTAAACTCAGTTGGTATTATAGCAAGCCCTTCCGAAGAAATTTGCAAATTTTTATTCAAAGTTTTCTTTGCCTCTTTCTTACTAATTTTAATCTTTGATGTATCCCTTTGAGTATGATTATTCAAATATCCGGACGTTTCAATACCTAGAATTTCTCCATTATCTAACGCTACCTTTACTTTAATTAAATCTGAGTATACCACAACATCATTTTGAACATAAGCATAATTTATAGTTACAATTCCATCCTGTTTTAAATAATAAGTTGCTTTCATATTAGATACACCACGTGAATCCAAAAACTCCTTACCTTTAGCATTTGCCTCTTCTTGAGATATTATCTCTGTATTAACTGCTCGGTTTGAATTCATATAAACAATGTGTCCGCCTTTTTTTGAAATTGAAATGTTTATACTATCTTCTGAGTTTGTTTTTATTGAAAAGTTATATTCTGGAATTGTTGCATTTTCTGAAAATCCTAAGTTTTCTACACTTTTAACATTATCTTTTCCTACAAATTCAATCGCTTTTTGTTTTGCTGTTTCTTCATCTATATCATCTCCTGTAAGTCCTCTTTTTTCACCATTTGTAACGTGCTCTGAAAATGCTCCGTCATAAATTAAGCCTGAATATTGATGAAAATTTTCTTCCATATTGTTAAATCCATCCATTGAACTTGTGCTGACTTGTTGGGCAAATGCATTTGCTCCTTTTTTTGAAAGTTCCCCCCATTTTATTCTTCCTGAATTTATATCTTCAGAAAGTTGATTCAAAGTGTTTTCTAATTCTAAACTATATGAATGTAAATCTTTTAAATTTTTTAAATCTTCATCTGTTAAACTTTCATTATAAATATTTTTTCTTGATAATGAATAACTGTAGTCACTAACCTGATTTAAAAATTTCTCTGTATTTTCTAATTTTTGGCTTTCAATTGGCAATTGAGACAAATATGCTTGTGCTAAATTTGCTTCTCTCCATACATTTGTTAATGTTTCTGCCCCATGTTCTGGTGTACTTGATATTAATGATTTTGCTAAATATGTTTCTACATTTTGGACATAGTCTACAACTTCGTAAAATGCCATATTATAGGTGTTTTCTGATGCAGTTTTTGTTTCTTTATTGTTTTTTACAAGCATATACCCAAGAACTGTAATTATTGCTACAAATACTATTGTTACAAGAACGCTATATACTTTACTACCATTTATCCTTTTTTCTTTTTTCATAAAAATATCTTCCTTTCATATTATAAGTTTTAGGGATTGGGGGACGTGTCTTCGAATCCCTAATTTTTTTATTTATTTTTTAGGGATTGGGGGACGGGTCTTCGAATCCCGATTTTTTTATTTATTTTTAGGGATTTGAAGACCCGTCCCCTAATCCCGATTTTTTTATTTATTTTTAGGGATTTGAAGACCCGTCCCCCAATCCCTATTTTTTATTTGCAAAATCTGTGTTTCCCGATTATTTTTACCAACGGTCTTGACCAAATCCATTTGTTAGTTGCAGTATTAGGATTAAAATAATACACACATCCACTTGTTGGATCCCATCCATTAATTGCGTCTTGTGCTGCTTTATATACTGTTGAACCTTCACTTATGGCAGCATTGATCTGCCCGTCTGATACAGCGGTAAATGCTCCTGGTTGATATATTACCCCTGATATACTATTTGGAAATCTTGAGTCCTTTACTCTATTCAAAATGACTGCTCCAACTGCGACTTGTCCCTCGTATGGTTCTCCTCTTGCTTCTCCGTTTATGGCTCTTGCCATTAGTTGTATGTCTGATGTGCTTGTTGACTTTGCTTTTGATACGTTATTTGTTGAACTTTTATCCACAATAAATATACAAATTGTGGATAACATTATTAAAATTGTTGCTATTATGAACTTTAAATATTTTTTCACATTATCACCCTTTATTTTTAATTATTATTTTTATTTTTAACAATATTTTTAAATTTATACAAATTTTAAAAAAACATTGCTATTTAAGCAACACATATGCTAAAATTAATATATCAAAATAAAGGAGCAAACTATGAAAAAGATATTAATATTCTATGCATCATATGGAGGCGGACACCTAAATGCCGCAAAATCAATAAAAGAATACTTTGATAACAATTATAAAAACTGTGAAACAGAACTAATAGACTGTATGAAATATGTAAATAAACCAATTGAAATAGTTACGACAGCCGCATATAGAGAAATGGCAAAAAAAATGCCATGGGCATGGGGTAAAATTTATGCAGATTCACAAAAAGGTCCATTAGCACACATTTCGTCAAAGTCAAATCAATTATTGGCAATTAAATTATTAAAGTTGTTACGAGAAAGACAACCAGATTTAATAATTTCAACACATCCATTTGGAAGTCAAATGTGTGCATACCTAAAAAGGAAAGGTAAAATAACTGCACAAATTGCAACAATAATGACAGACTTTTCGCCACATGACCAATGGCTTGTTGGAAATGAGACAACAGATTTCTTCTTTGTTGCAAATGATAAAATGAAAGATTATCTTGTTTCAAAAAACATTCCTGATAGCAAAGTTTTTGTAACTGGTATCCCAATTTCTTCTAGATTTTTACGAACATATAATAGAGAGGAAATTTTAAAAGAGTTTGATTTAAAAGATAACACAAAAAATATTTTATTTTTTGGTGGTGGAGAATTTGGTCTTGGAAAAGCAAGGACAGTTGAAATTTTTAATAATTTGGTTAAGAATTTTAATGATATTCAAGTTATTGCTATTGCCGGGAAAAATGAAAAAATGAAATCTGAATTTGAAAAAATTGTTGAGGAAAACAATAAACAAGATTGTGTAAAAGTTTTAGCCTTCACAAACAAAGTTCCTGAATTAATGTCCATTTCTGATTTGGTAATTTCAAAACCTGGCGGATTAACTACTTCGGAAAGTTTGGCTTCAAATTTGCCTATGATAATTATTAATCCTATTCCTGGGCAAGAAGAAGAAAATGCGGAATTTTTGGAAAGTAAGGGTACTGGCATTTGGCTTAGAAAAGATGATTCTTCTCGTGAAGTTTTAAAAAGTGTTATTGATAATCCTGAAAAATTAAATATGATGAAAAAAAATACTGAAATTTTAGCAAAGAAACATTCTACTGAAAATATTTGCAAAATTCTTTTAAAAAACTAAAAAGAGGAACAATGTTGAGAATCCATTTAAATCAAACTCAACAAAGCCCTCTTTTTTTCTTTTAAATAATAATTTTTCTACCTATTCTTATTTTTCTTCCATAGACTTTTTAGTTGCAATTATTGCAAGGTTATCGGCAAATGCAGTAAAAAACGCCGCAAGTACGGCTAATTCATCTGCACTTAAATTTTCTCCAACACTAATTGCAAGCGAACTTGCCAAACCAATTAAATTACAACTAGAAAAATCAGAAAAGCACATAAAATACACCTCTAAAATATTATATGTGCTTTATTTTTATATGTTAAATTTCTCTTCTACCCTCTAACGCTTTAGTCAAAGTAATTTCATCAGTATACTCTAAGTCTCCACCAACAGGAATACCATGAGCAATTCTAGTAACTTTAACACCTAAAGGCTTAATAAGTTTAGACAAATACATAGCAGTTGCTTCGCCTTCAACCCTAGGATTTGTAGCAAGTATAACTTCTTTAACACTTCCATCCATAAGTCTAGCAAGCAATTCTTTAATTTTAATATCATCAGGTCCAACTCCATTCATTGGTGAAATAGAACCATGTAAAACATGATATACACCTTTAAATTCATGTGTTTTTTCCATAGCAATAATGTCCCTAACATCTTCTACAACACATATAGAAGATTGGTCTCTTTTAGGACTTGCACATATTGGGCATGGGTCCGTATCCGAAATATTAAAACACTTACTACAATATTTTAAATTACGTTTTGCATCTTGTATCGATTTTATAAATTCATTTGCTTCCTCTTCAGAACAGTTTAATATATAAAAAGCAAGCCTAGCCGCAGTTTTATGTCCTATGCTAGGTAACTTTTCAAAGCTCTCTATTAATTTTTCTATTGATGGTGAATATAGTGACATCCTTAATTCTCCTTTTTTATTACAAAAAGAGCATGATTTTTTATGCAAAACATGCTCAATTCTTACAATTTTAGTAATTTTATAATCTCATCATTTTTACATTAATCCTGGAATATTAAATTTTCCAAACTCTTGACTTTGAGCACTATCAACTTTTCTTAATGCTTCGTTTACACATGTTAAAATTAAATCCTCTAACATCTCAACATCATCTGGGTCAACAACATCAGGTTTAATTTTTATTTCTTTTATAACTTTTTCACCTGTAACTTTTACACTTATTGCTCCACCACCTGCTGTGCTATCAAATTCTTTGCTTGATAATTCCTCTTGTGATTTTTGCATTTCTTCTTGCATTTTTTTGGCTTGTTTCATTAAATTATTCATATTCATTCCGCCAAATCCTCCCATACCTCCTGGAAATCCTCCTCTTTTTGACATTATAAATTCCTCCTCTTTCTACATAATATTAAATGGAATATTAGACTCATTTGCTAATTTTTGAATATCATCCTCAGGCCTATATTCTTGAACCTGATTTTGCATATTTTCTACATACTTAATTTGCATATCCTTACCACAAGCCATAGAAATCAAACTAGACAATTCTCCAATATTTTCCTGTTTATTCAAAACAGTTTTTCCAAAAGCAGTCATTCCTTTTGGAAAATTAATAGCAACAGTTGTATCATTTAACTGCTCTGCACTTGTGTTCATCAAATTTGTATATAAAACGATTTTTCCATTTTGTTTTAAATCATTTACAATTTTAGGCCAACTTTTACTTAAATCATTTGAATATTTTTTTGTTGTTGTACTTGCTCTAACGGTTGTAGACTTACTATTACCAATATTGTTTGGCATTGCACTTGTGTTCATTCTAGCATTTGCGCCCATACTCATTTTAGGACCAACTCCATTATTAACAACTGCATTAGTGCCAATGTTAGAAGCATTATAGTTTGCTGGTCCAACATTATAATTGATATTGTTATTTTGTGTAACATTCATTTTTCCTGATTTTAAGTAATTTTCTATTTTTTCAAGTCTTTCTTCAACATCTCCACCAGTACCAATTTCTTTACTACATAATTTTATGATACCTGCTTGGAATACTATTGTTTTTTGTGTTGACCATTTCATATCATTTTCTAAATTTGACAATTCATAAATCAAATTTACTAATTTTTCTTTTGTGACTTTATCTGCTAAAGTTTTGATGTTAGAAATTTCTTCTTCATTATATAAATCGGCTTTTCCAGAAGATTTGTATATTAAAACATCTTTTACATATTTAATAATTTCCCATAAAAAATTATTTAAATCTTTGCCTTGATTTAGTATTTCGTCCATACTTGATAAAGCCTTATCAATATCATATTCGGCAATAGCTTCAACTATGCTATGAACATATGTTATTTTAGGAATTCCAACTAAATCTTTTATTTTGTCTTCGTCAATTTTGTTTTCTCCGTCTTGCACACATCTTTCTAAAATTGATAAAGCATCTCTCATTGCGCCTTCTGCAAGAACTGCAATTATTTTTAGTGCTCCTTCAGAAATTTCTATGTTGCTTTCCTTGCAAACAATTTCTAGCCTTTTTATAATATCTTCATTTGAAATTCTTTTAAAATCAAACCTTTGACATCTTGAAAGTATTGTTGCTGGCAATTTTTGAGGTTCTGTTGTTGCTAAAATAAATTTTACATGTTCAGGTGGTTCTTCTAATGTTTTTAACAGTGCATTAAATGCCCCTGGTGAAAGCATATGAACCTCATCTATTATATATACTCTATATTTTGCTTTTGTAGGTAAAAAATTGACCTCTTCTCGTATGCTTCTGATGTCTTCTACACTATTGTTTGATGCAGCATCCATTTCTACTATGTCTGTAAGTGAACCGTTTAATGCTCCTTTACAGATTTCGCATTCGTTACATGGCTCACCGTCTTTTGGGTTTAAACAGTTTATTGCTCTTGCTAAAATTTTTGCAGATGATGTTTTTCCTGTTCCTCTTCCTCCATTAAATAGGTATGCGTGTCCCACTCTGTCTGCCATAATTTGGTTTCTTAGTGTTTTTGTAATGTGTTCTTGCCCTACGAGTTCTGAAAATGTTATTGGTCTGAATTTTCTATAAAGAGCTGTGTACCCCATATTCTCACATCCTTTATAATATACAAAGTATTTTTATGAGAGGTTTTTGTACCTCTTATAATGTAAAAATTTAATCCCTCTATAGAGAACACTCCACATAAAGATTTGCTACTTATTGCTGCTTCCTTCCGGACCTGACAAGATTCGTAGGTCTCTATTGGATTGCTCTCTATACAGAGATTAAATTTTCTACCTAACGTATTATATAATGAGTTACAAAAAATATCAAGTACTTTTTAAATAGTTTTTTTAATAAATTTTTTCTATTTGCAATTTATAAATTTATATATATGAAATTAATCATTTATTTATTTTGAAGTGATTCGGGGGGACCGTTCAAAAATTCTCAAAAGTTGTTAAACTTTTGTTAGAATTTTTTGAATGGGGCAACAAAAAAATAAATAAATCATTAATTTCATATTAAATAACTTATAAACAATGAATAACAAAAATTTATTAAAAACTTATTTACATTCTTTTAAAAACAATATTTTCAGAATCAGTATTTTCTTTACTTTGAATACCATCATCAACAACATTACCAATTGGTAATTCCAAATTAACATTTGCTTTATAGCTCTTATTAGAATCCAAATTAATATTAATATCAAATGAAACATTAAACTTCAAATCATCATTATTAATAGCCAATTTTTTAAGCAATTCATTATGATTTATCTCTCCATCTTCATTTGAAGTATAATTTCCCAAATCCTCGATTACATATCTAAAAACCACAAGTCCTCCCTGGTTTGCAATTTTCATATTTTTTATACTTGAGTCCATATCGCCTTTATATTCTATGCTTTCTACTTCATTTTCTGCACTATTTTTAAATATTACAGTATCTAAATTTGAATCCGGTTTTAGTAATTTTAATTTTCCTACTTTTGGTGATTGTGTAATATTAAAATTATTTAATATTACACTTGAGATTGTTTCTGTGTATTTATATTCTTCGTTTTTCTTGATGTACACATATATGTCATTGTTTTGATTTACTTTTAAATTCCATTTGTTTTCTGCGTCTTCTACGTCTGTTCCGTCTACATTACTTATTACTGACATTTTTGATATGTTGAATGGTGGTTTGCTTTCTCCTTCTACATTGTATTTTAGGGCTGTTACACCTGCTACAAATATTATTGCTACTACTATTAGTGCTACCATACTTATATGGAATTGTTTTGTGTTTGTTATTTGTTTTATTTTTTCTTTCAAAATTTCCTCCTAAAAATTCACAAAAAAATTTAAACATTTTCATCTAACCATTGTCTAACTTCTTCAATTGTATCTGCTTCAACAACTAAGTCGTCATCTATTATTTCTGCACCAATTCTTTCCCATTCGCCTCTGTTGTATCTGCAAATATTGTATCCTTTATATACTTCCAATAAGTCATTATATCTTCTTCTCATTGGTCCTTTAAATCTTAAATCCTGGCTTAAATATTCCTTTGGATTGTAAAACATATTCACACTCTCCTTAGTTTTATAACCATTTTTTAGATAACATTCTTTTTTTAAATAAAAAGTGGTGTGCCTAGAGGGACTCGAACCCCCATCGGTCGCTTAGGAGGCGACTGCTCTATCCTGCTGAGCTATAAGCACGTTTATAAAACCATATATACTATAACAGATTTTTTCAAAAATATCAAGTAAACATTAAAAAACAGAAGTAAGTAAATCGTAATCGTAATGCTACAATTCACTTACTTCTTGATTTCATTTTTAAAGATTTTCTTTATTTATAATATTTTATAAATCAATCCATATTTATATCATATGTTTTTCTTATATACTCAATTACATTAATATTTACATTTTTATATTGATAAATGTCTTTTCTTACAAGTTCATTTTCTTCCAATACAACCGCATATATCAAAAAATCTTCCCATAAAACAATACTCTCTTTTTCCTTTTCTTTAAGATTACTAAAATCATGCAAATAATTTTTTATTCCAATAATTTGTTCAGCAAGTCTATTTCCTTCTTTTGTCCTTTCATATCTATCATCAACCTCAATTGTTTTATAGAAAATCTTTCTTACCCATCTGTAAAAAGGTGTTAATATTAAAATTAATAAAGAATATATTGTAAAACTTTCTGTAATTATTAAAGGTGATGCATCAATTAGATTTTTAATAATAATATCATTACTTACATCTGTTGAACCCATATTATCCAATACGTTCAATGTGCTTTTTGATTGTGGTAACATAACATAAACTATCCCAATTAGCATAGAAATAATAAAAATTTTTGCAGCAACATTTACTATTTTAGTGTTTTTTGAAAAGTTAGGACCTTTGCCGTCTTTCTTCTTTTCTAAAATGTATCCATCTTTTTTTGCTTCCTCTATGCAAGTTTTTTTCCAATGTTCTGTACTTGACATTGTAAAGTTGTTTTCTTTAATCATTTCTAATAGTTCTTTTTCGCTATCCCTATTTGCTTTTGTTTCATCTTTTATTATTATATTATTTTCTTCAAAATCCAAAATTTGTCTTTGATACATGTCCAAAATTGTTGCTGAAATATCTTTTTTTGTTTCTATTTCTAAATCGGATATCATACTTATTTCTGCTGGTGTTATTCCTTTAAATCTGTCCCTATAATATTCAATATTATCAATTACTTCATATTTGTTGTTTTCTTTTATGACTTTCATTCGTGATATTCTAACCGCTAAATAAATGACTATTAACCAAAAACATTTAAAGAATACTTTAAATACAAATGACATTATAAATAAATAAATAATATATAATACAACAAATATATTGTTTCCTTTTAAAGCTTCTATTACTAATTCGATGTCTTTATTTGAGGAATTATGCATTGTTATTATAAAGCATATTATTAAAAAAATCACATCACATATTATCCACTTTTTTTCTTTTTTACTCTTTACTTTTTTTGTTTTTATTTTGTTCATTTTATTCCTTTACCTTTTCATTTTACTAATCCACATTTTTTAAATCGGGATTCAGAGTCCTGTCCCCGAAATCCCGATTTTTATTTTATTATAGAACTAATTTTTTTATTAAAACTATTCCGCATACAATTATTCCTAAACATGTAATTCCTAAAATATAATAAATTATAGTATTATCACCTGTTGAAGGAACAACTACGACTTCAACACCATCGTCGTCTAACTCATGAGACCCATTAATTGCAGTATCACTTGAAACTTGTAAATTACCTGGTGTCATATTAACCCATTTACTGTTTACAATTCCACCATAGAATCTACCAACTGAATTTGATACTTTAACAACCTCTGCATAGTTTTTAATGTCTACATCTTCTGATGATGCCATAACCTTGCTAGCCTCAACTGGTTCTGTTGCCATTGTTTCTCCTATAGAAATTGTCTTGTTGCAATCACTTAATAGAATATTTTTTCTAGATTTAACATCATTATAAGCCTTTTTTGTTGTTAAATCCTTGATTTGTTGGTCTGTTGATACATACCAACCACCACTTGATTTTGCAACATTTGTATATGTTGTTGGAACTTTTTGGTCTATATAATCAACTATTGTATTAATTGATAATTTAACCGGATTGTCTTTTTTAGTTCCATATCTATAGTATGCAACATTGTTGTAGTCTTTTTCAGAGTTATTTGTTACATAAATAGTATAGTTTATTTCCAAAGTTGCACCTTGAATAATCTCATCGTCTGCCTCTATCTTTAACTTTCCACCTTTTGGATATGTTACATAGTTCATTGTTTTTAACTCGTTCTCATTTGATGGGTTACCTTCTGCAACTGTATCTCCTCCAGATAATGTTAATTTAATATATGTTACTTTTTTGTCTAATTTCAAACTTTGTCTTGGTCTTATTGCAATACCAAAATCTAAGTTTTTGTATAATGATGTTCGATTTTCATTCATATTTGTAACTTCATTATTATAGTTCTCTATTGCCATATTCATATTTAATGTTCTTGCAGTCATTTCTTGTTGTCCTACACCATTATCATAATCAACTTTCTTACTTGCTATTATTGTTGAATATGTATTATTGATGCTCTTTCTTGTTGCATAATCATCTACTGCTGTTGAATATGTTTCAATATTAGTGTCTTGATACCATCTATCATTATTTTTTACACTGCCTAAATTGTCCTCTTCTGTATCTCCATATGCATCTCTAAGTGTTTTAGAACTTATAATTGTTGATTTATAATCTTGTGTTGAAACTTTCACTTCATTAGTTCCTTTATAAACTACACTTCCATTTGAGTATGTATATTTAATATAATACATGCCTGGTACAACACCTACAAATTCGTAATATCCTTTATTATCTGTTTCATTTGTTTCAGTTGTTGCAAGTACAGCATTAAAGTTCAATTCTGAAGCTGCATTTGGATAAATATATGCCACTTCCTCTTTTCCATTTTTTTGTTCTATTAATTCAACTTTAACCTTTCCAACAGTATTTTCACCATTATCAAATTTTCCGTTACCTTTTCTTTCTTGATTAGTTAATAAATCATCTGATGTTTTGTCCTCAAATACATAACCTGAAATTGTTTTTGGTTCTTTTAATGTAATTTTCAATTCTGGTGCAGAATCTGTATCGTCTTCATATGTATTAATGTCTCCAAGTTTAATATTGTCTGGTGCAGAGTTTTTGTCAATTGCTGCGTAATATTTACCATCACTTGTGTAATTTGAGTATGATGTTATTTCTGTTACACCTTGACCTATCGCATCAATTCTTGAACCAAGTCCAAATTCCTTGATAATATCATCTTTAATTTGTAGTGTTAAGTATACTGTTAATGAGCTTCCTGGTTCTATTTTAACATTACTTAATCCTGTTGTTCTAATTTGTTTGTATTTATTTGCGTCTGCTTTTTCATTCCATGTAATATCATGTTTATTTCCATTTTTGTCAATGTAATATGATGAACTATATGTTAATGTATCATTATAATAACGTGCAATCTCATTTGCTGACATATATACAGATGAACTGTTTTTGATTTCTATTTTATAATTTAAATACATTTTTAATTTATCTTTATCATCAATTTTTCCATCTCCATTTCCGTCACCTTCTGATGCTGATGCATATACATAGTTTTTGTAAATACTTGTTTCGTAGTTTCTTGGATATTGTTCACTTTCATTTGCTTTTTGCTCATCTGTTTTATTCCATTTTTGTAATTCTGAGAATATATCTATTCCTTGCTTTGCTGTTCTCTTGTTGTATGTATATGTGTGATTATATCCATTAAATGTTAGACCAATATCTTTTAAGTCTGTTGCAATTTTCATGTCAGATTGTTGTCTTTTGTAAATACCTAAATTGATTTTTCCAATTTCAGTTACTCCTGCAGACCATGTTGCTAATGAGTGATTTGCTGCACTTGTTGTTGCTTTTATTGATGCTCCTGTTGAGCCGTTTTGTGCTTTCACTGAGTTTTCTGCACTTTCTACTGTGTATCCTGTGTTGCCTACTAATTCTGATGCGTATGTTCCATTTGTGTATGTTAGGTTATTCATTACTGTTCCTGTTGCATTTCTTGAATATCCTGTTGTTGTTGTTGTTCCTTTTGTGTTTTCTCCTGTTATGCTTGCATATTGGTTGTTGAAGTTGTCTCTTGTTGTGTCTCCTTCTATTGCTTTTGATCCATTGTCTTGGTTATGATATGCTACACTTTGATATTTTAGTCCGTTGTATTCGAATTCGATGTAGTAACTTGATAATTGGTCAATTTTTACTTTTTTAAATTCGTATTTTCCATCATTACCAGTTTTTGTAGTTTGAAGCGTTCCCTCTTCTCGTACCGTTATAACACCAGGTGCAACACCTTTTACCAATAACATTAAATCTCTTGTATCTACTACTCCATCACCATTTATATCTGCAGCATGTTTAACATTTTCTCCAGTTATTATTTGACTTCCTGAGACATGATTTAATTCTATATTTATATCACTCAAATCAACTACTCCATCAGAATTCAAATCACCTTTTCCATATCCTAATGATGTAACATCTCCGTCTTCCAATATTCTTAGTAATAAAATTAAATCTTGTATATTGGCTCTTCCATCGTTATTTATATCTCCTCTATTAATTGCATCTACACTTAATGATTCGTCTCTTCCCGAAACATAATATAATAATTGCATTAAATCTATAGAATCAACTTTTCCATCATTGTTTATGTCACCTTTTCCATTAGGATGAACCATCTCTCTTATTGTACTCTTTAACCTTACTGTAATTCCTGGTATTAATGGTTCACCATTATCATATAAATCATTTCTCGAATCTTCTTTACCTTCTGTTGATGGTTTATCTTCCCAAACATAACCTGATATCTGAATATATTTTTGTTTGTTATATACATCCAAATATACATTTTTTCCATTTTGAAGTTTTTCTACAATATCTGCACTTGGTTTTAATTCATAATATTCTTTTAGATTATCTGGTAATTCATATTCTTCTACATTGTATATTATTTCACTTTGTCCCTCGTAAACTGGCAAATTACTAATTGAAAATTGTGCATTGTCATCTGTTGTAAATGTTTTTGCATTTGATATTCCACTCTCTTCAACACTGAAGTCACTATAACTATATTTCGTTGGTGAAGTATCTTTTAAATAATATTTTTTGCCATTTTTATTTACAAACAATTTAAATTTGATGCCTTTTAATTTTTCTCCTCCTATTGATGTATTTTCTGTATCTTTGTCTTTTTTTGTTACCGTTAGGTCTCCATATTGTTTATTTTTAAATGCTGCTGTTGCTGTACCACCACTTGTTACATTTACTGTTGTTGATTTATTTTCTTGTAGATTTAGTCTGTAATCTGTAGGAGCACCTGTTTCTGTTACAGTATAATTTCCTAATGGTAAGTTTGAAATTGTTATTGTACCCTTTGCGTTTGTTGTTTTTGTTTCACTATAGTTATTTGGTCCTGTTATTTCAAATGTTGCTCCTGATAGTTTTGTACCTTTATCAGTATCTGTTTTGGTTATTTGAATATTACCAACTAAACTTTTATTCACAATTATATTAAATAAATCTGTATAATGAGTCGGATATTCATAACTAGTAGAAGATGATATAGTTTGTCTTCCCATCGTTTGTTGCCTTGACGAATATGTCTTAATAGCCGTCCAAGTCTCATTTGTATCTGTTTTAACCGTAGTAGTAACTGTTGCCTGTTTTTCTGCCACAAACTCCAATTTACTCAAAGTTTGTATTCCTTCACTGATTGGTATTTTTACATAAAATTCCGTATTAGAGCTAACTGATGTTTCTGTATGATTTTTATCACAAAATTTAGCATTACTTATTACATCGCTATTATTTTGTCCAATCTTTTTTCCATAAATTTTTGCACTATACAAACTAGAATCATATATAATTTTAAATGGCCCAACATATATATTTTGTCCATCAGAAGTAACGCTACCCGCCTCATTATTTACCGTACCTTTGCTTATTGAAGGATTATTATCTGTTACAGTTGATGAAGTTGATGAAGTTGATGAAGTTGATGAACTATATTGCCATGTATTAGGGTGTTCTTTCATAGTATAACCAGACTCCGAACCAACCACTCCCATTGCTCCTCCTGTAGCACAATAAAATACTCCATTTTTTGTATCATTTCCAAAATGTGTATAATGATATGTATAATTCCAGTTGTTAACTTTAAAAGAATCAGTATAACCCTCATTCCATAATTTCGTTTTTGTTGAATAATAAAACCATTCATTTGCATTTGAAATATTCACAAATATTATATTTACAACAAATATTGCAAAGAATAATGATAAAATTTTAATTTTATTAAATTTTATTTTATTCAATTTTACCAAAATAATCATTCCTACAATTAATAGCATAATTACCAATATAATACCTGCATATATAACAATACCCGTTTTTACAGAAATAACAACTTGTGCCTCTGAATAGTCATCTTCTGTTTTATTTTTATTTCCTTCAACTGAATCTATATCTTTTAAATTCATTAGATTTGATGTTTTCAATATTTCAGCACCATTTGTAAATGTCCCCATAGAATCTTTTGAAAGTATTTTTGTTAAATAAAGAGTTACACTTCTAGATTTTCCTGGTTCTAACTTACTTCCTAACATAGAAACATTTGTTAAATTATTTTGATTATCAATGTTCCATCCAGAGTTCAAACTTTTATCAAAGTCTAGTCCATCTGGTTTATAATCTGCTATTGACTCAATAATAGCATCTACATTCCCTTCATTTTTTACTTCAATTTTATATTCAATAGTTACTTTTGCATTATCAACTTTTTTTGCAGGAACTTCAACTTTAGCCAATTTTGAATTATCATATGAATAATTTTCTTCTTGGGTTCCATAAGTTAATTTTACATTAGTAATATACTTATTTAAACTTAAATCATAAGTTCCGTTTTCAACAAGTCCCATATCAATATGAGTTTTGCTTTGATTTGATATATTTATCGTATCTGTAACTCCAACTTCTTTTTCATTTCCATCAATACTAACACTTTTATTTATTACATCAGAGTTTATATCATCAGAGGCTGTATTACTTTTATATGTTGTCAACTTATATTTACTCGTATCATATTCAAATAATACAATATAATTTCCTTTGCCAACACCAGAAAATGTATATTCTCCACTTTGATTTGTTGTTGTAATTTGTTTATTATTATCTATTACAACAATTTCATTAGTATCTATATTGAATAATTTTACAGTGATTCCTGATAATAACATTTCAGAACTTTCTCTAATTCCATTTTTATTTTCATCTTTCCATACAAGTCCAGATATATTATACTTATTTTCACTTGGATTATCTGGATTTGGGTTATCCGGATTTGGATTATCTGGGTCTGGATTATCCGGATCTGGATTATCTGGGTCAGGATTATCTGGATCTGGATTATCTGGATCCGGTTCAACATAGTCATATGGTAAAATATAATTTTTTATAACATTTGTTTTAAACGAACAACTTTCACCATTATATTGATAACTTATTACTCCATAATTAGAAGTTTCTTGTTTTTCATCTATTGCTCTAGGTTTTGCCTTCATTTTAATAGTTACACTTTGTCCATTTGGAATATACATTGGAATTTTCATGTCTTCAACATCATCATATTCTTTTCCATCCGGAATTTCTCTACTTGATAAATCCAAAGTGAATTTTTCTTTTTTTGAAGTTACATATTCAGACTGATCGTCAAACATATAAGTTTCGTATTCTGCAGAAATAGGAGACATATTATTATCCAACCAGTCAACAAATTGAAATGTGAAAGCTGTTTCAATTGGTAATTTTGATTCATTTTTTATAGTAAAATCATATTCTATAATATCCCCATATTTTAAAGTTTCTCCCTCTTTTTCTGAAGTTTGAGTAACTTTTAAAATAGGATTTTTTATATTCTGTATATTCGGATTTGAATAATATGTATTTTCGTTAACTTTTGCACTCGCATATAGTGTAAGTTCATCCTCACCTTTTTGACAAATTGTTTTTGCTCTTAGATAAATTGTTTTTTCTATCCTTTGTCCAGCTCCTAAATTATTTATAGGCACTATAACATTATCTTCTGTTTGTTCAGCTTTATCTAAAGTATCTTCTTTTGATAATGTAAATCTTCCTTTAGTATCTATATTTACATTAACATCAGAAAATGTATTGCTAGTATTATTCTTTACATTTATAGTAAGCATCCATAATCCACCAGTTCCTATCCAAGTTTCCCAACTTGCTAAAGAAATTGTTAATTCTGCTTTATTTAATATATTTTCAACTTTCACAAATTCTTTTTCATTACTTCCTGATTTCGCTTTAATTGTAGAAGAAATACTTGTAGTAGTATTATCACCTGATAATTCATTTACTTTAACATAAAAACAAATTTCTTTTTCTTCGTCTTTATTTAAAACAACATTTGAAGAAAACTCCTTTTGTTCAGGAAATTCAGTAATTTTACATTCATCATAATCTGCACTATTTCTATCTTCTTCAGTTAATGTTCTGTTTTGTACTGTAACATAAGTAGTCCCCTCTGGCACACTAGCAACAACATTCAAGCCATTAACATCCTCACCAGTATTATTTCTAACCTTAGCAACATACTTAATATACTCATTCTCATGAACAGAATCACCATCAGCAAGTTCCTTATCTCCAAGGAAAGCCTTATACTCAACAGAAATCTTATCCAAATCAATAGGCTTAGCCTCAACTACAGTATTATTCGCTGTAGCCAACGTAGTCTGTGCAGAAACCGCTGCAAAATTTGTAGCCACACCATTTGCACTTGCACCATTATTAGAATTTTGTTCATTAGCACTAGCATTATTATTAATAATTGAAGTTACATTTACAGGAATATCTAAATTACCTATTTCAGGAGACTTTGCATTTCTATAATTTGCAAAAGAAACAGCGATATTTTCCTGAGATGAAACAATATCCTTTTTCAAAATAATACTTGCTGGAATCACAATATTTGCTCCATTTACAACTTCATTTTGAACATATGAAGTTTGAGTTCCATTAACTTTAACTCTAATAACTTTAGAACCATTATCATCAACAACCTGAACACTTCCAAGTTGTAAACCATTATCATATAAAATTGATGACTCTCCAAGCACAACTTTTTCAACTTCACCAGGTAATTTAATATCAATTACCGGATTTTTAAACAAATTACATTCAGGACCACTTGTTACCAAAGTTGCTGTAAAAGTAACATCATTTTGAACATTATTAGTCCAATTTGTATTATTTGCAGTAACCTTAACATCAGTCTTTGCTTCCTTTATTTCTGCTACGCTTGTACCAACATAATTATAAATTTCTACTTGTTTTATATTCTCAACTTCTTTTTCTTCCTTAGTTTCCTCATCAATAACTTTTGTTTTTTCTGTTACATTGTTAACACAAGAAACAGTATTTCTTGTTTCAACTTTTGTAACATTTGCATCTTTCATTGTGTCTTTAATTTCTTTAGTATTTTGAATATTAATATCACATAATTTTATAGTTTTGCTAAACTTATAATTAAGTTCTGTTTTTTCTCCATCATATCCAATTTGAACGTTTCCATTTTCATCTGCTTCTGTATCTTTGTTGATTGTTGCTAAAACATTTCCATCTTTATCTATAATTTGGAAATATCCATCTTGTCCTAATTTATCAAGTATTTCGTTTTTATTTACTTTTGTGTTTTTATAAATTATCTCTTGTGTTTCATTTTCTTTATCTTTGTTATTTACAAGTAAATTTTTTGAATTTACTGTAATTTCATCTGCAATTTCTTTATAACTTGTTTGAATTTTTACATTTTCTCTATATTCTGTTCTATATGTAGAATTATTTTGAATATTTGCATTAATATACCCATTGTAAATGTCACTTGTTGTTACGTCTGCAGAAACTAAACCAGATACATTTTCTGCTACTTCGAAGTTTTGTGAAATTTCTTGATTTTTTCTAATGTCTCTGTCATCTTTTAGTTTTAATTCAACATTTCCTTTAAACTCTAATGACCTTTTTTCGTTTTTGTCATTGTAGCAATTTGCGTCATAGTAAAAGTCTAATTGATATTCGTCTCTTGCACCAGCAACATTTTCGGTATAGATGTTTCCTTTGTCATCTGCTTTGTTTTCTGTGTTTATTTGTAACTGCCCATTTTCTTTGTTATAAGCATAATTTACATCTTTTCCACTTCCGTCTCCATTTGTTGCTTTTGTTGATTTTGTCACAACTTCTACACTTTCTGGATATTTGTCATTTATTTTAGGAGTGTTTATAATTACATTTGATGTGTCTATAGGCACATATTCTTGCCCTTCTTGATATTCAATTCCTGTTTTTAAGTATGTTTGTACAAGGGTTCCTTGCTTGTCTCCCGTTTTATAATTTACATACTTTTCTATACTCAATTCGTATACCGCATTTATTTTTGTTTCGTCTATTATTTTTTGTACTGCGTCTACTGCTACTGATATTACTAGCATTAGTGAACTGTTTACCATCATTAACATTATGACTAGAATTGAAATTATTTTTGTAATTAGATTTGTTATTTGATTTTTCATAAATCTCATTCCCTCCTAAGGTTTTTTAGTTTTTCGACATTTTGCCTTATTATAATTGTAAATAATTTTTTTTGCTTATTCAATAGGTGTTTTTTTGAAATAATTTTATATTACAAAAAAGTGCTTCTTCCTTACTAGGGAAGGTTATTTTCAAGGTTTTCGTTTTCTTATTTTAAGTTTATATTACATTTTTGTTACATTGCTTCCAAAAAATCTATCTTAAAATAAAAGCACGTTCGCAAAAAAATGTACATATATATATGATTAAAAAAGTTTTATCATGAGCATTTTTAGTTACAATTCACAGCCTATAAAATTATTGGTTGTGAATTGTAACCATTTTTATACTTTTTTATTAAATTTTACTAAAAACCAGTTGCTTTTTAATATAAAAGATGTTACAATATTTTTTGTCAAAGAAAGGAAGAAAAATGAATAAACAGATAGGACTAGTAAATAAAAAAATTATTAAATTATTAGGATTAGACTATGCAAAAGAAGAACCTATTTTTATTGGAGATGCAAATATAAAACACATGAAAGAAGAACACCCATTAGACTTCGAAAAATATGGTAAAGATATAGAAAATATAATAAGTAACCCAACATACTTAGCAAGAAATGAAAAGAAAAAATCAATAGAATTTATAAAGAAATACAAAATAAATAATGAATATGTATTAGTTGCAGTAAGAGTAAGTAGTAAAAATGTTCATTTTGCAAGAACAATGTATGTAATGGCTGATGAAAAAGTAGAAAAATATTTCAAGCATAAATATTTTTATCTATATTAACACACATTTATTTATTTTAACTTGAAAAAAAAAAAAATGTATGTTAAAATAAATTTAGCATATAATAATAAAGAAAGTTTCTGAGGACGGAACTGGTAGCCGTAGCCCATCAAAAGATGTAGGAGATGTGGGAGTACCACCCCACCTAAACTTTCTTTGACAAAAAAAGAAAGGTTATTAAAACCTTTCTTTTTTTTAATTTTATTTATCTAAAACCTTCTTTTTAATAAGAAACACACCCGCTGCCAATACTACCAAGCAACCAATACCAGTAATAATATAAACTACAATCTCGTTTTTATTTTCACCAGTAGGCGGTGTAAGAACAACCTCTGCTCTTCTAGGATTATGTCCTTGGTTATCATCAGTCTCTGTAGTACCTTCTGGATTTTTAGGATTAAAGTTACCTGGTGTAATATTCTTCCATTGTGTCTTATTATCTATATCAATTTGTCCATAGAATCTACCAACACTATTAGAAACCTTTAGAACCTCTGCATAGTTTTGATAAGTCATATCTTTAGAACCTGAAAGCAATTTGCTTGCATTCATTGTAATCTCTGCAGTATTATGACCATTTGTTGGGTCAAGTTCAATATCGCAAGTTCTTACAAATATATTTTTCAATGATTTTATACCATTATTATATGCATCACTTGAAAGCATACCTTGATTAGATAATTCTTTTGCTTCAACTTGTTCCCAATGCTCGCCTTCCTCACCAGTTTTTGCATCAGTTTCAACATATCTCAAGTTTTCATCCAAATAATCTACAACTTGATTAATCTTGATTTTTACCGGAGTTGCTTTAGTTTTATCACCATATTTGTAATATGCTTGTGTATCATAATCTAATTCAGAGTTATTTAATAATTTAATTGCATATTGAATTTCTATTGTAGCACCCTCAATCATTTCAGAGTCTAATTCGATTTTTAGCAATCCGCCTTCTGGATATGTTAAATATCTAATTTCATTATTATTTCGTGGGTCACCTTCAATTAAAGTTTGACCGTTTGCAAGTTTTAGTCTTACATATTTTATTTCTTTTGTAAGTTCAATATTTTTTCTAGGTCTTTCAACTATACCAAAATCAATATTGTCGTATACTCTTGTTCTGTTTTGATTTTCTTGTGTTTCTTCCTTATTAGTATTTTCAATTGCCATATCCATATCTGGAGTTCTAGCAGTCATTGTTTGTAGTGCGGCATATTCCCCATTTTTTGTTTCATATCCATTTTTTACTGAATATGTTATTGTTGATAATTTTTTATCTATGTCCTTTCTTGTTATGTAATCATCAACTGCAGATGAACATTCTTTTACTTTTTCATGTTGATACCATACTGTGTTTCCATTTGTAATAAATTGATTATTTCCGAATGCACCTTTAATAATATTATTTGTAACAATTGTTGACTTATAATTTTGTGTTGTTACTTTTGCATATTCTTGTAATTGTCCATTTTCTGGCCTATAAATTACACTTCTATCTTCATACGTATATTTAATATAGTATTTTCCTGGAATAATTCCAACAAATTGATATTTACCATCTTTACCTGTTGTCATTTCTGCTTTTTTAGCATTCAAATTATCAGACTTTACTGCATTTGGATAAATATATGCTGTACTATTTGTACTCATATTAATCAACTCTACTTTAACATTTTGAACAGTTCCGTCTCTGCTTGGATCATATCTTCCTGTTCCCTTTCTTTCTGCATTTGCATTTGTTTTTTGTTCTGTATAATCTTCAAAAACATTTCCAGTTATTGTTCTTGGCTGATCAAATACAAATTTTATTATTGGAGCCGAATCTGTGTCATCCTCGTATGTATTTATATCACCAAGTTTAATATTATCTGGTGCAGAGTCTTTATCTATACCTGCATAATGTGCATAGTTATTTCCACTCTTTGTATATGAAGAATATGATGTTATTTCAGAAACTGATTTTGCATATTCTTCTATTGTATCTTTAAATGCCCAATCTGCTGTAGTATTTTTTTTCATTCTTACATAAACTGTTACACTTTGTCCTGGGTTAATTCTTAAGTTTTTTAATCCTGTAGTTCTTATTTGTTTATATCCGTCTTTATCTTCTTTTGTATCCCACTGAACATTAACTTTGTTGTTATTTCCATCTGTATAATATGATGAAACATAGTTTAATGTAGAATCATAATAATTTGCTATTTCATTTGGTGCCATATATACTGAACTTGATTCATTTTTTATTACAATTTTATAAATTAAATATACTTGTAATTTATTATTTTCTTCAAGTTCTCCATTTCCTTTTACTCCTGAAGCATATGCATAGTTGTTATAAATACTTCTTGTATATGTTCTAGGATAATTTTCTGTATCTGCATTTTCTTTCCATTTTTGCATCTCAGAGAATATATCAATTCCTGTTGCTGCTATTCTTTTGTTATATTTATATGAATGAGTATATCCATTTAAATCTAGTTCAATATTATTTAAGTCTGTTGCTATTGCCATATCTGGTTGGTCTCTTAAATACATTCCTAAATTTACATTTGAAATTGTATATACACCTGGTGACCATTTTAATATGTATCCTGCAGTATTTGTATCAGATTTTATTACAACTCCTGTTGAACCATTTTGTGCTGCAACATATCCTTTTGCACTTGATGTTGCATATGTTGTATTGTCAACAAGTGATGAACTATATGTTCCATTTTTATATGTTAGATTATTTGTTGTTGTTCCATTTTCAGATTTTGAATATCCTGTTGTTGAACTTCCTTTTGCATTTCCACCTGTTATACTTGAATATGAATTGTTAAAGTTTGTTCTATCTGCTTCTTTTTCTATTGCCTTTGAACCATTTGCTAAGTTCAAATTTTTAGTTACACATTGATATTTTAAACCATTGTATTCAAATTCAATATAATAATTTCCAAGTTGAACAATTTCTACTCTTATAAATTTATATGCTCCATCTTTTCCTGTTACCTTTGTATCTATTACTTTTCCGTCTTTGTTTTTTAATCTTACTATTACACCATCTGCTAATTTGTCATTATCTTTGTCAAATACATCATTTCGTTTTGTTTGTTTATTTGAATTTGCAATATCTTCCCATACATATCCTTGCACATCTACCCAGATTTGTTTATTAGACAAGTCTTTTGATGTTGTTCCAGATGTTGCATTGTTATTTACTACATATGCATCAACTGTTGATTTTACTTTGTAATAGTTTTTCATGCTATCTGCTACTTCTATTTCTTTTACATAATATGTATTTGGATTTATTGGTATATTGTCTAATTCAAATTGTCCGTTTCCATCTGTGGTAAATATTTGTGCATTATTTTCTGCACCAAATTGCACTGTTGATGGACTTCCCTTTACATATTTTGTTATATATCCTTTTGATGTATATATTTTAAATTTAAATCCCGCTGCTTTTAGTGGTTTGCCTGTATCTTGGTCTGTTTTTTGTACTTTTAAGTTTCCATATTGTCTATTAGATACAGATGTTGAAGTAGTATTGTTTGCTGTTACCGTTATGTTTTTTGTTTTGTCTGTTTGTAAGTCTAATTTGTATCCACTTGGCGCTCCTGTTTCTGTTAATGTGTAATTTCCTGGCAATAAGTTTTCAAATGTGTATGATGATGATGTCATTGTTACTGATTGATTGTAGTAGTTTGCTGGTCCTCCTGTTAGTTGCATTGTTGCTCCTGTTAGTCCTGCTCCAGAGTCAGCATCTTTTTTGCTAACTGTTACTTTACCTTTGTCAACTTTCCAGTTCCAACTGTATGGTAAACTGTCATCTTTTGTCGTTGTTTTATTATGTTTTGTAAGCTTTATTAAATTTTGAGCATTTTTTGGTAAAGATATACTTCCACCATATTTATGACCAATTTCTTCTCCTTTTGTATTTTTACAAATTCCATCTCCACTAAGCCCTGTTAATTTATATTCTTCTACAGTAACACTTTTATAAACTTCAGTTTTCTTAATATTTTCAGTTATTTTTACACTTAAATCTGACACATCTGTTGATACAAGCAAATAGAATGTTGTTCCTGATGTTATATTATTTAAATTAATTACACCATCTTTGCTTGAATTATATATTGTATATGATATATCTGTCCCACCATCTTTTACACTCATTGATTTTCCTGTTACTTCAGCATTAGTTAATGAATGTGTATATCTAAATGGTCCTACTAATAATTGACCATCTTTTATTTCATAATTATTGTTTGTAGGGCTTGCTGCCTTACTTCCAGATGCACTTGCAGGGCCAGTTGACCCAAACCAATTTTTAAATACTTTTGCTTGTGCTGCAGTACTTTTAAGATAACTTATAAATGAATCAAATGTAGTATATGTCCCTACAGTTTTTGTTTTTGTATATGTATGTCTAACACTACATTGACCATGTACTGTCATCCCTTCTGGTTTCCATTCTCCAGTAACATGACTTCCTAAATGTCCTCCTGGTGTTATACACCAAAATGGTTCACCAGAGTTGACTACACTCCAGACCCCTGAAGATGCGTCTTTATGTCCTCCAAGATTCTTATATTCAAGTTCATCTGCAATTGAATTCGTATTACTTAATATCATTCCACCTAATATCATTATAGTACATAACATCATTAAAGCATTTTTACTAATTTTTTTATTTTTAATTAACATTGCAACTGCAACTAAAACCAAAATTATTCCTAAAACAATTCCTATTTTAATTGCTAAACCTGTTTTTACAGAAATAATTAATTGTGCCTGTGAACTGTCATTGTCTGTGTTGCTATCTTTTTCATTTGCAGTATTATATGTTTTTGAAACTTGTGCAATATTTGTTTCAGTTCCTATTGAGCCATCACTTAAATCTTTGGTTAATACAATTGTAAGTTCTTTACTTTCACCTGGTTTTAATTTTATTGATGCTAAACTTTTGTTAACTGCTTTTTTACTTTCCAATGTCCAATTATCATTTGCATTTCCGTCAAATTCAAAACCTTGTGGCATTGAATCTGTAATCTCTGTTCCATATGCTTCAACATTTCCATTATTTTTTACAATAATTTTATATTCAACTTTTATGTTTGATGTTGACATTTTTTTAGATGCAATTTCAACTTTTGCCAATTTAGAATTATTATAATTATATTCTTTTGTGCTTCCATTTGTCTCTACTGTTACTTTTGTTATATATTTTTCAACACTTAGGTCAAAGTTCCCTTTTTCTAATAATCCTATATCTATATTAGAAATATTTGCATTGTTTATTTCTACAATATCTGTTACACCAACGTTTTTAACTTGTCCATCTATATTAACTTCTTTTAATATAGCATCTGAATTTAAGTTGTTGCCAATTCCGTCTTTTTGATATGATGTTAATTCATATTTTTCTGTATCATATTCAAATAATACCAAATATTTTCCATTTGCTACATTACTAAATGTATATTCTCCATTACTATTTGTTGTTGTTTTAAATGTATTATTATTTGAATCTGTTACTATTGAGTTTGTTTCTGCATTAAATAATTTTACTGTAATTCCTTCTAATAATGTTTCACCATCATCTCTTTGACCGTTCTTATCTGAATCAATCCATGCAACACCTTTTATAGAATATGTGCTTTTATTATCACTTGGATTGTCTGGTGTTGGATTATCTGGATCCGGTTTTTCTGGATCTGGTTTATCCGGATTTGGATTGTCTGGATCTGGTTTTTCTGGATCTGGTTTTTCTGGATCTGGTTTTACATATCCATATGGAACTATTCTATTTTTTATTCCGTTTGATATTTTGCTTTGCATATATTGACCTGTTACAGTTACTATGTTTTCAATGTTTTTAAATTTATCTGTACGGTCAACCTTTGCTTTTATTGTTGCTTTTAATGTATCATCTGGATATATATATGTTTGAACATAAAAATTATAATCACCCATTTTTTGTTCCATATTGTATGTTTTTTGTATTTTTTCATATTGGTCTGTTTCATCATTTAAAACATATGATTCATATGTTACTTCTTCTGGTATTAGTTCTTCTGGTAAATTATCAATAATATTTATTAACGCTTCTTTTTTTCCTGTATTTTTAACCTCGATATTATATTCTATTTCTTGGTCATTTTGTAAGTCTTCTCCTTCTGTTTTACTTGATTGATTTACTGTAATATTTGCATATTGAGCATTATATTGTTCTACATTTCCTCTATATTCTTCATCACTGTTTTCAATTTTCGCAGTTGCAGTAAATGGTATATCTTTTTCATATACCCCTTCTTTTATATTATCTGCTGCAACTTCTATATAATATGATTGTTCTCCTGTTTGCTTTGTTTCACCTTGGTCTTGTTTTGGTACAATTTCTCCTGTGTCAAATTCAATAGTTTTTGTTTTTTCGTCATATGTATATGGTGGCATTTCTTTTATATCATAAAATACCCATTCGTCTGCTAATTGAATTTTAACTTTTGCATTAGAAATTGTTTTTGTTGCAGAATTATTTACAACGCTTACACAAAAAGCAACTTTGTTATTTGTATCTGATGATATTACATCTTCTGCAGAGAAAACTTCAACAGATATTGGTGCACTTTTTGCAGTTGCAGTTTTGTTCAACACAATATTTTCTTTGTTTTCACTTGATATTGTTAATTGTGTTGAAAATGTTCCTTCATTTTTAACTCTTACTTGGAAAGAAAATTCTTGAGTTTTACCATTTTCTAATTTTCCTATATCTTTTGTAAGATTTTTTATATCTTGATTTTCAACAAATAGTGGATTCCTTCCTCCTGATTCGTTGTCTCCTTCTTTTATTATGTATGATCCATCTTTTGTTACATATACTGTATTATCTGGAACTGTTGCTACCGCTTTTATTCCATTTACAGTTTTTCCTGTATTGTTTGTTATTTTGTAAGTATAAGTTATAACTTCACCTTGGTGAACCATTCCTTTATCTTCTATAACATCATTTCCAACCTTTGCTGTTATTTCTGCATCTAAATTTGCAGAAACAACTTCTTGCTCTTCTTGTTGTGTCTCTTGTGGTTCATTATTTTCTTCTTGTTGTGGTACTGTTATATTAACACCAATATTTTTGCAGTTTTTACCTTCTTGCTCATAATCAATTCCTGTTGCAGTTTCGTTTAAATATGCATAATAAGCATTTGTTTGAGTAGATTCAATGTCTTTTTTTACAATTATTGTTGCTGGTATAACAACATTTACACCATTTACAATTGAATTTGTTGTATATGCATTTTGAGTTCCGTTTAATTCTATTCTTATAACCTTTTGGTTATTTCTATCTATTACCTCTGCTTTTTTAATACTTAAATTGTCATTATATAATAATTGTGTTTCACCTAATACTACTTTTTCTACTTCTTGTGGTAATTGAATTTCAATTACCGGATTTTTAAATAAGTTATATTCTGGACTATTTGTTACAAGTGTTGCAGTTATTGTTGTGTCATTTTGCACACTATTTGTCCATTCTGTTTTATTAAAATTAACATCTACTCTTGTTTTAGCATCTTTTATTAGTTCTTCATTTGTATTTTCATATACATATTGTTCTTTTGCAATTTCTTTTGTTTCTTGTGTTTGTTCGTCTTTTGTTTCAATTTTATTTATACATTTTACTGTACTTTTTGAAATTATTTTATTGTTATTTAAATCTGTCATTGAAGCCTTTAAAGATTTTTTGTTTTCAATTTTTAAATCTCCAATTTTTACAGGTTTTGTTGTTTTTACTATTATTGAATTTTGCTCATTTTCATATTTTACTTCAATTGTTCCATCATCATTTGCATTTGTATCTTTATTTACTTCTGCTAATTTGTTTCCTTTATTGTCTAATACTTGTAGATTTCCGTCTTCACCTAAGATGTCTAGAATATTTTGTTTATTTAATTTTAAGCCTTTATAAACCACATCTGTAGTTTCTGTTTCTTTGTCATTTTTATTTTTCAATGTATTTGTTAAAGTAACATGCATTTCGTCTGCTATTTCTTTGTATCCTACTTGAATATTCATGTATTCTGTGTATTCAGTATCATTTGCAGTTCCATTTTTTACATTTGCATTGATAAATCCATTATAAATGTCACTTGTTGTAACATTTGTTGAAATTAATCCAGATATATTTTCTGCTACTTCAAAGTCTGATTTAATATCTTTGCTTATTTGTGCCTCATTTTCATTATTTTTAACTTTTAAATTTTCTTTTCCTGTAAAACCTAGCACTCTTTTTTGATTTTCACCATTATAGCAATCTGCATCATAATAAAAATCTATTTGATATTCGTCTCTTGCACCAGCAACATTTTCGCTATAGATGTTTCCTTTGTCATCTGCCTTGTTTTCTGTGATTATTTGTAACTGGCCATTTTCTTTGTTGTAAGTATAATTAACATCTTTTCCGTTTTCATCACCGTTTGTTGCTTTTGTAGATTTTGTAATAATTTCTACGTTTTCTGGATATTTATCGTTTATCTTAGGAGTGTTTATAGTTACATTTGTTTCTTGTATTGGGGCGTATTCTTGCCCTTCTTGATATTCAATTCCTGTTTTTAGGTTAGTTTGCACAAGGGTTCCTTGCTTGTCCCCTATCTTGTAGTTTACGTATTTTTCTATATTTAGTTCATAAATTGCATTCGTTTTTGTTTCGTCTATTATTTTTTGTACTGCGTCTGCTGCTACTGATATTACTAGCATTAGTGAACTGTTTACTATCATTAGCATTATGACTAGAATTGAAATTATTTTTGTAATTAGATTTGTTACTTGATTTTTCATAAATCTCATTCCCCTCCTAAGGCTTTTTTAGTTTTTCGACATTTTACCTTATTATAATTGTAATTAATTTTTTTTTGTTATTCAATAGGTGTTTTTTGGGAATGTGTTTATATTACAAAAATGTGCTTCTACCTTACTAGGGAAGCACATTTTTAATTTTTTTATTTAGTTTTTTTAAATTTATATTACATTTTTGTTACAAAAATTATTTTTATTAATTTTGCACAAAATTTATTTCCAATCTGGTAAATTTCTCCTTATCGCTCCAAATAAATTTGCTCTAATCATAGGAATATCTTTTTGAAGAGAAAAAATCATTTGTTTCATATCCTCTCTTTTAGAAGTTCCATCCATTGGGCATACTTTAGACATAACATTCAAATTGTTCTTTTTCACAAATCTTTTTGTTTCTTTTTCTGGCGTATATATTAATGGCTTTATTAAGGTTATTCCTGTTCTATCCATATAACTAACTGGCGAAAACGTTCCTATACTTCCTGTGTAAAATAAATTTAGTAAAAATGTTTCTAATACATCATCTTCGTTATGCCCTAATGCAATCTTATTGCATCCTTCACGTACCGCTATTGAATTTATTACTCCTCTGCGTAAATTTGCACATAATGAGCACGGATTTTTTTCTTTTCTGATGTCAAATACTATTTCTTGTGCGTGACTGTTTTCTATAAATAATGGTATTTCTAATTTGTCACACATTTTTTGTAATAAGTTTGTGTCAAAATGTTCAAATCCTGGATTTATACTTATTGCTATTATGTCAAATTTTTTTGGATAAAATCTTTGTAATGCCTTGAAGGCGTGTAACATAGTTATTGAGTCTTTCCCTCCTGATAAGCATATTGCTATTTTGTCGTTTTCTTCTATCATTTTGTAGTCTTCTATTGCTTTTCTCATATGGCTTAATATTCTTTGCATTATTTTCCTCCTAAAAATGTACATTTTTAAAATCGGGATTTTTTGTGGGTGCCACTAAATCCCGATTTTTTATTTCTTTACTTTTTAATTTCCTCTAACTAATTTTACCATTGCATCTTTTAATATTTCCAAACTATTTGTTGCATCTTCTTCATCTTTTCCTTTAACACCAAAATACAATTTAATTTTTGGTTCTGTTCCAGATGGACGAACACAACACCATGCATTATTTTCTAATTGATAATACAAAACATTTGATTTTGGTAATCCAGTTTTACTTTCTGCACCTGTAGTCATATCTTTAACATAATCATTGTCAACATCTTTAAATGTTAAAACTCTGTAGTTCCCGATATTTTCAACATCTTTATTTCTCATTTCTGTCATCATTTCTTTTATTTTTTCAGCACCTTCAGCACCTTCTAAAACAATTGAAACTTGATCTTCTTTGTAGAAGCCGTATTTTTTATAAATGTTGTTCATTTGATCCCATAATGTTTCGTTGTTTGCTCTGTAGTAACATGCAGCTTCACATAGAGCCATTACTGCAGCAATACCATCTTTGTCTCTTGCATAGTCCCCTATTAAGCATCCATAACTTTCTTCGAATCCAAATACGTATTTATCTCCATCTGTTTTTTCTTCTTCTCTTTTCATGATAGCTCCAATATTTTTAAATCCTGTTAAAACTTCAAAACATTCTAATCCGTAGTTTGAAGCAATCGCTTTTGCTAAGTCTGAAGAAACTATTGTTGTAATAAACATTCCTTTTTCAGGTAAAATTCCTTTTTCTTTCATTTGAGAGATTCTATATTCGGCAATTAATAATGCAGACATATTTCCTGTATATGTCATGTATTCCCCTGTTTTTGTATCTTTGGCATAAATTCCTAGTCTATCTGCATCAGGGTCTGTTGCTAAAACCACATCTGCATCTACTTTCTTAGCCAATTCTAGTGCTAATTTGAATGCTTTTTTATCTTCTGGGTTTGGGTAATCAACCGTTGGGAAGTTTCCATCTGGTTCTTTTTGTTCTGGAACAACATATAAATTTTGGATTCCTATTTCTTTTAAAAGTCTTTCTGCAACTGTGTTTCCTGTTCCATGTAATGGTGTATAAACAACTTTTAAGTTTTTTCCTTGTTCTTTTACAATTTCAGGATTTAATATTAAAGATTTTAAAGTATTTATATATTTGTCATCCATTTCTGTTCCAACAATATTAAATAATCCTTTTTCAATTGCTTCTTCTTTTGAGATTTCTTTAATTTCACTATATTCTGCAACTGCTCTTACTTTTGCTATTATGTCTTTGTCTCTTGGTGCTACTATTTGTGCTCCGTCGTCCCAGTAAACCTTGTATCCATTGTATTTTGGTGGATTATGACTTGCTGTAATCATAACACCTGCTGTGCATTTTAATTCTCTAACTGCAAATGATAGTTCTGGTACTGGTCTTAAGTTTTCGAATAAGTATGTTTTTATTCCATTTGCATTTAATATTAAAGCAGTTTGTAAACTGAATTCTTTTGACATTCTTCTTGAGTCATAACTTATTGCTACACCTTTATCTTGTGTTCCTTGTTCTTTTATGTAATTTGCTAACCCTTGTGTTGCTTTTCCTACTGTATATTTGTTCATTCTGTTTGTTCCGGCCCCTATTACTCCTCTTAATCCGGCTGTTCCAAATTCTAGTTCTTTGTAAAATCTGTCTTCTATTTCTTTTTCATTGTCTTTTATCTCTGACAATTCTTTTTTTGTTTCTTCATCAAAGTCTGGACTTTCACACCATTTTTTGTATTCTTCTAAATAATTTTTCATTTTATCAATCCTTTCTTTTCTGTCATTAGGTACACTCTTTTTTGACAATTTTTATTATGTCATTAGACTTGCGTTTTTGACAATAATTTTTGATATGATTATAATATCATTATTTGAAAAATAAATAAAGAGTTTTTGGAAAATTATTTGAGAAGTTAAAAATAGAGTAGGCCATTTTACTAACCTACTCTTTTATTTTATTTTAAATGATGGAAATCCTCATATAATTTTCTAGCAGTACTTGGACAATCAACTCCAGCACTATCAGCATTCTTAACAGGAGCAAATTCCTCTTCTCTTTTAACTCTAAGAATTGCCATATCATCAACCTCACCAAAAGCGTCAAACAAGAAAGCCTCAAATTTATATGCATTTGGAGAATCTGGAACTACTAAGTTTCCATCTTTATCAATATATTTAGCTTTTTTAAAAGCACTATGGTATGGTAATGGTGTTTGACCCATTCTTTCTACTGCATCAATGCTAAACAAATTGCAAAGTATATGTGACTCACCATATAAAAGTTCACCATTTTCATCTGTTGCCTCTGCCATTTCATCAGTAATTTCTGAGTATTCTATAACACCTGGTTTTCCATTTCTTTTACAGAAAACTCCTACTTTTTCGTGTGGATTTGCTTTTACAATTGATTTACATGCAACTGTGACACCTTTATCTATTGCTACTCCCATAAGTACTGGGTCTACCATTTTTACAAGGCAGTTGTCAACTCCACCTATAAATACCCATTCTACTCCAAGTTGTCTCATTTTTTCTGTCATACCACTTTTTACTAATGATTCATAAATTCCTCCATGTCCATCAGCGGCTTGTTTTATTAAACCATCTTCACCTATTAATATTTTTCCTTCTGTGTCTACCATTGGTAATTCACCTTGGATAAAGAAGAAGATATTTTTGTCTTTTTGATATCCAAAGTATCTATTTTTTTCAAAGAAATTTACTGTTTCTTCATTGTTTTCTCTACTTGTCATTATAAACCATGGTATAGTAACATCATATTTTTTTCCTGCTTCTTTTAACCCATCACTTAATAATTCAAATAATGATTTGTGTGAGTCTAAGCCTATATCATAGGTTCCTTTTGGTCCACTATGTCCAAGTCTTGTTCCTTGTCCTCCTGCCATTGTAACTGCTGCAAGTTTTCCTTCTTGTATAGCATGTTTTCCTATATTTTCATAGTATTTATAATTATCATATAATTTGTTTTTGTCTAGATATTCCATTGGTTCGATTACATCTTCGTTTTCTGATTCTTCTTTTGTTGTATTGGCATAAAGACTTTTTATTAATTCGAAGTCTATGTTCATTATTTGGTCTAATAATTGCTTTTGCTTTTTTTCATCTAAATTTTCATAACCATTTAATAAGTGTTCTTGGTTGTATTTTTTTAATATTACTTTTGCTTCTTCTAATGTATTGTCCATATTTATTCTTCCTTTCGTTTGCACTTTGACTGCTACATTTTTTTATGTACTTTATACTTTATACTATTTATTGAAATTTATCAAGTATTTTTCAAAATTTTATAATATTTTTTCTACACACGGTTACAATTCACAGTCCGTAAAATTATTGTTTGCGTGTTTTCCTTCCCACCATTGGGTAATTATGTAGGCTGTTAACTGTAACCACACCTGATGTTGATAAAATTTTGGTATAATTTTTTTCTATATTGCTTGCATCTTCTTTGATTTCGTTTATATCATAACAATCTACAACTTTTACATCACTATTGTTTATCCAATTTTCTATATTTCTATTCATATTTTCTATATAATTTTCTTTTCCTTTTATAAAGATTAATGTTTCTTTTCCTTCTTTATTTGCATTTTTTACTTCTTTAAATTTATCCAAATCATTATTTTTCCAGTTTATTTTTGTTATTCTTTCTTTGTCTTCTTTTGCCAAATTTACATTTTCTAAAACTTTATTTACTGTATTATCTAAATTATTTTCTGTCATTATTATTACATTTTTATTCTTTTTTAAATTTTCATTAATATAAGGTAAACTTATCATTTCAAAATGATAATCACTTGCAAAAAACAAGCATATTTTTTCTTTTCTTTTGTTTTTTTTCATCATAAGAATATCAACCCTTTCACTTTACAAAGTTTTTCTCTTTAGTGTAACCTTGTTTTTGATTACTGGTAAATTTTACCATTTATTTTTTTATGTGTCAAGAAAAAATTGGAAAATATTTCAAATTTATTTCAGAAATATTTCAATTATATTTCAAAATTTGCCCTATAATTAAAAATCACCTTTATTTCTTTTATTTGTATAATTTTATCTAAAATGTAAATAATTAAATTAAAGAATTTTTTAGAAAAAAAGTTTATTGGAGGTAACATATGAAAAATTTATTAAACAACAAAAAAAATTCCAAATTAGGAATTATCCTAACTTTAATTTTATTATTAATTATATATACAATAATCTGTGCTTTTTCTTATGTTCAGGCAGTATCAACAGATATAAGTAACAGTGTTTTTAGATTGCACGTTTTGGCAAATAGCAACAGTGATGAGGATCAAGCCTTAAAATACAAAGTAAGAGATAATTTACTTAAATATATGAATGGGCTTTGCTCAAATTGTACTTCTAAAGATGAAGCAATAAAAATTGTAACAGAGCATCAAGATGAATTTAAACAAGTTGCTTTAGATACTATTCACAACGAAGGATATTCATATGATGTAAAAATAAATATTGGAAATTTTGAATTTCCAACAAAACAATATGGTGATATTTCACTCCCTGCAGGTTATTATGATGCTCTAAGAGTTGAAATTGGTGAAGCGAAAGGTCGTAATTGGTGGTGTGTGATGTTCCCTTCTTTATGTTTTATTGATGTTTCGTCAGGCTTTGTTCCAGAAGAATCAAAAGAAGAGTTACAAAAAGTTTTATCTGATGAGGAATATTCATTAATTTCTGACAGTTCAAATTCTAGTATAAAGTTCAAATTTAAATTACTAGAATTGTTTGCAAATAATGGCATCCTTACTGCTAAAAATTTCTAATTATACTTGCAATACGTCACTCTTTATGGTATATTTTATGCATATGAAATTATATTCTATTCAGGGGGAATCATTTTGGAAAAATTAGTAATAACAGGACCAACACCTTTAAAAGGTGAAGTAGAAATAAGCGGAGCAAAGAATGCGGCAGTAGCACTATTACCAGCCACATTATTAATAGATGGTGTTTGCACAATAACAAATGTGCCAAATATAAGTGATGTCCAAATTTTATGCAAAATTTTAGGAGAAATGGGTGCAAAAATTGATTGGACTGGGAAAAATGAATTAAAAATTGATACAACAAATATAACTACAACACAGGCACCTCTTGATTTAACAAGTAAATTTAGAGCGTCTTATTATCTTATTGGAGCAATGCTTGGTAGAACTGGAGAAATTGAAGTTGGTATGCCAGGAGGATGTAACTTAGGTGCAAGACCAATTGATCAACATATTAAAGGTTTTGAATTATTGGGAGCAAATGTTAAAGTTGGCAAAGGGACAATTAGTGCGAAAGCGTCTTGCCTAAAAGGTGCACACATATATATGGATGTTGTTTCAGTTGGAGCAACAATAAACATTATACTTGCTAGTGTTTTGGCAAAAGGTACAACTACAATTGATAATGCTGCTAAAGAGCCTCATATTGTTGATGTTGCCAACTTTTTAAATACAATGGGTGCAGATATTAGAGGTGCTGGAACAGATGTTATAAAAATAAATGGTGTTGAAAAATTACATGGAAATGCTACATATTCTGTTGTTCCAGACCAAATAGAAGCAGGTACATTTATGCTTGCTGCCATTGCATCTAAAGGTGATTTACTTATAAAAAATTGTATTACAAAACATTTGGAACCTTTAACTGCAAAAATTATGGAAATTGGTGGAAATGTTGAAGATAATGGTGATAGTATTAGAGTTTGGTATAGCAAACGTCCTAATAAAGCAAATATTAAAACATTACCTTATCCAGGTTTTCCAACAGATTTGCAACCTCAAATGGGTGTTGTTTTGGCAACTGCAAATGGTACAAGCATCATAAACGAAAGTATTTGGGAATCAAGATTCCAATATACTGCCGAATTAAATAAGATGGGTGCAAATATTACAGCACAAGGAAAAACTGCCATATTTGAAGGTGTAGACGAATTATTTGGAGCACCAGTTTATTCTACAGATCTACGTGCAGGCGCTGCTTTAATTGTTGCAGGTGTATCTGCAAATGGTGTAACAGAAGTTTACAACCTTGGTCACATAGATAGAGGTTATGAAAACATTGAAGAAAAATTCAGAAAAATTGGAGCAAATATAAAAAGAGTAAATGAATAATTTTTGGTAGAATAACAAGAGAAATAGAAAGAAGTACACATTATGTTTAATTTTTGTAGTTTATATAGTGGAAGCAGTGGAAACAGTTTATATGTTGAAACAGAAAATACCAGGCTATTAATAGATGCAGGAGTTAGTAGTAAAAAGATTGAATCAGCATTAACTAACCTTGATGTTGACCCTGCTTCTATAAATGGTATATTAGTAACACATGAACATTCAGACCATGTTCAAGGTTTAGGAACATTTGCGAAGAAATTTAATTTACCTATATATGTAAATCAAAAAACTTTAGATGCAATGCCTAAACAGAGAGATAAGATAAAAGAAGAAAATATAAATAATATTAAAATAGAAGAAAAATTCGAAATTGGTGATTTACAAATAAAGCCTTTTGCAATTCCGCATGATGCAGCAAATCCCTGCGGTTTTAATATCTTTAAGGGAGACCAAAAAATAAGTATAGCGACAGATATTGGCCATATGACAAATGGTATTTTAAAAAATTTGGAAGATAGTATTTTTGTTTTATTAGAATCAAATTATGATCCTGAAGTACTTAAATTTTCTAGATATCCTTACATATTAAAATCACGAATTGCAGGTCCAAATGGTCATTTACCTAACGAAACAGCGGGAAAAACAATTGCACATTTATTACAATCTGGTCTTAAACAAGCAACTCTTGGACATTTAAGTAAAGAAAGTAATTTCCCGGAATTGGCATATAAAACAGTTATTGATGAGATTATTTCTAATAGCAATTATAATGAAAATTCATTAAAATTAAATGTTGCAAGCCGCGATGTTCCTGGGACACGTTTTTCTTTTTAATGTTCTTTTGTGAGCATCAGTTCCAAAAGTGATATTTGGTTATAGGTATTCCATTTAAAAACCTAAATATTCAATTTGAGGATTAAAAATGCTAACTATAAATGTAATATGTATTGGAAAAGTAAAAGAAAAATTTTTTAGAGATGCAATTGATGAATATTCAAAAAGACTTTCAAAATATTGCAAATTAAATATTTTAGAACTTCCAGATGAAAAAATTCCAGACAAGACTAATTTAAATATTGAAAATGAAATTAAAACAAAAGAATGCAATAATATCATTAATCATATAAAAAAAGATTCTTATATTGTTTGTTTAGATTTAAAAGGCAAGGAACTTTCTTCTGAAGAGTTCTCTAAAAACATTGAAAATATATCTATGAAGTCTAGTCAAATCACTTTTATAATTGGTGGTTCTTTGGGCCTAACTGAAAAACTTTTAGGTTTATCTAACCAAAAAATATGCTTTTCGAAAATGACTTTTCCACATCAATTAATTCGTGTTTTTTTACTAGAGCAAATTTTCAGAGCTTTTAAAATTTCTAATGGTGAGACTTACCATAGATAATTTATATAATTGTAGGGAAAATAACTTTTATAGATTGTGTAAAAAGTGGGACACAAAAATAATTAAAAATAAAATATCAAAATATTGGGGGATATTATGATAGACCTATCTTCCCTACAAAATTAAAAACATTATTAAATTTTTTTATTGATTTTTTTTAAGATTATGATTGCTAGTATTTTAGTGATCATTTTTTTGATTATTAAAAAATTGATTATAAATAATATGATTTTAAAAATCATAAGACCTCCTGTATGTTGATTTCTTTATTACTTTAAATTTTATTAGCCTTTAAGATTTTTATTTTAAACTTTTTATGGACATATTATATATCAGTTTTCATAAAAAGTCAACAAAAAGATTTCGACAAAAATCGACATGAAAAAGATTACAGCTTATGGCTCATAAAATTATTGTTATTAAAATAGTATTTTGCATACAATAATACTTGTTACAATACCAACAAAATCTGCTATCAAAGCAGCCCACAAAACAAATCTTGTCTTTTTTATTCCAACACTGCTTGTATAAACAGCAATCGTATAAACAGTGGTTTCTGTTGAACCCATTATTACAGATGCAATTAATCCAATATTTGAATCAACACCAAAGTTTTTCATTATATCAGTTGCTACAGCAACAGAAGCACTACCTGAAATTGGCCTTATCAATGCAAGTGGCAAAATTTCTGTAGGAAAATTAATAATGTTTAAAATTGGATTTAAAAATTTCACAACGATATCAATTATTCCTGAGCCTCTTAATACTCCAATTGCTACAAACAATCCGACCAATGTCGGAAAAATGTTATAAATAATTTTTATTCCATCTTTTGCTCCTTCTAAAAAAATATCAAATACTTTTTTTCTTTCTAATATTCCATATAATATTATAATTATTATCATTAATGGCATTGCTAAATTAGAAAAATATTCTATAAATTTCAATGTGAACTCACCTCTTTTTTGCAAAAAATATATTATATAATTTTGATTTTATATTTTGCTCATAAATTTTATTTACCTAATTTTATAAAAATTTTTGTAGCAGTGATTCCCGCAATTGCTGCACATATTGTTGCAATCCACACCGGAACAATAATTGCTGTTGGATTATTTGACCCTAGTGAGTTTCGTATGGCTATTACTGTGGTTGGTATAAGTTGAATCGAAGCCGTATTTAATACAATAAACATTGCCATATCATTTGTTAATACTTTTTTATTGTTATTTTTTTCTTGCATTGTTTGCATTGCCTTAATGCCTAGTGGTGTTGCAGCATTTCCTAATCCTAATATGTTTGCTACCATATTCATAGATATTTTTTCGTATGTGTCAGTATTTTTTTCTATTTTTGGAAATAAAATTTTTATTATTGGTTTTAGAAACTTTGTGATTTTTTTCATTGCTGTTGTTTTACTGGCTATCTGCATTATTCCGTTCCATAGACACATTGTTCCAAGTAAAGTAATACATAAATTCACCGCTGAATTTGCACTTTCAAATATTGAATTATTTAGATTTTTTAAATTTCCTGATAAAATTGCATATATTATTGATATTATTAAAAATGATGGCCATAATATATTTAACATTCAAATCACCTATATAATTTTATTAGTTTTTTTTCTGTTTATTACTTATTAGTTGAAGTTCGGTTTCACATTTATTGTTACTACACATATTCCATAAAATTATCGTTTGTGTGTTTCCCGTCCCCCTTGGATATATATGTATATGATTTGAAACTTTTCAAATGTGATTGGAGCAATATTAAAAATTCTTAAATAAATTTATGGAAAGAGTTCGCGTCGAACGCAGTGAGGACTAAGCGGAAGGGTGCCATAAATTTATTTTAGAAATTCTTATGTTGCGTATTGAGCCGAGAAAACGTTTCAAATCATATACATATATGTCCAAGGGAGACGGGAAACACACAAGCAATAATTTTACTGACTGTGAATTGTAACACTTTTATGTCATTTTTGACATTTTTTTTCATTTTTTAATTGACCAATCGAAATATTTGTGCTATAGTTAATATGAAATCAATAATGGATTTATTAAAAAGTATCATTGAGGAGGAAAAACATGAAAGCTACAGGAATTATAAGAAGAGTTGACGAACTTGGAAGAGTAGTTATACCAATAGAAATTAGAAATCAATTTAATATAATTGAAAAAGACCCTATTGAAATATACGTTGATGATTCTTCTATCATATTAAAAAAATATGAACCAGATTGTATTTTTTGTGGAAATACAGAGGATTTAATTGAATACAAAGGGAAACTTGTATGCAAAAATTGCTCTGATGAATTAAATATATTACAAAAAAAATAGATATATAGGAAAACTCCCTATATATCTATTTTTATATAAATTGTTGATATACATCATTTTTATTCATATTTCTATCTTTTGCAACTTTCTTTATAATATCTTTTTTTGATAATCCTTGCTTTTCATAAAATTTATAATGTTCTTCTATAGTAAGATTATTTAAAGAATTTTCTTCTTCAACTTCTTTATTCCCCTCTATAATTAACACAATTTCACCTTTTAAATTTTCTGCCTTTTGAATTATTTCATCTATATTTCCCCTAATAAATTCTTCATGTATTTTTGTTATTTCCCTAGCCAAAGTGACTTTTCTATCTTGCGTCAATACTTTTTGAAGGTCTTTTAAAGTTGTTCCTAATTTATGTGGTGCTTCATAAATTATTATTGTTTTATTTGCTTTTTCTATTTCTTCTAATTTCTTTTTTCTTAATTTTTTATTTAATGGTAAAAATCCTAAAAATGTGAATTCTTTTGTGTCTATTCCTGAACAAATCAAAGAATTTATCATTGCACATGCTCCTGGAATTGGAACAATATTTATTCCCAATTCTATACATTTTTTTATAACTTCTTCTCCAGGGTCACAAATTCCTGGTGTTCCAGCGTCTGATACTAGTGCAATGTTTTGACCTTCTTGCAATTTTTCAATTAATACATTTGATTTTGTTTCTTCGTTGTGTCTGTGGTAACTTATCATTGGTTTTGATATTTCTAAATGGTTTAGTAATTTTAGTGTATGTCTTGTGTCCTCTGCTGCTATCAAATCTGCTTTTTGTAAAGTTTTTATTGCTCTTAATGTTATATCATCTAAATTTCCTATTGGTGTTGCTACTATATATAAAGTTCCTTTTTTCATTATTTTTTTCTTTCCTTCCTCATGTAAAGTTTGCTAAAAAATTCAAAATTTTATTTTTAATAATTACATTTTTTTAGCACTATTTTATTAATTTTCAACATTTTTTCTTTTGTTATATATCTCATAAATTTCATCTGTATAACTTCCATCATCATTATATATGTACAAATCTTCTTTAAATTTCAAAAATGGTTTTGCATTTTTTACTCCTTTAATTAATACTAATTTTGGTGGCTCTTTTTCATGTGAACATACAAATCTTATTTCTTTTGGCTCAATTTTATATTGTCTCATATATGCAATGATATCAACAAGTCTTTCTGGCCTGTGAACCATATAAAATTCGCCTTTATCTTTTAACAATTTATTAGATATTTTTATATAATCTTCTAACTTTGCTAATACCTCATGTCTTGAAATTAACTTCTTTTCTTCTTCGTTTACTATTCCTGTATTTTCTTTTTTATATGGTGGATTTGTAACTATAACATCAAAAGAATTTCTTTCATATATATTGTCCAAATTTATTATATTTTCATTTATTATTTCAAATTTATTTTCTAGATTATTTAATTTTGAACTTCTTTTTGCCATATTTGCAACTTCTTTTTGAACCTCTACACCTACTATTTTTTCTAAATTTGTTTTTCCACATAATAAAATTGATATTATTCCTGTACCTGTTCCTAAATCTAATACTTTTGCATTTTTCTTTATATTTTTTGCAAAGTCTGATAATAATACTGCATCAATTCCAAAACAGAACCCTTTTGTGTTTTGGATTATTTTTAGGTTTTTGAATTCTAAGTCGTCTATTCTTTCATTTTCTTTTAATTCTATTTTCATAATTTTCTCTTTCTTAATTTTATTTTTATATCAAAATGTTACAACAATTTTAATTAAAAAACAAGTCTTAACATTAATTTTATCACTCTTTTTTATTAATTTAATATTATAATATAAGTATTTTAATAAAAGAAAGAAGTGTTTTTATGCCAACTTTATATAGATGTGAAAAAAATAAAAATAACTGCAACTGTCCTCCACCACCACCTACTCCACCAAAAAATTTAATTTCTCCGCCGCCTCCTCCAAAACCACCACAAAAAAAGCCTTCTCCTCCTAAAAAGAAAAAGCTTAATTTTAAAACATGTAAAAAAAATACAATTAATTCTCTAAATGAAGTTGAACATTTTCTAAATGATTTTCAGAGTTTTTGGGATTACATTAAATTATATAAAAATGTTTCAAATATTGTTAATAAAAAAAAGCATTAAGATATTTACAAATTAGTATATATTAATTTACTATTGACAACAATCAAGTTTCATATTAATATTAAATCGCCGACTTGCTTAGTGGCAGGAAGGAAGTTTATTTCTTAAATGAAAGACTTGTTAGATTTGCTAAAGCTTATACTAATTTATTACATAATAAAATATCTAAGCAAATAGCAAAAAGAAAGACTGGGAAAAATGTTTTGAGAGACATTCCCAGTCCTTTTTTGTTTATTTCTTTTTGAAAAACTTGTTTTGCAATTGCTAAATATATATTAACACAGACTTTACCATATGTCAAATTTTTCAAACTATTTTCTCACATAGAACTCCTCAAAATCACTTGATGCCTGACCATTAACCAAGAATTTGACCTTATTAACCTCATTTAACTCAGTAACAGTATTAACAATTGAATAAATCAAATTATTTTTAAGCATACTATCATCTTTATTATAATTCAAAATCTCAGAAGAAAAATCCAAAGTTAAACATTCTTTATCTAATGAAGCATTTAAAAGTTTAGTATTTTCAGGAATAACAACTTTCAATTTATCATTTTTGGGACCAGAAATTAAAAGTTCAACCAAAGTATTATAAGGTGATTTTATTAAATCTTTTACATTTACAAGTCTTGCCTCTGGCTTTAAAAGACCTGTTTCTTTATCTGCAAAATATAAACTTACAATTGTTTCTCTTGACTGCTCATCCGATATTTCCTCTTGTGGAACATATTCGTTTTGAATTTCATTACTCTTCTTTTGTTTGACAAATTTAATTGCAAAATATCCTATAACTACAATTAAAATTACTGAAATTATAAATAAAATTAAAATTTTTTTATTTTTCATATTCTCCTCCCCATTTCACTTATTTTTATATTCAATAGTATTATTTGTTTGTCCAAAATATGCAAAAATTTAGTGGTAATTTCCATTTTTTAACATTTGACAAATGGTCATTTTCCGTATAAAATTAGGGTGTATAAATTATTTAAAAAACCTCATAGCCCTAACAAAAAAACAGTAATTTATACATGGGATGTTTAAACGAGCGAGAGGAGAAATTAATTATGGAAAAAGTTTTACATGTAGGATTAGACGTAGGCTCAACAACCGTAAAAATAATAGTAATGGATGAAATTCAAAACACAATATATAAAGACTATCAAAGACACTTTTCAGACACGAAAAACACAGTATGCAATGTACTAGAAAACTTAGCAAAAATGTATCCAGATAACACATTTACAATAGCACTAACAGGTTCTGGAGCAATGTCTGCAAGCAAGTTCTTAGGCGTAGAATTCATACAAGAAGTTGTATCATGCAAAAGGTCTGTTGAAAAATATATTCCACAAACTGATGTAGTAATCGAACTTGGTGGAGAAGATGCAAAAATCATATATTTTGGAAAATCAATTGAACAAAGAATGAACGGAACTTGTGCCGGCGGAACTGGTGCATTCCTAGATCAAATGGCATCACTTTTACACACAGATACTGCAGGTTTAAATGAATTAGCAAAAGACTACAAAACAATATACCCAATTGCATCAAGATGCGGTGTTTTTGCTAAAACAGATATACAGCCTTTAATAAATGAAGGTGCTGCAAAAGAAGATATTGCTGCTTCAATTTTCCAAGCAGTTGTTAATCAAACAATTAGCGGACTAGCCTGTGGAAGGCCAATTAGAGGGAATGTAGCATTTTTAGGTGGTCCATTAAGTTACTTACCAGAACTAAGAAAAAGATTTATAGAAACACTTAATTTAACACCTGAAGAAGTAATTGTGCCTGAAGAAGCCCATTTATTAGTAGCTAAGGGTGCAGCCCTTGATTCCCTAAATACAAAACCAATAACTGTTGAAGAATTGAAGAAAAAAATAGAAAATTTAAGATATTCCCAAGATAATACAACACATCCAATTGAACCTTTATTCAAAAATAAAGAAGATTACAAAAAATTCAAAGATAGACATGACAAAGCAAAAGTTGCAAGAACTGAACTTTCTACATATGAAGGCGACTGTTACATTGGAATTGACGCAGGTTCAACAACTACAAAATTGGTATTAATTGATAAAGATGGAAACTTGCTATATTCATTATATGGTAGCAATGAGGGTAACCCTCTAAAAAGTGTTATGAATATGCTTAAAAATTTATATGAAGTCCTACCAGAGAAAGCAATCCTTAGGTATAGTGGAGTTACAGGATATGGTGAAAAACTAATTCAAACAGCTCTAAATGTTGATTTAAATGAAATAGAAACAATTGCACATTACACTGCTGCAAAACAATTTGAACCTGATGTAACTGCAATAATCGATATTGGTGGACAAGATATGAAATACATCAAAATGAAAAATGGTGCAATAGACAACATCATGCTAAATGAAGCCTGTTCATCAGGATGTGGTTCATTTATAGAAACATTTGCAAAAAGCCTAAACTTAGAAATTTCACAATTTGTTAAAGAGGCAATTGAAGCAAAAAGACCTGTTGATTTGGGTTCAAGATGTACAGTATTTATGAACTCTAAAATAAAACAAGCTCAAAAAGAAGGCTATACAGTAGGAGATATTTCAAGCGGACTTTCATATTCAGTTATCAAAAATGCTATTCAAAAAGTTATGAAAGTTAGGGATACGGCCACTTTGGGAGACCACATTGTAGTACAAGGTGGAACATTCTACAATGATGCAGTATTAAGAGCTTTTGAAAAAATAGTTGGAAAAGATGTTGTAAGACCAGACATTGCAGGTTTAATGGGTGCATATGGTATGGCTTTACTTTCTAAAGAACAATATGAATCAAACCTAGATATGGAATACACATCAACTATTTTAAAAGCAGATGAATTAGATAAATTAGAAATTAAAGTAACTCATGCAAGATGTAACAATTGTGAAAATCATTGTAAATTAACAATAAATAAATTTAGCAATGGTTCAATACATGTATCTGGTAACCGTTGTGAAAAAGGTGCAGGGGTTACAACAAACAAAAAGAACTTACCAAACTTAGTACAATATAAATATCAAAGAATATTTGATTACAAACCACTTGAGGAACAATATGCAATAAGAGGAACAATAGGAATTCCAAGAGTTTTAAATATGTACGAAGATTATCCATTCTGGTTTACATTCCTTACAAGCCTAGGCTTTAGAGTAATTATATCAGATAAAAGTACAAGAAAAACATATGAAAAAGGTATGGAATCTATGCCATCAGAATCAGTATGTTATCCAGCCAAAATCTCACATGGACATATTGAAAATTTAATTGAAAAAGGAATAAAAACTATTTTCTACCCTTGTATGCCTTATTCAAGAAAAGAATATGAAAAAGCAGACAACCACTACAATTGTCCAATAGTAATTTCATATTCAGAAGTACTAAAAAATAATGTTGAAGATTTAAAAACACATAATATAAAATTCATGAATCCATTCTTACCATTTGAAACTAAAAATCTAGTTAAAAAGATAATGGAATTAGATGAATTCAAAGAATATAACTTTACTAAAAAAGAATTACTAGAAGCCGCAGAAAAGGCAGAAGCAGAATATCAAAAATGTAAAAAGGATATACGTGACAAAGGTTCTGAAACCGTAAGATATATTGAAGAAAACAACCTAAGAGGAATTGTTTTAGCAGGAAGACCTTATCATATCGACCCCGAAATAAACCATGGTATAGATACTTTAATTACATCTTTAGGACTATGTGTTCTAACAGAAGACAGTGTGTCTGATAAAACAGAAGCAAAACGTCCAATCAGAGTTGTTGACCAATGGGTATTCCACGCAAGACTTTACGCAGCAGCAGACTTTGTTGGTAAACACGATAACCTAGAATTAGTACAATTGAATTCATTTGGATGTGGTGTTGATGCAGTAACAACAGACCAAGTTGAAGAAATTTTATCAAGTTATGATAAAATGTACACACTAATAAAAATAGATGAAGTTAATAACCTAGGAGCTGTAAGAATACGTATTCGTTCACTTCTAGCAAGTATGAATAAACGTATTGCAAAAAAACAAGAAGAAAAAGCCGATGGTGACTACGGATTAAAGAAAAAAATCTTTACGAAAGAAATGAAAAAAGATTACACAATTTTAATCCCTCAAATGGCACCAGTACATTTTGATTTATTAGAGTCTGCCGTACAAGCCGCAGGTTATAATGCAGTATTACTAAGAGAATGCACTCAACACACAGTTGAAACAGGTTTAAAATATGTAAATAATGATGCATGTTACCCATCAATTTTAGTAACAGGACAAATGATTGAAGCTCTTGAATCTGGAAAATATGATTTAGATAAAACAGCCCTAATCATGTCACAAACAGGCGGTGGATGTAGAGCAACAAACTATATAGGTTTTATAAGAAAAGCTCTTAAAGACGCAGGATTTAGCAATGTACCAGTAATATCATTCAATGTTGTTGGTATGGAAAAAATGCCAGGATTTAAAATAACACCAAAATTAATTGAAGGATTAATAAAATCTGTTGTTTATGGTGATTTATTACAAAAAATGCTTACAAAAAATAGAGCATATGAAGTGAACAAAGGTGAAACTCAAAAACTATATGATGAGTGGATGGCTAAATGTAAACAAATGGTTAAAAAATCAACAAATAGACAATTTAAACAAAGTATTTATGACATAGTAAATGATTTTGAAAAAATTGAATTAGACACTTCTGCTAAAAAGCCAAAAGTTGGAATAGTTGGAGAAGTATTAATTAAATACCATCCATTTGGTAATAACTACGCTGCGGAAATGCTTGAAAAGGAAGGCGCAGAAGTTATTTTACCTGACTTTATGGGATTTGTTAAATTTATGGCAACACATAAAATTACGTTTAATAGTTTATTAAATATAAATAAAACATCTGCAAAAATAAGTAAAATTGCTATTAAATTAATTGATATATTAGAAAAAGATGAAAAAATTGCATTGGCAAATTCTAAAAAAGGTTATTTACAACCTTGTGATATTTGGCACTTAGAAGATAAAGTAAAAGATGTTTTATCTATTGGAAATCAAACTGGTGAAGGTTGGTTCTTAACTGCAGAAATGATTGAATATATGGAACATGATATTCCTAATATTATTTGTGTTCAACCTTTTGCTTGTTTGCCTAACCATGTTGTTGGTAAAGGTGTTATTAAGACTATTAGGGAAAAATATCCGGAAGCTAATATTTCTCCTGTTGATTATGACCCAGGTGCTAGTGAGACTAACCAGGCGAATAGAATTAAATTATTGATGACTGTTGCTAAGGATAATTTGCAACGTCAGGAAAATGAGAAAAAGGCTTTGGATAAAGAAAATAAAAATGTTGAAGATGTTAAAACTTCTGAAAATGTTTAATTTAAGCTGAAAGAACAGGATGGTAGTCCTGTTCTTTCAATTTTCCATCACTTTCTAAAATTTTTAATATTAAAAAATTTTTTCAATAAATTTTTTTGCTTCCACATACCCTAACTCATAAAAATAATCCATTTTACTCATATCCAAAAGAGAAATCTTTTTACTTTTAATTTTAATTAAATAATCCGCCCCACTAAGTTCATGTTTTGAAAGTTCCTTACCCATTAATGCAAAAGAACGAACAGCAACATCAACTAAGTTTTCACAACAACTATCATCAACTTCATTTTCAAAAACAACGCTTATAACCTTATCAGCACCCAAAAATCTAAGTTCTCTCCAAGGCACATTTTCCCTAATTCCACCATCAACTAATTTTCTATTATTAAAATCACATGGTGAAAAAACAGATGGAAAACTGCAACTAGCCTGAACACAATTTCCAATATTTGCATCATTTACAAAAATTGTATTATCAGAAAAAGCTCTTATTTTAGAAGATGTAAAACAAATTACATCACCTGTATTCATATCAACACTTGGAATTGCAAGTGGCATTTTAATATCAGAAATATTATTAATATTTTTTTCACCACATATTTTATTAATTAATTTTTTTATTGATTTTCCAGAATTTAAACCATCAATTATTATCGTTCCTGTTAAAGTAATTCCAAAAAATAATTTAAATATATTTTTTAATTCTACATATTTTATTTTTTTGCAATATTTTTTAAAAATATAATAAATATCATCCGCTTTATATCCAGCCGCATATAAAGTTGCCACTATACTTCCCGATGATGTTCCACCTATATAATTTATTTTTATTTTTTCTTCTTCAAATGCTTTTAATACGCCAATATGTGCAGCTCCCTTTGCTCCACCTCCAGATAAAGCTAATCCTAAATTCATAATTATCACCTTATATTATTTTATGAAATAAAAATAAATTTGCAATAATTATTTTTATTTTTTTATTTTTATGTTATATTAATAAAGAAGGGATTGATTTAATTGGAACAAAATTATTATGAAATATTGGAAGTAAATAAGAATGCTTCACCAGAAATAATTGAAAAAGCATATAAAACATTAGTTAAAAAATATCATCCAGATTTACAACAAGATGAAGATAAAAATAAATATGAAGAAAAAATAAAAAAAATAAATGAAGCCTATGATATTTTATCAGATCCAGAAAAAAGAAAAAAATATGATTTAAATTTAAAAAATACGGAAATTTCAATTAATGATTATAATTCATTATATCAAGAAAATATTAATTTAAAAAATAATTTAAATATATTAAAAGAAAAATTAAATTATTTAAATAATATTAAAAATAATTATGAAAAAAATAATTTAAATTATAATAACTTACAAAATAATAAAAATAATTATAAAAAAAATAATATTAATCAAGAATATTCTGATAATTATTATACAGAAAATTTTAATAATTCTGATTCTAAAAATAATGAAAATTATTCTGAAAATAATAATATTAATTATAATGATATTAATTACACAAATTATTTTTCTAATTTTTTTGTTAATATTAAAAACAAACTTAAAGATTTATTTGCTTTTTTTATTACTATTTTAATTATTATTTTTATTTTCTTTATTTTATGGCATATTCCATTTACAAAAAATTATTTAATTAAATTATATAATGAAAATAGTATTTTACAATTTTTTATTAATTTATTTTTTGGGCATTAAAATAAATTAAATAATTATTTAAAAAAATAATCATAAAATACTTTATAAAATAAAAAATATTATATATTGGAAAATTTTTAGTTTTTTCGAATATATAATATTTTTATATTTCAAACAATTTTATAATTTTATAATTTTTCTACTTCTTCTTTTGTTAGCCCTGTTGCATGAATTATCACATTAATATCTATTTTTTGTTGTAATAATTTTCTTGCTACATTTTCTTTTTCTTCTTTTTTTCCTTTTTCTCTCCCGTTTAATTTCTCCTTCTTTAATTCCTTCTTTTATCCCCTTATAATACCCTGCATCTTCTGTTGCTTTCTGGTCCATTATATATTTTTCTCTTA
>ERZ791852.176-NODE-176-length-52644-cov-24.329974_pt1 | contig 52644 bp, 65 predicted proteins | sample MGYA00510287_ERZ791852 | MGnify/ENA primary metagenome ERZ791852 (study PRJEB30046, sample SAMN00715257) | human gut metagenome | study: EMG produced TPA metagenomics assembly of the A metagenome-wide association study of gut microbiota in type 2... | reverse complement strand
AGAACCTGTTCTTACATCATCTTAATCTTAACATAAAAGTGAACTGCATTCAAGCAGTTCACTATGACATAATTAAAAAATAATTTTAATATTTTTTTATGACATTTTTAAAAGTTATTGACACCACATTATTAGGTGATGGAAAAAAAATTTCTATTAGTTAAACCACTTTTATTATAGCACTTATTATATATTATGTCAAATTATTTTACATATTTTTCCAATATTATAGTAACTGGTCCATCATTTACTAAGCCAACTTTCATATCAGCCCCAAAAACACCAGTTTCAACAATTCTAACTTGTTTCTTACATTCTTCAATAATATACCCATATAATTCATTTGCAAAATCAGGTTTTGCAGCATCTGTAAAAGATGGTCTATTTCCACTAGAACAATCAGCATATAATGTAAATTGAGATACCAAAAGCAATGAGCCATTAACATCTTTTAATGATTTGTTCATTTTTCCATTTTCATCTTCAAATACTCGTAAATTAATTAATTTTTTTACTAAATAATCTGCTACTTCTTTTGTGTCAGTGTGTGTTATTCCAATTAATACCATATATCCTTGTTCTATTTTTCCAACTGTTTTTCCTTCTATATCTACTTGCGCATTTTTAACTCTTTGAACTACAAATTTCATTTTTTATTTCTCTTTTCCTCTAATTTTTATATTTATAAATTATATCAAAAATAAGAATTTTTTTCAATTAAATTTTCTCATAAATCTGTAATTTTTCGGGATTTTGGTGGTGGCCCCTTAATCCCGAAATTATTCAATAATATCCAAAGCATTATTAGAATCAATACCATCAAGATTATAATAAGTATTTGGAATTTTACCAACAATTACATTCTCAATAAGAAGAACCTGATTAGAGACCTTTTCAGAAATAGTATTGTAAGGAGTCAATATACTAACCTCACAGTCAACTTGCAAATACACCCTATGCAAAGTTTGGTTAATTCCCTGAGCAGAAAATTCACTACGCAAGTCTGTTTCAACATTACCAATAGACGATATTTTAATTGGAATTCCAGGGCCTCTACCAGAAAGTAATTTTGAACCTGTAAAGCTTCCAATTGTAATTTTTATATTTTCTTTGCCTCTCTCATTAATTGAATTCTGTATTTTGACTGCAACATCTGATATTATTTCATTTATTTGAATTACATTAGATTTTATCATTGTTATATTTCCATCGTTATCTTTTTCAATTGTAAATAATTCATCATATGTATGGTCTTTCATAACATTGGTTGCTTCATTATTAGATATTATTGTTGCAATTGATTTTGCTTTATCTTCGCATAATGCTTCAAAAATTGGAGAAATTGCATCTAATACAATTTTTACTGTACTAAATGCAATTACCATTATTATAAAAATTTTTACTATTTTTTGTTTTCTTTTTAAATTTTTATGTCCTCCACTTGAAAAGAAAATCTTTGGAAGTCGTATTCTTGGCCTCGAATATATCTTACTGTTCATAGTTGCAAATCCTTTCATATTTATATACTATAAAAGAATTATTCATACACTTTTTTCGAAATTTTTTCAAATTTTGGTATATATAATTTTTGACCTGGATATATTTTATTTTTATCCTCAATACCATTTGTTCTAGCAATTCCATCAACAGTACTACCAAATTCCTTAGCAATATTCCATAAAGTATCACCTTTTTTAACAACATAAATTACCAAACTATAATCTTGCTCTTCCCTCTCACCATCTTCTACTATGCTATCTATCATATTCAAATTTGCAGTTCTATACATACTTGTGTCAGCTTGAACATCCACATTACAACTAATATCTCCACCATCTTGAATTATAAAATCTTGTGATTTTATTCCCATATCACAATTTGTATTTAATGACTCTCCATTTTGAAGATTTTCAATTGTATATTCAAATGGAATTTTTGCATCTTTTATATTAATCTGTTTTCTAGAGTTTTCAAAAATAAATTTCATATTCAATTCTGCTTCGTACATAATTTTAGTATTTATTTTGTTTTCATTTATTATAACTGGTATTGTTTCTACATCAAGCAAATTAAAACCATCAATATCATTCATATTAATTTTCTCTCTTATTTGCTTAACACCTGAAATATTTTGTTTGCTAGTCATTGTTGTAATTTGCTTTTTCTCAAAATTCAAGTTTTGAGTTGGGCTATACATATCTTGAATCAAATTGATTTGCTTTTCTTCATATGCACAGCAAGTTACTTCTATTTCTATTTCGACATATATTGAATGCTCATCTTGTGAATTAGGTTTTATAATTATATTTCTGATTTCATAATTTACATCACATATATTTTCTTCTGACACATCTGGTATATCAATAAATCCAACAACCGGTATTTTATATGTAACAATATTTATTCTATTATCTTCAGTTAGATACATTATCTTTATTTCCGCTTCTGCTTTAGTCAAAATCTTATTATAACTGATTTTTATATCCTTATCAACTAAACATACCTGTGCTTGTAAAATCTCCGCCAAATTGTCCATATTATCAATTTGAATATTATCTTTTGCATAAATCTTTGTACTACCTGTTCCCACCAATGAATTTAATTTTAAATCTTCCTTTAAAATTTGAACATCATCTTCGTTTTGAACTTCATTAATTATCTCAACATTATCATTTGAATAAATTTTTAAATTAACTTCCAATGTTGCCTTAATACCTATTTTTCTTCCATTTATGACCTTTGCTTCTATTGATTTTATTTTAACATCAGAAATTACATTCATTCCTTCTTGACAGTTTGGAACATTCAAACTTTCTGAAAAGTCAACACTTGTGTTTAGCCCTCTTACTGTGTCATCTGCCCCGTCTGGCATATACATTATGTAGGCATTTACCGTTCCATCAAGTCTTACTTTTTCACTTTGCACCTCTTTTTTATATATTGATGCTATACCACTTGTACCAATTGTGTTTAAAATGTCTGGCTTTGAGTCTGGTACTATCATATCTCCCTCTGCTAATATGATTTCTTTTCTTTCTGCTATTACTTTATTTATATTTAAGTTTTCTCTTTGTGCTTCTATCATTTTTTACCTCCTTACAGTTTTTCTTTATAAATATATATGAGGTTATTTTTGATTTATTCCTAATTTAATTATTTTTTGATGGTACTATTACTATATTTAATGTTGGATCATATTTGTATTTACTTATTATATCTTGTGAAAAACTTGCTAATTCATTTGGTATTACTATTGTTGTATATTTTTGTTTTTTTAGTTCTTCTATTTTATTGTCAATTTCTTCTGGTTCTTTTATTTCTTCTATGTTCATTCCTAATAGTTTTGGAAGTTGATAGTCTTTTTCATATTTTATAAAAGATGCTTTCATTTTTTGTCACTCCTTTTTTACATTTATTTTAGTTTGCTTTTTTATCGTTGTTTTATTCTATTACATTATAAATTTTGTTTTTATATTATAATGTGATTGATACTTATTTAGCATAACTTATGAAAGGTGCTTATATGAAAGAGTTTTTTAAAGAGTTTAGGACAGCATTGGACGAAATTGCAATAACTTTTTTATTTTTCATTCCTTGCACATGAAAAAATGAAAAGAAAATTGCAAAAGCAATTTCAAAAAAATAAGCCAAAAACCGTGTCATTATTTTGACACGGTTCTTTTTATTATCTAATATTATAAATATAAGTATTGCCATTTGAAGTTATTGTTGCTTTTAATGGTTTTCCATCTGTTTCAACCTCTTTTGGGACCTCTACAACAAATCTATATTTCAAACTTTTTAGTGGATCTATACCATATAAATTTGGATAAGTTTCTAATTTATCACCACTGGAATTTTCTGTTACCAATGAACAATTATATTCATAATTATTATCATATGTGATTTTCACAGACATAAGACTATCCTGCTTTACAGCTGAAGCTGATAAATTTTTAACATTCATCGTTAATTCAAAATATTTTTGATTATCATCTTTTCCCTCTAAATATGTATAATATCCTGTTGGATTTGTTGGTTCAATATTCTTTGAAAAAGATGTTGATAATATATTAAATTCACAAAAATTATCTATAGTTATCTTGTCTTGCAAAGTTATTTCTGTTTCATTTTTATTTGAACTATTATCATTTTCCACTTTGGATATACTTGAGTTTGCATTGTTGTCTTTTGAATTTACAGTTACTCTACTATTAGAATTCATTCCTTTTTTATTTTGATAAATAAAAATACCAACTACAATTACAATAATCACACCAAGTACTATTAATACTTTATTTTTATAATTTTTCTTTTCCATAAATTTCCTCCTATATACAATGATTTCCTTTTTTTTCAATCACTTCAGTATTTTTTATACCTGAAATTGCAAAAATACTACTTGTTATAAGCAAACATCCTCCCAATGAAACATAACCTGCAAAGTAGCATGCATTAATAATATAATTATAAGCATCACCACCAACATATGCATTTACACTTTTATAAGAATAAGATTTTTCACTATTTTTATATCTCAGCATTTTGTCAAATCCCATACCTATACAAAAAATACTTAACAATAATAATATTACTGATATTATTATTAATATTTTAGAAATATTTTGTTTTTTCATACCTTCACCCCTTTCTTTCTACAATATATCACAAAATTTTCATTTTGTACACATATTTGTACACTTATTTTTAACTTTTTTTTGGTTACAATAATTATGGTGATGAAAATGAAAAAATTAAAAATTGAAAAAACAAAAAAAAGCAATGATACAGTAACTAGAACAATAAGAATAAGTGGAGAAACTTTTGATAAAATTAGTGATTTAGCTGAAAAAAATGAATTAAGTTTTAATAGTGTAGTAAATCAAATAATTGAGTTTGGATTAAAAAATTTAGAAGAATAATAAAATTTTAACTTTCATTGACAATTCTAAAAAAAAATGCTATTATATATTTACAATAGACAAATTGTTCTTAGATTCGGAAGATGTTATTTGTTTTGAGTATGTGTAGCCGTAAAAAATGCACATACTATTTTTTTGTTCAAAAAAACAAGGTAGCCCCGTAAAAACCACCCTGTTTGCTCTGACACTATGTATTTCTACATTCGTCTTTTGCATTGCCTTGTTGTTCTTTTGCTTTCATAGTTTCTTCTTTTTCTTTTAAAAGCATTTCTACTAATCGCAAAATCAATTCGGAATTTGTCATTTGTTTCTTCCCCCTTTCCGTCCTTTAGTAAAAGACTTACCTTTCTGACTTCGAAAAGGTTGCTATTATATTACAACATTTTAATATATTATTCAACCGAACAAAGTAAAATTTTACAATTATTTTTCAAACTTATCTTCTACATAAATTTCTAAAAACATGATAACATTCCTAGAATATAAAAAATAATTACTATTATAGTTTTTACAATAGTAATTATATCAATATTTTATATACTTGTATTTTATTTAATTTGAGAAAATAATCAAGTTATTTTAATCTTTACATATAATCCCAATACTAAATCAAATCCTTATCATTTTTTTACCATTTTGTGAATCCAAAATCATATGATAAAGTTGTTTCTTCATTTTCATTTATTGTAATCTGGTCATAATATTTTATACTTCTTATAAACCCTTTATTGTTTATTGTTTCAATGGTAATCCATTCTTTTTGAGATATTATATAATTTAATGTATTATATTCAGGGTAATTTCCATTTGCATTATTTGAAACGATAAATACTGCATAATTTCCACAAGGTATTTTATCCATTTTATAGTTTCCATTCCCATCTGCTGTTGAAATCCAAATACCATTAGTTCCTTGTGTTGCATTTGTATCAATTAATCTATCTGCTGGTTCATGTATTTCTAAATTTATTGCAAATATTTTTGCTCCTGTATCTCCTCTATTACCAACAAAATTATTATATTTCCAACTTATAAGCCCCGTCATGGTACCAGTATGTTCTTTACTATAACATATTTTTGCTTCTTTTAATTTATTTTTACTATCTTTGTACTCATCTAAATTATTAAATATATTTAATGCACTTTCATATTTTTTATTCTTTAAAAGTCCACTAGCCAATTTATATCTAAATGATTTTGTCTGAATTATACAAACGATAAATATTATAACAACAACTATTATGCTTCCTATTATAATTAACTTTTTATTATTTCTTTTATTTTCTTTCATTTTTTCTCTCCCCATATTATTTTATATAATCTATATATTTCTTAGGTATATCTAAACTTGTTCCATCCATATATATGATTCTTACACTTTCTAGTTTTACACTCTTTATACTATAATTGTACCAAGCATTTTCCCAATAATATTCTGTCCCTTTTGTTCCTTGGTCTTTACTATACGGTCCTTCATCTTGAGCATTAAATCTTGAATAATGTCTAATTGTACAATTAACAATATCATTAACAGAATTGTATGGTATTACCGTAAAATATGCATATTTAATAATTTTATCTGATAAATTTTTCCAATTAATATATAAATCTACCCCTCCTGCTGAATTTGGAGTACTTACCCATATTTTTGTTACTTTAATAGCTGATTTTATTTGTTCTATTTCTTGTTTTTCTTTTTCAGTATCTTCTTGAGATTGTTTTAATTGTTGCACTTCTGATAACAAATCTAAAAACTCTTTATCTTCACAGTAAAAATTTTTTACTTCTTCCATTACTTTTTCAGCATTAGAATAATTATTTTCTTGCTTAAATTGATTTACCTGTTCTAAAACAGTCTGCTTTAATTTATTTTTTGTTTCTGTTATATTTTCTGTTAAATCATCATAATTATTATCATTCAATTCTATATATATTGGTAATGCTTCTTTATAATTTTTTTGTTCAACGTATTGTTCTGCTTGTTCATATTTTTCTTTTTCTTTTTTTATTTCTTCTAATTTACTATTATAATCTTTATATTCCTCAAATTTACTTATGTATTCCTTTAATTCCTCATAAGTAATTATATTATTTTTATATTTATTTATATATTCATCTGTTTTTTCAGAAAACATCTTATCTACATTGTTGTTAAATTTAATATTATTCTTATTAAGACTATAAACTTGTTTGGCAATACAATTATTACTTTCATATAGAAATTTAAAAATTATAGATTGTAAATTATAGACAACAATTCCTATTATTATTAAAATACTAACCACGCTTAATAAAACTATATACTTTTTACTCTTTTTTTCTTTTTTAAACCTTCTCATATTTTCCCCCTTTTTTCTCTATGTCTACAATATATCACAAAATTTTTATTTTGTACACATATTTGTACACTTATTTTTAATTTTTTTTTGGTTACAATAATTATGGTGATGAAAATGAAAAAATTAAAAATTGAAAAAACAAAAAAAAGCAATGATACAGTAACTAGAACAATAAGAATAAGTGGAGAAACTTTTGATAAAATTAGTGATTTAGCTGAAAAAAATGAATTAAGTTTTAATAGTGTAGTAAATCAAATAATTGAGTTTGGATTAAAAAATTTAGAAGAATAATAAAATTTATTGACTTTATCATTAATTCAAAGTATAATAATAGGAAATGGAGAAACCACAAACATGGTTTGCCAGGTTTGTATGTAAAAAACACATTGCCAGGTCAAGACAGATGTGTTTTTTATTGGTTATCTACTTTTGCTAATAATTATAACTAGTGCTATAATCAAGGCAAAAGCTATGATAGTTACTCCAATTAATGAATAGTATAAAATAGATATTGTTTTTATTAGTAATTGCATTTCTATCATAAGCCTCACCTCCTTTACAGAAGCAAACCACATCTGTTTATTCTCATTCCATAATAAAAAACTTCTCTTTTTCAAAAATTCATGTTTTAAGTATATAAAACACGAGCCAATGAATAAGAAAAGTTTATTTTTATATTATAATATATTCTTCTATAAATTTATGTACAAATTATGCACTCTTTAATTCCAAACGTAATTTATCTGCAATCATCGCAATAAATTCGCTGTTCGTAGGCTTTCCTTTAGCAGCTGAAATTGTATATCCAAAAATTTTTTCAACTGTCTTTTGGTCTCCTCTACCCCATGCGACTTCTATAGCATGACGTATTGCACGTTCTACACGACTTGGAGTTGTGTTAAATTTTGTAGCAATTTTAGGATACAAACTTTTAGTAATTTGATTTATCACATCAATATCATTAACAACCATAATAATAGCCTCACGCAAATATTGATATCCCTTTATATGTGCGGGTACACCCACTTCATGAATTATATTTGTTACTAGTGCCTCCAAATTATCTTGATTTTTAATTCCATCCTCAGGAATTTCCACGTATTGTGCTTTTATATCTCTTGAAATAAAAGTATCTGTACTTCTATTTGGTATAAAATTCTTTAATTCCTTTATTCTTTTTATTAATAATTCAATATCAAATGGTTTTACAACATAATATTCTGCTCCAAGCCCGATTGCTTTTTGAGTAATTTTATCTTGTCCAACAGCAGAAAGCATTATACAAAGCGGCTTTTTATCACATTTTATCATATTCATTTTTTCAAGGACCCCTATACCGTCTAGATGTGGCATAATAACATCCAATAATGCTACATCAGGCATTATATTAGCAATCATATCTATTGCTTCTTCTCCATCTTTAGCAATACCTATCACTTCCATATCCTCTTGCTCTTGAATATATTTGGCAAGTGTTTGAGCAAATTCTTGATTATCATCCGCTATTAAAATAGTTGTTTTTTCTTTCATCTTTATCTCCCCTATCTTTAGTTTCTTTTAAATATTTTATGTATATTATTCTTTCTAATCTTCTGTTATCAATAAATAAAAGAACTGTAAATTTTTTACAGTTCTGATTATATTATTATTTTTATAGTTTTTCAATTATTTTTTTCAATTATTTACAAAAGTATTAATTTATTATACTTTTCTCTATTAATTTTTTAGATAAAAACTTTAAATTTATCAAATTAACTTTTTTTGTATTAAAATCATCTTCTAATCTTCCTTTACTGCCCTCTTCTAACTGTATTTTACAAATTATTTTCTCTGAATAATCATAATCTTTTATATAAATATTATTTTTTTTACAATAATATTTAAAAGATTCCAAATTATTATAATCTAATTCTACTTCTGCCTCTATTCCTATACATTTCTCAACTTTTTCTGAAATGTCTATTGCATCAAGCGTTGCATCTGAATACGCTCTAACTAAGCCTCCTGTTCCAAGTAATATTCCTCCAAAATATCTAGTTACTACAACTAAAACATTGCCCAAATTATTTTTTTGCAAAATATTAAGCATAGGTCCACCTGCAGTCCCTGATGGTTCACCATCATCACTTGATTTTTCTACTACTTGTTCATTCTCTATAACCCTATAAGCTACACAATTATGTCTTGCATCATAATACTTTCTTTTGATTTTTTTAATGTACTCTTCTGCTTCTTCTTGGCTTTCTATTTTTATCAGATTACATATAAATTTAGATTTTTTTACAACTATTTCAGTTTGTACATTCTCCTTAATTGAAATAAATTTTTCCATATTTCTCCCTTTTTGAGGCAAATAGGACAGTTTTCATTTACCTCAAATTTTATTAAATACGGCAATTATAACTGTCCGAGTTTGTCTCACATTTTTGTCAAATTTTGTTACATATTATTTCCTGCTGTATATCCTGTTGAATACGCTATTTGAAGATTGAATCCTCCAGTGTAAGCATCAACATCAATAATTTCACCTGCAAAATATAAACCATCAACTAATTTAGATTCCATTGTTTTGGGATTTATCTCTTTAATATTTATTCCCCCACTTGTAACTATAGCCTCATCAATAGGTCTAAATCCTCTTATAGTAACTTCAAAATTCTTCAATAATTCTACAAGGCTATGTCTTTCTTTTTTATTAATTTCATTAACTTTTTTATTAGGATTTATTCCACTTTTTTCAATAACTACTGGAATCAACTTTTGTGGCAGCAATTTATCCAAACTATTTTTAAATTGCTTATTTTTAAACTCTGCAAAGTCTCTTAATATTCTTTCATCCAACTTTTCTTCAGATAATGCTGGTTTAAAATCTATACTTAAAACAATTTTTTTATTTTTCAAAAGCTCATCAATATTTTTATATCTAACCAAATGTGCTGAACCACTTAAAATTGTAGGTCCTGATACTCCAAAATGTGTAAATAGCATCTCACCAAAATCTTGATAAATATTTTTATTATTTCCCTTATTTTTTAATTCGATATTTACATTTCTTAAAGATAAACCTTGCAAATCTTTACACATATTTTGTTCAAAAGCCTCCAAAGGAACCAATGATGGTCTGATTTTAGTTACAGTATGTCCCAATTTCTTGGCCAATTCATATCCATCACCAGTTGAACCTGTTAGTGGATAACTCTTGCCACCAGTTGCTAATATTACTTTATCTGCTTCAAAAATTTTAATATTGTTTTTATTTTTATCCCTGTTATTGATATTGCCTCTGTTATTTTCTTTGTTCTCAACAGTCTTCACTTTCAATTTTCCATTTTCATCTTTTGGGACAATTTCAGTAACTTCCATATTATATTCAATTTTAACATTTAACTCTTTCAATTTTTTTGTAAAACTTTTTAAAACATCCAAAGATTTGTCTGTTACGGGAAATATTCTATTTCCTCTCTCTTCCTTAACATCTAAACCTTCTTCCTTTAAAAAATTTAATATATCATTATTAGTATAATTTTTAAAAGCACTATACAAAAACTGACCATTACCAGGTATATTTTGTATAAACTCCTCAATTGGTAAAGAAGATGTTATATTACATCTTCCCTTACCTGTAATCAAAAGCTTTCTTCCAAGTCTTTCTTTTTTTTCTAATAAAATTACATTATTTCCATTTTCGGCAGAAGCAATTGCTGCCATCATTCCAGCAGGACCTCCACCAATTACTATTACATTCATATTTTTCTCCCAAATTTTTCGGGATTGGGGGACGGGTCTTGAATCCCGAAAAATTATATAAATTAATTATTTGTGGTACTTTTAAAATTTCGGGATTCAAGACCCGTCCCCCAATCCCGATTTTTTAATTTTTCATTTTTTGAATTGCCTTAAGAATACCAAACTTACCATACTCATAAGTAAGCCCACCTTGCATATAAGCAATAAATGGCTCACGAATTGGTCCATCACAACTCAATTCAATTGTTGACCCTTCTGTAAAAGTTCCAGCTGCCATTATAACCTTGTCCTCATAACCACCCATGTCACTAGGAAATGGAATTACATTTGAATCGATTGGTGAACCCATTTGAATTCCTTGACAGAATTTAACTAAATTTTCTTCACTTCCTAGTTTAATTGTTTGAACAATATCTGCTCTTACTTCATCATATTTTGGTTCAACATCATATCCTAATTTTTCTAATATTCTACTTGCAAATATTGCTGTTTTTACACTAGATGCTACAACCTGCGGTGCAAAAAATAAGCCTTTTAGCAATTGGGGATTTTGTCCTAATGATGGTCCTATTTCTTTTCCAATTCCTGGTGCAGTTAATCTTTCTGCACATAGTTCTATTAAATCCTTTCTACCAACTATATATGCTCCAGATGTTGCAATTCCGGCTCCAAGGTTCTTCATTAATGAACCAACTGCAATATCTGCTCCAATTTCTATTGGTTCTTTATCTTGTACAAATTCTCCATAGCAATTATCAACCATAATTATTACATCTTTGTTGACTTCTCTAATTGCTTTTATTGCCTTTTCAATTTTTTCAATGGTCAAACTTTTTCTTGTTGAATATCCTCTTGACCTTTGAATTTCAACTAATCTCACATCTTGTTTTTTTAGTCTTTCTTGAATTATTTTTATATCAAAATCATTTTCTACAAGTTCTATTTGTTCATACTTAATTCCAAATGCTTTCAATGAACTTTTGCTTTCTGTATCATTACATCCTATAACAGTTTGAAGTGTGTCATATGGTTCTCCTGTTATACTAATCATTGTGTCATTTGGACGTAATAATGCAGATAAAGTTATTGCTAACGCATGTGTTCCAGATATGAATTGAGCACGTACTAGTGCATCTTCTGCTTTAAATACTTTTGCATATATTTCTTCAATTTTGTTTCTTCCTGCTTCATCAATTCCATATCCTGTTGATGAGTTTAGATGCATTTCTTGCAAGTTACATTCTTGGAATGCTGATAGAACTTTCATACTATTTTTTTCACATATTTCGTCCATCACTTTAAATTGTTCTTTTATTTCATTTTCTACCTCTTTTGATAAATTTTCTAATTCTGTATCAATTCCTAATTTTTCTAACATTTTTTTACCTTCTTTTCAATTTTATTTATTCATATTTTTCAGCAAAATTATTTTTGCGTAAAATTTATTTATAATTTCCAACTAATCTACTATATTTTACTATATTTTCTAATAAATTGCAATTAATTTGCAAATTTATGTAAATTTTGCTATACTAGATATTAGAAGTTTAAAATTCATAAGGAGGTAACACTATGCACAAACCATTTGATAATGAATTAGAAAATAAAAAATTTGAAAATTTATATACTAGCATTTCAAAAAAATTGGATAAAATGATTTTATCAACTAACCCTGGCATAGCAAGATATATAGAAATTTTTTACTCTACATTATTACTAGAAATAAACAAAAAATTTCCAGCACCCAATTATTCAATAGGTTTAATATCAAGAGTAAAATCTTCAAAAAGTAATATAGCCAAACTAGAAGATTATACAAAAAGGCTAAAGGAGACTGACTCAAGTGTTTCAATAAAAAATATTTTAGATTTATTTGGTTTAAGAATTATTGTTGAAAAAATCCCTCACAATGTAACTTTAGACACAAATAATCCAGAGTATGAAACATTAAAAATGCTTGCAGATGAAAGAAAGGAAAATATAAAAATATCCGAAAAACATCACATATTTGAATCAAAAATAGATAATCAAAATTGTACATCTTTTGACTACTATACAAAAAGCAAACAAATATTGCAGGATATTTTAAATACTTTCGAGTCTGAGACTATAAATTCAAAAGATTATGCTTTAGAGTTAAAAGATAAATATAATAATTTGATTAAAGAATGTAATAAAAAAATCGCTATTTTAACCGCATTAGGAGACTACTCTACAAAAATGAATATTGATACTTTGGAACATGAGCCTGATGCACAAAGAGTAGATTTTAGAGAACTTCTAAAAGATTTCGACTCAAGAATTGATAGCAAATTAGGATTAAAATTATATTCAAGCACTTTGCCTGAAATAGTTAAAAATTCTAAGCAACTTCAATCTTTAGGAATTACAACAAATCCTGATAAATCTGCTTCTAAAATAAAAAGAGAAAAAAGTGGATATGTCGCTGATTTTTCTGGACTATATTCTACAGTACTAAATATTCCAATAGAATTGCAAACAATGTTTGTAAATGAACATGTAGAAAGCATTATGGGATATTCTGCACATGGGAATATGCCTGGAAAAGAAGCAAAATTTATGGAAGTTCCTTCTGCATATACAACAAGAAATATGAAATTACTTAATAATATTGGAAAAAACGATATAATTTCAAATGATGAATTAGCATTAATTAACCAAATTTGTGATATTAAAAAATCAAATAAAACATTTAATAGAAAATATACAAAATTGTTAAAAAATATTGCATCACAAGAAAATATTGAGTTTGAAAACAATTCACCAATAGGAATAAAAATGGATGAAAAGTTAAATGATTCTCTTGTTAGTTTTTGTAATTTAACCAAAAAAGAATCTGAAGAATTAAAAACAAAATTGTATAACAAAGGATGCGAAATTTATACTAACTGGGCAGAAAATATTTCTGCAAAGCATGCAACTGCTAGATTAGATATGGATTCTTCTGCTAGAAATAGAATTAAAATTCATTATGATAACCCATATGAGTGCTTGGCACATACGATAAGGGAGCAAATAGAAAATCATAATCCTGATTCTATTGATGCCGAATATTATTTAAAAAATATTTATTTGAATCAAAATGAATTGCTTAAAACTTCTGGATTGATGGCTTCCGAGAGTTCTGTTATTGATTTTGAAATTGATGAATATATTAAAAATGATTTGCCTAATCTTATCAGTAAGGTTGATGACTATAATTCTATAGATGATGATTTAGAAAAAGACTAGAAACATTGATGCTTCTAGTCTTAAAATCTTAAAGACCAAAACTCAAAATATAAAGTTTCAGTCTTTTTATATTCATATTATTGTTGAGCATATGGTAATATAGCAATATGTCTAGCTCTTTTAACTGCTGTAGTAATATCTCTTTGATGTTTTGCACAACATCCTGTTGTTCTTCTTGGTAAGATTTTACCTTTATCATTAACAAATTTCTTTAATTGGTCAGCGTTTTTGTAATCTAATTCAAAATTTTTGTCACTACATAAAACACAAACTTTCTTTCTTTGTTTTCTGAATTTTGGGTTATAATCTTCATCATAATTTTTATTATTTCTTCTTTGTTTTTTATCAGCCATTTTTATTTTCCCCCTCTCTTATGAAAGCACTTAACTTTCATAGTCTATTAAAATGGTAAATCATCTGTAGATGATGTTTCAAAATCAGATCCCATACTTCCTGGCATTGTATTACCAAAAGTATTTTCAAAAACACCTGACCCCATATCTCCTTCTCTTTTACTATCTGCGAAATATGCTTCTTCTGCAACAACTTCTGTTACATAGTGTTTAACACCTTGATCATCATCCCATGTTCTTGTTTGGATTCTTCCAATTATACCAACTTGTTGACCTTTTTTAAAGTATTTACTACAAAATTCTCCTAATTTGCTCCAAGCAACTATGTTAATAAAGTCTGCTTGTCTTTCTTCTCCTTGTCTAACAAATCTTCTATTTACTGCTAAACTAAAAGAAGCAACTAGAGTATTGTTTGTTTGTGTGTATCTTACTTCTGGGTCTCTTGTAAGTCTTCCCATTAATATTACTTTGTTCATTTTCTTTTCTTCCTTTCATTACTTTAATCTAAGGTCCCACTTTTTATTTTAAAATTAGTCTTCTTTTCTTACAACGATGAATTTGATTATGTCATCTGTAATTCTGTATACTCTTTCAAGTTCTTTGATTGAATCTGGGTTTGCTTCAAAGTTAAATAACATATATGTACCTTCTTTGAATTTTTTGATTTCATAAGCTAATCTTTTTTTACCCATGTTTTCAACTGATTCAACTTTTCCATTTTCATTGATTAATCCTGTGAATTTTTCTTCTAAAGCTTTTAAACCTGCTTCGTCAACATTTGGATTAACAATGATAACACTTTCGTATTTGTTCATTATTTTCACCTCCCTATGGATTTTGCAACCTAACTTTTCGTTAAGTAGAGATGCTTAAAAATAGTTATGCCCTTTTTAAGCATAACTATTCTATCACAATTTTTAGGTATTTGCAACTAATTTTGGATAATTCGTACTATTTTTTTTGATATTTTATCACATTTTTGCAAATGAGAAATTCTTTTTCTCCTCTTTATTATTTTTTGTGTCCTTGTTTTTCGCATCCAACTTTTTCTGCAATTCAATAACTGGTACAGGCAAAATAGAAATTGCAACAGTAATAATCCATTGAGTCAAATTTAAATGAACAACCTCAAAAACATTTGCAAAAGCAGGAATTACGACAACTATAGATTGAATGAAAATTCCTAAAACAAAACTTCCAACTAAATACTTGTTTTCAAAAAGTCCTGCCTCAAAAATAGACCTTTCATTTTTAACATTAAAACTATGAATCAATTCCAAAAATCCTATTGATAAAAATGCCATAGTTCTACCGACTTCTAAGCCAAAATATTTATTTCCAATACTGAATGCAACAAGAGTAAGAACACCTATCATAATTCCTTCAACAATAATTTTATTCCACAAACCATCTGCAAATATTCCTTTTTTACTATCAACTGGTTTTCTTTGCATTATATCTTTTTCAGGCTTTTCAAGTCCTAAAGCAATTGCTGGTAAAGAGTCTGTAACCAAATTAATCCATAATAATTGAATTGCAAGAAGTGGTGATTTCAAACCTAATACAAGTCCCATAAAAATTGTTACAATTTCACCAATATTTGTAGCAATTAAAAAGTGTATTGCTTTTTTTATATTATCATATATGTTTCTTCCCTGTTTTACTGCCTCAACTATTGTAACAAAATTATCATCTGTAAGTATAATATCTGCTGCATTTTTGGCAACATCTGTACCATTTTTGCCCATAGCAATACCAATATCAGCATTTTTTAAAGCTGGACTGTCATTTACACCATCACCAGTCATTGCTACAACCGCATCGTTTCGTTGCCATGCTTTTACAATTCTTACTTTGTGTTCTGGTGTTACCCTTGCAAAAACTGAATATTTTTTTATATTTTTTTCTAATTGATTTTGTGTCATTTTATCAAGTTCTTGACCTGTTATTGCCATATCTTTTTGTTCTAAAATTCCTAAGTCTTTTGCTATCGCCTTTGCCGTTTCTAAGTGGTCACCTGTAATCATAACAGTTTTTATTCCTGAATTTTTACATACCTGAACTGCTTCTTTTACTCCATCTCTTGGTGGGTCTATCATTCCAATTAGTCCTACAAATGTTAAATTATTTTCAATATTTTGTGAATCAATTTTACTTGGCAATGTATCTAAATCCTTATATGCGACTGCAATTACCCTCAATGCTTTTTGTGCCATTTGTCTATTATCACTCTGAATTTTTAGATTTTCTAAACTTCTAATTTTTATATTATATTGATTTGCCATTTCACTTATTGAATCTATTTGCTTTGTACACTTTTGTAATAACACATCTGGTGCACCTTTCGTTATAACTCTATATTTGTTTCCAATTTTGTGAATTGTAGTCATCATTTTTCTATTAGAATCAAAAGGAATTTCATTAACTCTTGGCATAAAATTTTCTAATCTATTTTTTGTACTTCCAATATTTATACATTCTTCTACAATTGCCTTTTCTGTTGGCTCACCAGAAACTTTTGCAACATCATTGTCCACATTTACATCACAGTCTGTGCATAATGTTGCTAGTTCAATAATAAATTTTTTACTTTGACTTCTAACATCAACAACTTTCATTCTGTTTTGTGTTAAAGTTCCTGTTTTATCTGAACAAATAACACTACTGCTTCCAAGTGTTTCAACTGCAGGTAATTTTCTAATTATGCTATTCTTTTTAGCCATTTTAGTAACACCAATTGAAAGCATAATTGTTACAATTGCAGGTAACCCCTCTGGAATTGCCGCTACTGCAAGTCCAACAGATGTCATAAACATTTCAACAGGTTCTATATGTTTTATTAGTCCCATAATAAAAATTATTATGCATATTGCTAAACAGGCTAACCCTAATATTTTTCCAACTTCTCCTAATTTTTTCTGTAATGGTGTTTGTGGAGCCTCATCTTCAATAATCATATTAGCAATTTGTCCAACTTTTGTACTCATTCCAGTATCTGTAACAACCGCTTTTCCATGTCCATTTACTGTTATACTAGCCATAAAAGCCATGTTTTTCATATCACCTAAAGGTGCGTTTTTACTGCATAAAATATCTGCATCCTTTTCTGCCCCTTGTGTTTCACCTGTTAATGATGATTCTTCTATTTTTAAGTTATGACTTTCTAAAATTCTACAGTCTGCTGGTACAAAATTTCCTGCATCTAAAATTATGATGTCTCCTTTTACAAGTTCTTCTGCATTTACTTCAACTGTTTTTCCATTTCTTATTGTTTTTGCAAGTTGTGGTGTCATTTGTTTTAATGCTTCTATCGATTTCTCTGCTTTTGCTTCTTGAATTACTCCCATTAATGCATTAAATACTACTATTCCTATGATTATTATTGAATCTACATAGTCATTTTCTCCTTGCATTTTTGAGACAACTGCTGATATTATTGATGCTATTATTAGTATGATTATCATAAAATCATTAAATTGTTTTATAAATTTTACAATAAAACTTTCTTTCTTCTTTTCTTCTAGTTTATTTTTCCCGTATTTTTCTTGTCTTTCTTTTATCTCTTTTTCTGTTAATCCTTGTTTCTCATTTGTACCTAATTGCCTTAATACTTCTTCTTTTCTTAATGTTTGCCACATAAAATTCACTCCTTTGTATATTTGTTATTTAAATATATGTGGCTTGTACTTTTTTATTACAATGTAACAGCAAAATTTTTTTGTCATATTATGTTGTAAGAGGTGTTATTATGGTAAATTCAATACTTTTAGCTATATCAAGTAGTATAGATTCCTTAGGAATAGGTGTGACATACGGAATTAAAAATACAAAAATATCTAAATTAAGCAAAATAATTTTATTTGTAATTTCACTAATTACAACATATATATCAATATTTTTTGGAAATATAATTCAATATATACTTCCAAATTCTTTTACAAATTTTTTGGGATGTTTTATTTTAATTTGCATGGGAATATACATATGTTTTCAAGCTTCTAAAAAAGAAAAAGATTCCCGAAATGTTTTTAATAGTCCAATATCTTCTGATCTCAACCATTCAAAAATAATTGAGCCTCAAGAAGCATTAATCTTGGCTATTGCTCTTTCTTTAGATAGTTTTTGTATTGGTATTTCTGGTTCAATGGCTGATATTAATTTAAGCTTATTCCCTTTTTTGGTAAGTGCTTTTCAATTAATTTTTCTAAGTTTGGGCTCTTATTTAGGAATTCATATTAGAAATTTTTGTAAGTTGCCATCAAATATATGGTCTATTATTTCTGGTCTATTATTGATTTTTATTGGTTTTCTTAGATTTATTGCATTTTAGGCTGAAATATTGTATAATAATGTTATCAAACATCCCAGGAGGTAACAAAATGGAACAAAAATTAAAAATAACAGATGGAAACGGCACAAATTTTTTTATTTATGGTTCTGAAAAAGAACTAAAAACTTTTATCAAATGGGTAAAAGATTATAAACATGGTACTTGCCATGAAATGACAGTAACATGTAAAACTCCGTCTGACATGAAGGCTTGCAATTTCAAAGCAATAAGAATGAAATTAAGTCCTTCACAATATAATAAAAATCACGCTTAATATTTTTAAATTGTTCAAAAGTGAAGTTTTAATAAACTTCACTTTTTATAATGTTAGATTTAAAAAGTAGCAAATTTTCACTTGCTACCTTTTATAAATTCTATTGTTTCAATTTCATAGACAACAACTTAGAAATACCACTCTCTTCCATAGTAACACCATAAACAGTATCAGCCACTTCCATAGTACCCTTTCTATGAGTAATAACCAGGAATTGAGTATGGTCTGTAAACTTCTTCAAATAATCAGCATATCTAAATACATTTACATCATCAAGTGCTGCTTCAATTTCGTCCAATACACAGAATGGAGCTGGATTTATTTTCAATATTGCAAATAATAATGCAATTGCAGTAAATGCCTTTTCCCCACCTGAAAGAAGCATCATATTTTGTAATTTTTTTCCTGGTGGTTGTACAGTAATATCAATTCCACACTCTAAAATATTTTCTTCGTCTTCTAATGTAAGTTCTGCTTTTCCGCCACCAAACAATTCTGCAAATACTTCTCCAAAGTTTTTGTTTATAACCTTGAATTTTTCTTTGAATTGTTCTTTCATAATTTGAGTCATATCTGAAATTACTTTTCTTAATTTACTCATTGTATTTTCTAGGTCTAAACGTTGTTCGCTCATAAAGTCATATCTATCTTTTAAGTTTTTGTATTCTTCAATTGAGTCTACATTAACACTTCCAAGTTCTCTAATTTCAGTTCTCAAGCTGTTAACTCTTCTTTGTGTTAATGCAACATTTTCTGGTTTTTGATATTGTTCTGCATTATTAGGTGTAAGTTCATATTCTTCCCACATTTTGTTGATAATACCATTAATATCTTCTTCATTTTTTGTCTTTTTAACATCTAATTTTACAAGTTGACCTTTTAAGTCTTCAATTACTTTAAATTTAGCAGTTATCTCATCTTCTTGTTTTGAAAGTTTTTCACTTTTTTGAGCTCTTTCTTTTTTCAATTCTTCAATTTTCGAACTGCTACTATTTACACTTTCTTTAACTTCTTCTATTTTTTGAAGTGTCTCTTGTATTGATTTTTCTAGTTCTTCATTGTCTTTTTTGATTTGTTCAATTTGTGTATTTTTATTTTCAATACTTGTATGTGCATTTTCTAATTCTTGATTAATTCTTTCTTGAATTTCTTGAATTGATGCTTCACTTTCGTCAAATGATGATACAGAAATTTTCAAGTTTGTAATATCAAAATTCAAGTCGTCAATGTATTTTTGGTCATCTTTATTTAATTCTGCAAATTCAGTAATTATTTTAGAAAGTTCTTCATTTTGTTCAACAATTTTATTTATTTCAACTTGTAAATCACCTTTTGTTGAAACTGCTTCTTCTTTTTGTTTTTCTAGATTTGCTTGTTCTTCTTTTAGCCTATTCAAGCGTTTTTCAAGTTTTTCGATGTTTTCATTTATTGAAATAACTTTTTGTTTTTCAGTTGCATATGTGATGTCAATTTCTTGTAGTTCTTTTTCAAGATTTGCAGATAATTCTAAAATTCCTTCAATTGATTCTTCGTAATTTTGCTTGTCATTTTCTAGTTTTTCAATTTTTTGTTTTAGATTTTTTATCTCTTTTTCAAGTTTTTCAATTTCTTTGCCTCTACCCAAAATGTTAACAGTCTTTTTAGCAACTGAACCACCAGTAATTGCACCAGATGGATTTATTAAATCACCTTCTGTTGTTACAATTCTAAATGTATATCCATTTTGTTTTGCAACTTTAATTGCGGTATCCATGTTGTCAACAATTACAGTTCTACCTAGTAAATTTAAAATGATTTGCTCATATTTTTTGTTGTATTTTACAAGGTCTGATGCAATCCCAATAACTCCACTTTCATTGCTTTTTATTTTGTCTAATTTTTTACCTCTAACAGATGAAATTGGTAAAAATGATGCTCTTCCTAAATTATTTTTTCTTAAATGTTCAACTAGCCTTTTTGCATCTGTTTCTGTTTCTGTTACTATGTTTTGAAGGCTTGCTCCCAAGCACATTTCAATTGCAGTTTGTAAGTCATCTGGAACTTCTATAATATTTGCTAAAACACCATTCATACCTTTGCCAAGTTCTTTGATATTTTCGCAGTCTTTAAGCAATGATTTTACACTTTTGATATATCCTTCTTTTTCTTTTTCTGTTTCTATCAAAAATTTTAATCTTGATTCTTTTATTCTCATTTCACTTGATAAAATATTTATATTGCTTTCAAATGATTTGATTTTTTGGTTTGCTTCTTCTCTTTGTTTTGCTACTTCATTTAATGAATTTTGAGCCTTATTTTTTTTGTTTTCAATTTCATTAAATTGCTTTGCAATGTCTTCTTTATTTAAACGAGTTCCATCAAGTTCTGAAATTGTTGACTGCATTTCTTGTTTTATTTGTGCTTGTCTTTTTTCAAAGTTTTGATAATTTATGTTTTGAGCATTTATTTCTGATTGAAGTTCATATTTTTTGTCTGTGTTTTCTTCTACTGTGTGTTTGTATCCTTCAATTTCCAACTCTTTTGAAGATAATTTTTCTGTTAATTTATCTAATTCTGCTTGTTTTTCATTTAACTCTTTTTCAAATTTTTCTTTGTTTTGTTTTAAGTTATCTTTTTTAGCCTCTTTTTGTTCAATTTCGTCTTTCAATTCTTTAATTTTAGCATTTTGCTCTTCAATTTCTTTTAAATATCTATCATTATTTTCATTATTATTTGCAATTCTAGTCTTTGCAACATTTATATCAGAATTCAATTGTTCAATTTGTTTTTGACTCTCAAAACCTATATTTGACATATTTTCAATTGTTTCTGTAATCTCATCAATGCTAGATTTTAACTCTTCCTTTAAGATTTTTACTCTTTCTAGTCTGCCTTCTTCGTCATTGCATTGAGACTGCATAATTTCAATGTCTTGTACAACTTTTTCTAAGTCTTGTTTATATTTTTCTATGTTGTAAACAAATAGACCAATTTCAATATTCTTCAACTCTTCTCTTAAATTTAAATATTTTTTAGCCTTATCTGCTTGCATTTGTAAAGGCTCTAGATTTCCTTCAATTTCAGATAAAATATCATTGATTCTTAAAAGATTCAATTTTGTATGTTCCAACTTTTTCTCTGACTCTTGCTTTCTTGTCCTATATTTAACAATACCTGCAGCCTCTTCAAAAATATGTCTTCTATCTTCAGACTTGTTACTCAAAATTTCATCAATTTTACCTTGTCCAATAATTGAATATCCATCTTTACCAATACCAGTATCCATAAATAATTCCAATACATCTTTTAATCTGCATGGAACTTTGTTTATATAATAACCAGTCTCACCACTTCTATAGATTTTTCTTGTAACAGTTACTTCCGTATATTCAATTGGCAATGCACCATCAGAATTATCAAACACTAAAGAAGCCTCGGCAAAGCCCAAAGACTTTCTATTTTGAGTACCTGCAAATATGATGTCTAGAGATTTTGTACCTCTTAATGATTTCATACTTTGTTCTCCAAGTACCCATCTTATTGCATCTGATATGTTACTTTTTCCTGAACCATTTGGCCCTATTACTGTTGTTATTCCAGGCATTAGTTCTAATATTGTTTTATCTGCAAAGGATTTAAATCCTTGTAATTCTAATCTTTTTAAATACATTTATCTTCTCACCTTTTTAGAGATTTTTTAGGGATTCGGGGACGGGTCTTCAATCCCTATTTTTTTAATTGTCATTGAGTACGTCAATTTTTTACAACTTTTGTTTTTTAACATTTTACTATAAGAACTGACAAAAAGCAAGAAAAATTTTCTTGCTTTTAATTAATTTTTAATAAATTTGTCTGACGATGATTTAACATTGGAACATGCAAAAAAACAGATTCACACTTCAGAAAATAATACTACATTTAAAAATGAAGATTATTTAGCAACAGATTCAATTCCTGAAGACAATTATGGCGATTCTGACATCGATCCATACTATTAAATTAATCAGCGTATCAAAAGTTACTGCAAAAGAGGCTACTAAAAAAGTAGCCTCTTTCTAGTCCAATTTTATTCGTTATATTTTTATCTTCCAATAATTGCCAGCACATACCCAAAAAAAGATAACTACCTCATATTAAAAATACATTTTTCGACCCAACCGTTCAAAAAAATCCCTTGACATCACTCTATTTTTGGCATATACTAGACACATCAAATACGTGCACACAGTCACGTAAAATCAAATATCTCAAAATACATTTTAAACATTTGATAAATTTTAAAGGAGGCAATAATATTATGAATAACCTAATAGAAATTAGATGGCACGGTAGAGGCGGTCAAGGTGCAAAAACTGCATCATTATTATTAGCTGACGCCGCATTCAATACTGGAAAATACATTCAAGGTTTCCCTGAATATGGACCAGAAAGAATGGGAGCGCCAATTACTGCTTATAACAGAATTAGTGACAATCCAATTACAGTTCACAGTAACATCTATGAACCAGACTTTGTTGTAGTAGTTGACGACACATTATTAGAAACAGTTCCAGTAACAGCAGGTCTAAAAGAAACAGGTGCAATTGTAATTAATACAACAAAATCTGCAGACTATTTAAAAAGTGTGTTAAATGGTTACAAAGGTGATATTTACACAATAGATGCAAGAAAAATATCAATTGAAGCATTAGGAAGATATTTTCCAAATACACCTATGCTTGCTGCAATTGTTAAAGTTAGTGAAATTATGTCTGATGAAGCATTCTTAGAAGATATGAAAGGTTCTTTTAAACATAAATTTGCTAAAAAGCCTGAAGTAATTGATGGAAACATGAAAGCCTTAGAAATGGCTTTAAAAGAAGTTAAAAAAATTTAACGGGATTTGGGGACGGGTCTTCAATCCCTAAAAATTTTTAAAAAAATCGGGACTAGAGACCCGTCCCCAAATCCCGATTTTTTACAAAGAAAGGTGAAAAAGATGACAAATATAGATAAAACAACACCTATGGAAGATTTAACAATAGGTGGAAACATATATGAAGCAGGTAATGCCAGAGAATTTAAAACTGGTGACTGGAGAAGTGTAAAACCTGTATGGATAGAAGAAAAATGTAAACAATGCGGATTATGCTACCCTGTTTGTCCAGATAATAGTATTCCTGTTTGCAAAGGTTCTTTAAAAAGAGAAGATTTTAATTATGATTATTGTAAAGGATGTGGTGTTTGCTCTAAAGTATGCCCATTTGGTGCAATTGTTATGAAGGAAGAAGGTGCTGAATAATGAGTATAAGAGAAAGATTAAGTGGTAATGAAGCCGTTGCAACTGCTATGAAACAAATTAATCCTGATGTTGTTGCTGCTTTCCCTATCACACCATCAACAGAAATTCCTCAATATTTTTCAACATTTGTTGCAAATGGTTCAGTTGATACTGAATTCGTTGCCGTTGAAAGTGAACATAGTGCTATGAGTGCTTGTATCGGTGCAGAAGCCGCTGGTTCAAGAGCTATGACTGCTACATCTGCAAACGGTTTGTCTTTAATGTGGGAAATGATTTACATTGCTTCAAGTTTAAGACTTCCTATAGTTATGAACTTGGTTAACAGAGCCGTATCCGGTCCACTTAACATACACAATGACCATTCAGATGCAATGGGTGTTCGTGACGCTGGTTGGATAATGTTATTTTCAGAAAATAATCAAGAGGCTTATGATAATAACTTGATGGCTCACAAAATTGCAGAAAACAAAGATGTTCAACTTCCAATTATGATTTGTCAAGATGGATTTATAACATCACATTCAATTGAAAATATCGAATTAGAAAATGATGAAGATGTTAAAAAGTTTGTTGGTGAATATCACCCTGAACATTATTTATTAAATAAAAAAGAACCAATGGCAATTGGTCCATTAGATTTACAGGCTTATTTATTTGAACACAAGGCTCAACAAGGAAATGCCATGAAAGCGGCAAAACAAGTTATTTTAGATGTTTCAAAAGAGTTCGAAAAATGGACTGGTAGACATTATGATTTATTTGAAGAATATAAATTAGATGATGCGGAAATCGCAATTGTTTGTATGAACTCAACTGCTGGTACAACAAAAGCTGTTGTTGATAAATTAAGAGAGCAAGGTGTTAAAGCTGGTTTATTAAAAATCAGAGTTTACAGACCATTCCCTGGTGAAGAAGTTGCAAAAGCATTATCACATTTAAAAGCTGTTGCAGTATTAGATAAATCTGATTCTTTAAATGCTATTGGTGGAGCCTTATTTGAAGATGTTATTTCTAGCATGTATGTTGCAAAACAAAATGTTCCAGTTGTTAATTATGTTTATGGAATTGGTGGTAGAGACACAACAGAAAAAGAAATCAATTCAGTTTATACAGATTTAGCTAAAATTGCTAAAGACGGAAAAGTTGAAAATCCTTATAGATATTTAGGTTTACGTTCAAATATGAAAGGGGGTAAATAATTATGGCATATAATGTTAAAGAAATAGTTGCAAATAAACCTTCAAGATTTACAGAAGGTCATAGAATGTGTGCTGGATGTGGAGCACCTGTTGTTGCAAGACACATTTTAAGAGCACTAAAAGAAGAAGACCACGCAGTAATATCAACTGCAACTGGATGTATGGAAGTATCAACATTTATTTACCCATACACAGCTTGGACAGATTCATTTATCCATACAGCATTTGAATGCACATCTGCTACTTTATCAGGAGTAGAAGCCGCATACAAATCACTTAAAAAACAAGGAAAATTACCAGAAGATGAACACACAAAATTCATCGCATTTGGTGGAGATGGTGGAACTTATGACATTGGTTTACAATCACTATCAGGCGCTATGGAAAGAGGTCATGACATGTTATATGTTTGTTATGACAATGGTGCATACATGAACACAGGTATCCAACGTTCATCTGCAACACCAAAATTTGCAGACACAACTACATCACCTGCTGGAAAAGTTATCCCTGGTAAAATGCAATCAAGAAAAGATTTAACAAAAATAATGGTAGGACATCACTTACCATATGTTGCACAATCAATTGCAGTAAATAATATGAAAGATTTATATGAAAAAGCTGAAAAGGCAATTTATACAGAAGGTCCAACATTTTTAAATGTTATGGCTCCATGCCCTAGAGGTTGGGGATATGCAACAGAAGATTTAATGAAAATTAATAAATTAGCTGTTGAAACTTGCTATTGGCCTTTATATGAAGTTGTTAATGGTGTTTATCATATTTCTTATAAACCTGCTAAAAAACTTCCTATTGAAGAATTCTTGAAACCTCAAAAGAGATTTAAGCATATGTTTAAACCTGGTAATGAGTGGATGATTGAAGAGTTCCAAAAAGAAGTTGATGCTAGATGGCAAGAACTCTTAGATTTGGAAGAAATTACAAATAGATAAAAATTTCGGGATTTGGGGACGGGTCTTCAATCCCGATTTTTTATTTTAATTTATTTTTAAGATATCCTATTCTATTTTTCCCTATTCCCAATACTTCAGCAATCTGTTTATCCTTTAAAGTAGTCTTATTTTCTAATTCCAAGATAAGATTTATTAATAAATTATTTTCCTTTGTTATTATTCTAGTTGATTTAATTTTATTTTTTAATTTAAATTCATTTATAACATCATTATATGTTTTTTCAACAGTCATACTTTTTAGATACTTATCAAAATATTCTTTATGCAGTTTTATAAATATTTCTTTATACTCATATGTATTAAAAATCATGTATGCCTTTTTTTTATCTATATTCCCTTTGATATAATCAATATATGATGAATATTTATAATCTGCTAATTTTTCAATTAATTTAGCCTTATATGGATTAAAATGTATATAGGCCAATACATTATATAAATGACTTTCATCTTTTATTTGTTCACATTTATATCTATCTCTAAAAACATACCCTACTCTATCTTCTATTTTATTATACATTTGTGCAAATGTTTGATTTATTTTATGCATACAATTTGAAACGTCTTCTATCTTTTCATAGCTAATTAAAAAATGTGCATGATTTTCCATAATTGTAAATGCAATCAAATGTATATTACTTTCATCAAATTTTTCATTTGTTAATTTTATATATAAATTTTTAAAATAATCTTTCTGAAAAATATATTCTCTATTTATTCCCTGCACCATAATATGCAAAAAAGATGATATATAATTTTTTCTACTAATTCTTGACATTTTACTCCTTTCTAAACTTCTATACTTCTAATTTGTAAAAATTTTGCAAAAAGCTTTAATATAATTTTTTATAATAATCAAATTATATGGATAATTTTTATGATTTTAATATATAATGAATAAATTTAGAATTAAATTTTAAAATTACACTCTTAAGATAATTTATTTTTAAGTTTAACTAATTAGAAAATAATTATTTGATAAAAAATATAATTAATATATTTTTCGGGATTGGAGACCCGTCCCCCAATCCCGAATTTTTTTATTCTTCCTCTGGTGCTCCTACTGGGCAACAATAATTAACGAACATTACAATTATTCCAATTAAAACCTGCTTTTACACCTTCTTTATAAATTTCAATGAATTTTTTCTTAAAAAATACTCTTTCGACAATATTTAATCTTTTCAACACAATATCTTCTGTTTTTCTCATCGACAATCCCTCTCTTTCGTAAAAATTATTATTTTTATTCAAGAGATTATACTTATTATAAATTATATCCTTTCCATTATTTTTTGTAAATACATTTGTGTTAATTTTCTCTTTACAATTTAATTCTCTTATTGCCTCATTTTCTACTACATCTTTCATAGTTAAACCTTCTTTCATATAAAAAATTTGACATTTCATACTTAAGAAGTTATACTATATATGTACTTATTTTTAAGTATGAAAATTTGGGTTAGAAGAAGATAAAAGATTGCCGTCAAGTATCTTCTTCTTTCTTATTTTATATGAATGAAAAATAATGTCAAGTTTTCCAATCTCGTTTTCGACAAAAAAGTCCGCAAAGTCAGTAACTGTGCGGAAAAATTTTTTCAATTTTTTTTATATATTCATATTCAATTCTCTTAATACTTTTGTTCTTAAATAATTCCAGTTAAGTTTTGAAATATATTGCATTGATGTACTACTTAATAAATAATTCTCTTTTGCATGTTGGTTCCACTCTTGTGTAGATGGAAATCTTTTTAATTGTTGTGTAATTGTTTTTAAAGCTTTATAAGACTGTTCATAATATACTTTCATTTCACTTCCGTCCGGATACTCTATCTGCTGTATATTGTCATAATATTCATTTATTAACTTATCCATTTCATCACTTATTTTTCTAGTCTTATCTGAATCCAATCCATTTTTTTTTATACTTTCATGCAATTTATTTCTTAAATTTCTTATTCTTTTTACATTATCTTGTTGCATCTTTTTCCTCGCTTTTTCTTTTTAAGCCAATAATTTTCTTTATTTTATTCTTTAAAATTATTAAACGTTTGTCTGGAATTATTATAAACATTTCTTTTAAATATTCAAACTCACTCTTACTATATTTTTGCAATATTTCTAATGTATTCTCTGATATTTCATGTGAACACAAAGTAAGCGCACTAAATAAACAATTTTTATGTGCATACTCGTCCCATTCCTCTCTTGTCGTGTATGGATTTTTCTTTATATATTTTATAAATTCTTTTTTACTTTTTTCATAATAATTAATCATATTTATATTATTTACATTATTTTAAAAAATATTCAAAAAAAGTCCCATTCGGGACTATTTCTCTTTTAGTATACTTGTAATTATACTTTCATAACTCCTTTTTGACATAAATTGCAAACTCTGTATGCTTAATAAGTTAAATCTTTTTGCTAATTCTGTATATTGTTTTCTTGTTAGTCTTATTTTTAAATATTTCATCATTTGTAGTGATTTGTTATATGCTTCGTTCATATTCATCACCTCTACATATATTGTAGCACATTATGTAAAATTAATGTGTCGAACGATGTCGAAAAAGAAAAATATTACTATTTTTTCCATTCTATTATATATTTGTTAGCCTTTTTAAAAACTTATTTTTTATTGATATTTCAACAAAAATCGACTCTTCACAATCAATTTTAAGCCATTTTATTTTCCAATTAATGTAATTATATACCTTGATTTTAAGCCATAAAACACAAAAAAGAGGTAAATTGAAACTAATCAACTTACCTCATTTTTTATCTATAATTATTAACATTTATATAGGCAATTCTCCCCGTCATTCTAACTCTTACCTTATCAACATAAGAATTAACATGTTGCAAAACAATAACAGAAGTATTATCTTTATATTGATATCTTACACCGCTCAAATTTGATTTTGAGTATAATGTACATGTTTTTATCTTTCTAGTTGTACTTTGTGTTACTGATACATTTGTGTAATTACTTTTGTTTATGTATGCAATTCTACCAGTCATATTAACTCTAATTTTATCTACATTGCTTGATATGTTCTGCAGTATTGTTATAGTTGTATTTGCTTTGTAATTGTACTTGTAACCTGTTAAATTTGAATTGCTATATAAGATACTATCTCTAGTTAATTTCTTAGTTTGTCCGACTGTTTGAACAGTATTTAATGTACTTATATCTCTACTTGTATATGCTAAAGATATCCATCCTCTATCTGTTTTTCCAAATCCGTTTGACTCTGCTAATATAGTTACTATTGAACCTTTTGCATATCCACCAATTCTTGCATAAGATGTACTTGCACCTGCCCTTATATTTAATCCACTATTTGCTGTGATTTTAACTTGATAATTTACATTACTTACATTTGATGCTGCATTATCTGTTACAACTGTTGTAGTTGTATTCTCTTTTATATCTGTTCTATCATTTTTGAAACAGAAGAATTTTTGATAATTAGCATAGTTTCTAAAGTTATCAATTGATACATATACTGTATTACCACTAACTGTTGCTTTTCCTCTTCTACTTGCTACATTAAATTTTCCGTTATACAAGTAAGGGTCATATACTTTTATATAATCTCCTTCAACTCCTGTTAGAACTATAAAATGTCCTCCATATGTAAATAAGCCTTGATTACAACTTGCTATTATATAATGATTATCTTTTAATTTTGCTACTGCATCGTCTAATTTATAGCATTCACTATATCCAATATCAAATACATCTGCAGTCCATTTGAATGCACTCCAATATGTACCTTGATTTGCTGAACGATAGCCATATTGTGTATATAAGTTTGCCATTTGGTCTGGTGTTATATTACCTTTTATACTTGAAACAACCATTGCTGCAGAAGTTGGTCCACATCCTGATGTTCCTATTGTTTGTGAACTATCTCCTACACTAGAATACATATTATAACGCCATCTATTATCTAGTTGTGAATAATATGTTAATCCTGCATATTCTCCTAATTGAACATTTGGTGCTTTTTCTGAGCCTTCATATGCTACTATTCCTTGCTCTTCAAATCCTTCTGACTCTGTTTCTTGAACTTCTAATGATTGTTCATCTGTTTCTGTTAAATTTGGTATTTCTGTACTAGATTTATTTATTTCATCTACTACTGTATTTATTGCTTCTGATATTTTATTTGTATCAACTTGTCCTGTTCTGTCATATTCTAAATAGCAATTTAATAGTAAAGAACTAGCACATAATATTGATATTATAAAAGCAATTGTACGCTCTTTATTTTTGAATATATTTTTCAATTTTTCTTTCATTATTATCACCTCTTACATAAATTTACTTAATCCTAACGCAAAAGCTATTGCTGTTAATACTATTCCAGTTACAAACGAAATCACTTGTTTTTTTACTTGTTTTTTTGTGTCTTCATAATCCTTAATTGGCTTTTCTTCTATTATTTTTAAGCGTTCGTTCATTTTGTTTTGGTCTTCTCTCATTGCTTTCATTTCTGTTGCTATTTCTCTTACACTTAATGTTAAGTCATATATATTTTCTACTTTATTTTCAACAGCATCTATTCTTTTTGTATTTGACTTTTCTCTTTCTTCTAAGTGTGCTACTTTTTCAATTAATTCTGTATCTTGCATTATTCTTCCTCCTTGGATGTTTCTTTATTTTCAGTTTGTTCAACTTCTTCTGTTGTTTCTTCTGCAGTTTTTTCTACATTCTCTACTATATCTTTTGCTATCTCTTCAACTTTCATTGACTTTTCTTGCTCTTCTGCTAAATATGTAATTAACTCTTCATAGTCTTTTGCATTTATCTTATTTTTATCTGCAAGTTTGGAAGCTTCTATTATTGCGTAATCTACTGTATATACATTACTTTTATATAAGTTTATTACTGCATTTTTGAATAACTTTGATAAATCTATCATACTTTACACCCCCTCACTTGCGTTATTTACTGCTAATGCTTGTGTATTATTTAATAATGTTTCTAAATCTTTTGCATAATCTAAACTCAATATTGCTTTACTATCTGTTGTTATGTTTGTTACGTTTTTATATGTTCTTGCGTTGTTTAGTTCTTTTGCTACTGCTTTTTGTTCGTCTGTGAATTTTAACCTTGTTGGTGTTTGTAATTTGTAATAAATTATAACTGGTGTTCCTGCGTCATATTTAGATTTTAAATATGTTTTAAATCCTTCTAAGTCATTATTCGTACTATATTTATCATCATATATTCTCAAACATGATGACATATCAACACAAAAGCCTTGTACTTTTTTCCACGTCAATACTGGTGTACTTTCTTTATAAGAATTACACATATTTCCTAGATAATCATTACCATTTGATGTTGCTGCAGGAATTTCTGGCAAATCACTTTTTATAATACCAAATCTTCCTGTACTTTCTAGTTTCCAATTTTCATTTCCAGTTAAAACTAGCTTTGCCTTTGTGTGTACCTCTTCTTCATTATCAAAGTCAAAATAATCTCCTTCTAGCATTTCTTGTTGTATTAGCATTATTACTGATTGGGATTGATGCTCGATAAAGTCTGTTACTGTGGTTCCTGCTTCTAATTGTAATTTTATTTCAACATTATTTAAAACCGTTCCTTTATCTATCCAAATAAAATATGATTTATATGTTGTATCTTCTGTTATTTCAAATGTCCTTTTCTTTCCGACTTGTGCACTTATTATTGTGTACCCTAAATTATTGAAACTAATATATAATCCTGGCTGAATATAACTAGAACTATGTGTATATTTTCCTTTTTTTATTTTTATATTTTTAGATAGCTGTATATCAAAACTAGCAGTTGCAGTTCCATTTAACTTTAATATTCCATTTTTTACAGAATATTTTATACCGTTTTTTTCTGTTTCATCTATATCTTCAATATTAAGTATATTCTTATTACATTTTGTTACTTTAACACAACCTTGTCCATATTTACTATATGCCGTTTCTATTGTATCCTTTTCTAATTTAATTCTTAAATTATGAATATTTACACTTATTCCTTTTTCTACTCTTAATGTAAATCTTATCTTATTTACATTTTCAATATTTGCTTTGGACACATTAGGTATTAAAGAAGAACCTAATACATGTCTTATCCAAGCTGTATCATTATATGCTTCTATTAATATTTTTACTCCATCTGGCAAATTTTCACTAACATGTATATTATATATATTTCCATTTATAATTCCTGAATTTTGAATATCAACAAAGTTTATACAATTTGCTTGTTCTGTAGCCATACCAACAATATCATAAGAGTCATCCTTGTTTTTTGTAAATGTTACTCCATTATTTGTGACAGTATCTCCTCCTGCAAATAAATTCACATTACTACCAACAGACTCAATCTCACTTTTGTAATCTGGTGATGGCATTGCTCCGTATTGTTCGTATGTTAAATCATTCACTGATGTATCTAATATTTGATAATATATTGTTTGATTGTTCAGTGTTGTTTCTTTGTATACTATTATCCTAAATATTGTATAATCGATATTTTCTTGCATATTTGTTGTTATATTCTTATTGACGTTTGAAAGTAATGTAAATGTATTTTTACTCCAATCACTTGTATATGCCAATATGCTTAATTTTTTTGGTACTTGCGTACCTGTTAGCATTCCAACTATTTTTTTACTTGAGCCATTTATTGTTTGTAATCCTAATGAAAAAGTCAAGACTGAGTCTGCCGTTGCAGTTCCATTACAAGTTATTGAGCCATCTTCATTAAATATATATGTAATTCCATCTACTGTCACTTTTTCTCCCGCTTTGTACTTAGCAAGTGTATTTAGATAGTTCTTTCCACTTCTCATATCCTGCTCATGATTTCCACCAATGCCAATTTTTGCTCTGCAATTGCTACTGTCTTCTACGTGTATGTATTCTCCGCTTGCTTGTCCTCGTATGCTGTTTTGATAAAAGTCTTCTTGTGCTTCTTTTAACTCTTTTTCTAGTTCTGCTATTTTATTACTTGATGTTTTTGTGTTTCCTTGTAGTTGCTTTATATTTGTATCTTGTTCTTTATTCTTTGAGTTTATGTTTAATATGTCTGTGTTGACTTTTTTTGCATTTTCATTTATTTTATTCCAGTTACCATTTAAGTAATTTTCTATATCAAACTTCTCTGTGTTTGTTTCTACATTATCGTGTTTTTTTAACTTTAAAAAATCAGTTTCACTCATTTATTTACCTCCTTTTCAAGAGTTTCTATTCTTTGTATTAAACTTTGTATTAATTCATCTTTTTGTTTGTCTTTTGCTTGTAATTTTTCAATTTGTTCTTGTTGTTCTTGAATTGCTTTATATGCTACTGATATCATGCTATATAAATTTGCACCTATTTCTTTTCCTTTTTCGTCTATTGATGTTAAATCTTTTGAATACTTGTAATTACTGCCAATTACAAAACCGATACTTTTTTTGTCTATATTCTTATCTGTTTTATAATTAAATTCGTAAATATCAGTATTTTTTACAACATCTATTGCTTTCTTATTATATTTTTGTATATTTTTTTTCGTTTCTACTCTTGAATTATCTATAAATGCTTTACCACTTACATATCCACTAGAACTAATGCCTGCGTATCCCGTTAGATACCCTGGTGTATATATGCTATTTCTAGCATATAAATCATCACAACCTACATATCCCTCGTCAGTAAAAAGACAATTATTGTCACCGTTTCCTATCTTAAAGCTATTACTTCCTGCCTGATTTGCATAAAAAGAAATATTCCCTAATATATCAATTGCGGGATAATCCACTACATTTTGTGGTCGTATATTCATCAATATTGTGCCTGTTCCTGTATCTTCAAATGTTATATTTCCCATTGCAACATCACCGCTTATGAAAATGTTTCCTGTTTTTATTCCCGTTCCAATTCCATCTAAAATCAGATTACAAGCACTTAAAACTAATTCTCCAGAAGAAGCATCACTATTTTTAGGTCCCATAGAAAAATTTTTTATATACAGGATTGGCCAAAACTTTCCATCACTTTTTGTTGTTATTCCCCAAGCCATACCATCAGATATTTCTTTATCATATTCTCCTGATACCCCAAAACTTATATAATTTTGATTATCAATTGCATTTACACCCATTTCTCCAAATTCAGTTCCATCTTCTTTGTAAAAATGTTGTCCCGTCTTATCCAATGCCATCATTACCTTTTTGTCTTTGTCCAATATTGCCAAACTTGCATTATTGTTTATTATCATCATTTGAATAAAATCTGATATTTGGTTCCAAGCAACTTTGACATGTTCATAATTTTGTTCTATTGCTGTGCCAAGTTTACTTGTTTCTGTATACCCTTTTAACTTGTCATCTGTATTAGAATTTGCATTTTTTATTGCTTCTTGTTTAGCGTTTGATGTTTCTGTTTTTGTTGAATATGTTTTACTTACTTCACTTATTGTACTTTCTGCTGTTTGAGTTATTTTATTTTCTGTTTGTGTTTTTGTATAATAATTATTACTTAAATTTTTATTTGTGCTATCAGCTGTACTTTTTGCAGTCTCCGCCGTGCTTTTCGCAGTATCTGCTGTAGTTTGCGCTTTATCAGCCTTACCATCTACTGTTTTTATTTCTGTTTTTACTTCACTTACACTTTGTGTTATTCCGTTTATATCCTGTTCATGCTTTGTTATTTTTTTAGAATTTTCTGATGTTTCTTCGACTAACTGTTCTATTTTTCCTTCTGCTTGATTTATTCTGCTTTGAACTCTTCTATTTACAACTTTTTGACTTTCTTTTTTAACTGTCGTTTCTTCTTTTTGTTTTATTTGAATCTTGCTTGATATTTGTGCAATAAATCTTCCTTCTAATGACATTTCACCTTGGTAAATAACATTTTTACCATTTATAACTATTTTGTCTCCAATGTCTATAGCAGGATCTATTATTACTTTTCCTTCAAATGTATTTACTGTTAAGCCTTTTATTTTGTTATAAATTTTTTGAACTTGGTCTTCGTCAACAATGTACATATTTTCTTGATTTATCCAAAGATTATTTCTTGTGTTGTCTCCAAATTTAAAACTTCTAACGCCATCTTCATATGATACTTTTGAAATTTTAAATTCTTCACCCCATTTATATTCTCCAAATAGTTCAAGTGGAATTTCTTTTTCATCTTTACAAAATTCTCTAAAACATAATTTTCCTTCTCTATCAATACAAGCAAAACAACCAGCACTTTCAGCAATATAACTTAGATATTTTCTTGCAGTTACAGTATTGTCATAGACAGAGACCTTTTTATCTGAATTTAAAAAAGAAGTAGAACCCAATTCTACTCCTGCTTTTTTACAGATATCTTGTGCTACTTCTGAAAGTGTTACTTTGCCTTTTGATATTAATTCACTACCATCATAATTAAATTCAAATTTAATCATATTATCTAGTGCTTTTATTGTTATTGTATTATCATCATTGTCTGTGTAATCATCTACATTATAAATTCCGTATAGGTATCATTTCAAAACTACTATCATTACTGCTTAAACTCTTAACAGGTATACCATTTAATGTCCCAACCAACATTGCATTTACTTCTGCTACTGTTAATGCATGATTGATTAAAATGCCATATTCTACTCTTATTTTTGAAAGAGTTTTTGGCATTTTATCTTTATATAGTTTCATTTCAATGTATTGACTTGGTGTACCACCTAAGCAAAATTCTTTTTCAAATGCATTGCCACCTTTTTTAAAATCCAAAATATAGTCTGGATTTATTAATTCATCATCTATATAAATGTTCATTGCACAAACTGGGTTTTCATATATATTTTGTTTCCATTTTTTACTTGTTTCGTACATTAACTCAACCCCTTTGCTTTATTTACTGTTGCTTTTTGCTGTGCTGTTAATTCCTTTTGCATCAAATTAAAAGACACTTTCCATTTTGATTTGGAAGTGTCTTCATCTAATCCTGTTTTATGCATTTCACTTGTTCTTTTACTTACTCTGAATTTGGCATTTTCTAGCATACCGCCTTGTACGCTAGGACATTTTACTGTAACTATCATCGGATTTTGGTATGTTGCTTGCAAAAGTTCTTCTGCTTCATCTTCTGATAAGTAATCCCATGACATTTCAAGCTTTAGCATTCCAATTGCAATTGGGTTATCTATTAATGCTCCTGTTACCTTTGATGTATAACTATCGTTGTCCGTATCTTCTATATTGTCTTTATATGTAGATGGTGTTTTCATTAATTTACCATTTAATTTCCATAACATAATTTCTATCCTCCTACTAAAGCTTCTATGTCTTTTCCTGTTCTTCTTGTTCTATCTCTTAAATCTTCTAATAAAATTTGTCCTAGTTTTTGATTTCCTACATTAACTGTTAAATATATTGGTCTGTCATTGTTATTTCCACTATAATTAGACAATACATCTTCAAATGTATCTCTCATTATGTTCTGCGGCGTAACAATTTCTGGGTTTGTTTTGGCTCCTGAATACTCACCTGCTAATACCGTTGTTGCTTCTGTTAATACACCACCTTTAGCAAGTCTTGGTATCTGTGGTACACTTATTGTTCCTATCCAACTAAATGGTCTTAATCCCATTATTTCTGCATTTCTTATGTTTCTTAATACTGTATTTAAACCAGTAAATGGTATACGTATTACTTTGTTAATTCCATATATAATTGCATTTACTATTGATTTTAATCCACTTAATATTCCTTCCTTTATACCATCAAATATTCTTCCACCTGTGCTAAATACATTTTTTACTGCTTGCCATGCTTGACTAAATTTATCTCTAAACCAATTTGGAATATTACCAAATATAGATGTAATTCCATTCCAAGCTCCTTGTGCTCCTTCTTTTACCTTGTTTTTTATATTTTGCCAAGTTTCAGAAGTTTTATTTGTTACTTGTTGCCAGATATTGCTTATAGAAGTTTTTATATCTGTAAATTTTTGAACTGCTGTATTTTTCATGTTTTCCCATATTTGTTTTACATTGTCTACTAAATTTGTTATGCCATTTAATAAACCTTGCATTATGAAGTTTCCTTGTTCAGCCATTACTGTTGAAGGTGAATGTATTCCAAATGCACTTTTAAATCCATCTATGAATGGTTGGAATATATGGTCATTAATCCATTGTCCTATATTTGCTATGGCATCGCCTATTCCTTTAAATATTCCTGCTACTACATTTCCACCACATTCTTCTATCTTTTCTTTGAAATATTCTTTTGCGTTGTCCATAGCTTCGTTTATTTTTTCGCCTATTATCATACCTAAATTAATAAAACTTGCACATGCACTTCCCAACATTTCAAGCATTGAGTCTACAATTCCATTCCAGTCTACATTTTTGCAAAAATCAATTAATCCTTGAATAACAAGACTCCAATCAAATTCTTTAAAAAATGTTGTAATACTATTAAAAATTCCTTTGATTCCTGTGCTTATTGTATCTCCTAACGCTCCCCAATTTGTATTCTTAAAAAATCCATTTATTGTATTAGCAACAGCACTTCCTAATCTTGCCCAATTAAATGTATGAACAAATGATTGAGCAAAATAAATTGCTGTATTTATTCCCTGCGCAACAGTATTTCCTACCTGATTCCAATCTGTCGTTGCAATAAAACCATTCAAAAATTGTGCAATGTTAGTGCCTATTTTTCTGGCTGTATTTTGAATTTTATCCCATGGAATATTGTTCATTGCATCATTTAATTTTTGTCCAATTATTGAACCTACTTCATACCAGTTTCCATTTTTTATTGCATCTAATAAACTATTTGTTGGATTTAATTTTGACATATCTCCTACATTGGGACTTGTATCACTATTATGGTCTCCAACATTATTTATTTCATTATGAACATTTGACAACTGCTTACTTGTATTTTTTGCTTGTTTTTGAGCATTTTTAAATGCTGATGCACTTGCATTTGCAAATATATTTACACCAGTTAACGCATAAGCCACACTTTGAACTGCTTTCATTAATTGATATACTAAGTTTGTTACAAATTGAATTATTGGTGCCAAAGCACTTCCCATTGCATATTTCATATATTCAATATTGGCACTTAATTGTTTTGCTCCAGCATTTTGGCTCGATAACCATGTGTTTGCACATTCTCTTAATGCTTGATAAACTTTTGTTATCCCAAATAAAGCTCCAGCATATTTTAGTACTGTTCCTATTCCATTTTTTATTCCTGACCCAATATTTTTTGTTCCACTAAATATTTTTTCAGATGCTTTTTTTACTAAATTCATAGGGTTTATACATTTTAATATATCACTTCCAACATTTTTAAACGCTGTTCCTATTCTCCCTGCTGCAGTTTTTGCCTGTTCTATTTTAGATTTAAACGCACTAAAAAAACTACCCAATTTACTTTGAGTAGTTGTTGTTTGTGATGTTTGTTGTTCTAGTTGTGACATTTTACCTTTTGCTTCACTTAACTGAGTATTATACATCTCTATTTCTGTGTATAATTTTTGTGCCTGACTATTTAATGATGTAAAATCTTTATTTGTTCCCAATGCATTATTAATTGTCGCATCCATTGCTTTATCATTAGGATTTATTCCTTCTGGCGTTACACTTTTTCTAGTATCCTCTACTATTTTATCTATTTGTGGATTTATTACATTTAATTTCATTTGTCGAGCATTTATTTTTTCTTGTAAACTATCTATTTGTTTTTGTATTTGAGATATTTGTTTTTGTGCATCTTTATTATTAACTTTAATTGATATTTCATTATTTTTTGAACTTTGTTTTAAATCTTGTACTCTTTTTTTTACATAATTAGTAGCTTGTTGGACTTTATTCTGCATCTCTTTAGTATCTATTTTCGAAAATGCTTCCTGAACTTGTTTCATTTGTTTTTTTATTGCAGGTACAATTTTTTCAAATTCTTTCAATGTTTCTTCTACTTTTGCAGTTACTAAAATTTCTATCTCTTCTACTGTGATAAGTCATCTCCTCCTCCCTTTTTAATTTTCAGCAAAATAAAAAACACCTACCTAAGTAAGTGTTTCTTATTATTAATATACAGATGCTTCTATGATTTTAAAAGTAGCATTTTTCATTGTATCTATTTTATCTGATGTCACTAATGTAAATATGTCAAAATTTTGGCTTTGCCCAGCTGCTAAATTGTTTGCATAAACATAGTCTTCGTTAATTCTTGCACCTGATGCATCTACTGCTTCTATATGAAAACTAAAAGATTTCTTTTCGCTAGTTTTATTTGTAACCTTTACAGTTAATTTTGTATCAGTTATCCCATAACTACCTTTGGTTACTTCAAATTTTCCTAATTCAACATTTGCATCATTTGCTAAAACTTCTTCTGTACTTGCGCCTGTTGCTTTATCTAAATTTGCACTAACCTCATTTAAGCCGTCTGACAATGCTTGTTGAGAATTTATGGTTATAACTATTGCCAAAACACATAATATAATCCCTGCTATTGCTTGTCCTTTACTTGCTTTTTTAATTAATGAAATTATTGCAAATATTGCACCTATTAATCCTAGTACAAATGATAAATTGTTTACAATCGGAATAAATGATGTGCATATTCCTATAATTCCTAATACTAACCCCGCTGTTGCAAAACCACTTTTCTTTTTTTCTTCCATAAGAAAACCTCCTTTTATTTTTATTATAAAAAGATTATATCACTTTTAGTTAGAATTGCAAGTCGAATTTTGTCGAAAATGTATATTTTTTATCTATTTTTAAATAAATTACTAAACATATTTTGAATAGGTATTATTTTAGGATTTTGGTATAACATACTATCTGCTTGAATCAATTTATTCGTAACCGCTTCTTCTAAAATAATTTGTTGTTTAAAATCATCCTGTAATTTAATCAAATTTGCCTCACAATATAAGGATACATTCTTATATCTTTCATTCCAAAATTCGCTTGGTTTCATTCCAAAATAATACGCTAATGGTTCTAATCCATATACCATGTCTTCTATTGTTTTAGCATTTCGTATATTTTCTTTTATACTATCTAAGCTTGTGCTAACATTTCTTTTTCTGTTACTTGCGCTATTACTTTTTCCGCTGATGTCTTTATTATTGATTCCATATCTACTTCTGATAATGGATTTGATATTTTTTGTTTCAATTCCTCTTCGCTCATTTTGCTCTTGAAAAAACCCTCTTTATTGATTACCTCTGCTAATTCATTAAAAATATCAAAATATGATTTTCCTGTTTCTTCTTTATAATCATCTAAAAAGTCATATACTTCTTCACTTGTTTTGAATGATTTAAAGCCGGCTTCATCCTCAGCAAAAATGTATATTATTTTAGATAACGCATCTAGATTGCTTTCATTTACAACTTTGAAATATAAATCCTCAAAGTTTTTTCCTTTTAATATATTTGTTATATTTACTATTTTTCTTGTTGTAAATACTAATTTTATTGTCTTAAATTTTGTTTCTAATTCCATTTTTTATTCTCTCCTTTGCAAAAGAGAGAAGGCTTATTCCTTTGCCTTCTCTATATTATTAGTGTCTATTTCTTCTTGTTCTGACACGACACTTACATCAGAACTAGGCTGTGGGAAATCCTTCTGTTTCTTCTACATCGCCATTTTTATATATTGTCATTTTATCCTTTAAATATTCTCCTACTGATACTTCTTGCATTGTTACGAACATTTTTCCTTTTAATGTTCTTACTATTGGTTTTCCACCTGATGGCGCAGTATGTGCTGGATTTTGGAAAAACCAATACAACTCTTTATCTTTTAAAGTTCTTAGTGTCTTGTGTTGTGTATGTGTATAATATATATCTAATTCAATATTAGATGCTTTTTTAATTCCTGGTTGTGCAAATTCATAATCTAAATCTAATGCAGAACCAGTTATTTGGTCTGGCGCTTCCTCTAATACTGGAATTTTTTCCACAAATGCAACTTGTGTTCTTTCTCCTGTTTTTGTTTCAGCATAAAATACTTTCACCCATTTGCTTACATCAGGCATTTCATTATTTTCAGTATTTTTATCTACTATTTCATTTGCCATTTTAATTTCCTCCTATTATCTTATAAAATCAAATGAGTTCATTATTGCATTGTAAATGACCTCAAATGTTATTGATATACCATATTTTTGCAATATAGTGTCATATACCGCAGGACTGGTATTTGCCCTTATAAAATTTAATTCTTGAAGTTTTTCATCAACTTCATCTGCCATTTTCATTGCTTGACGTTGCTTTTCATTCCAACAAGTTATTGATATTTGAAATATAGATTTGATTGGAAATGCATTTTCAGTTAAGTTTACGGATTTCAAAGGTGTATGCAATTCCAAACAAGGAAATTTACTTGTTGTTGTGGGATTTGTTAATATTTGTTTATATTTTAATGATTCTAGTTTTTCATATACTAAATCACTAAACTCTAATACACTCAAATCTTTCATTTGCATACCTCCTTTAACATCTCATCTAATTTTTTCTTAACTATTTCTGCATTTTCATTCCTACTTTTAAAACCTGCATCGGCTATAAAATGGTTGGCTTTCATTCCATGAGCAATATAAAAATCCATACCTTGAATATTTACAACTGGGTATGGCAATGCTTTTTCAACTTTACTTACTGGAATAAACCATTCTGTGTAACCACTCTTTAAAAAGTGTTTTGATTTTCCTACATGTTCCATCTCAGCATTAGCACCTGTACCAAAATATTCAAAAAACAAATATGAAACTCCATTACTCATAAATTTAGAAGGGTCTGCATAAACTTTTCCCTTCACTTCTTTAGTAGACATATCAACCATTTCTACTAATATCCCTTCTTCATTATGTCCTTTTTCCAACCTTATAGCATAACCTCTAATGTTTTTCAATACATCTTCTGTTATTATTTTTGCAGTCTGTGGTAGTCTTTGAATTATAGCATCTATATTTTTAAAATTATGTTTTACTTTTATATTACAATTGAAATTTATCATTGTATTTTCTCCATTCTATATACATAAGTACTTCCTATTTTATTTTTATCTAATACTCTATACTCAGGAATAAACTTCTCTAATTTTGAGATGTCCTCAAATGATATTCCATTGCCTTTTTGTATATCATAATCTCTAGTCGTACGACCTTTATATGTACTATAATCCACTTCACCAGTAGACTTTCTATCTAACTCGTTGACATCTTGTTGCATATTTAGCCAAGCCTGTCCTTTATATTTCCATACTTTATCTATTTCGCCATGGTCTTCTATTTCTTCGTATTCTGATATATATACTTTTGTTAAATCTCGTAATAACATTATCTAATCCTCCTTAGTCCAGATTTTATAATGTCATTTCTTAATTTTTCTATAATATCTTCATATGAGCTTGATATAGAACCTTCTCCACGACTTGTTAAGCCTTCTGCACCCCTTGAAAGATATATTGCTTTTACTGCTTTCTTAATATATGGAAATAACTTCTCATCATTTTTTTGTCTATTAGAAATATCAGAGGCAATAGAGCTTACTTCCTCTAATATTTCTTTTAATACATTTTTGTCATCTTTATAATTAGCTCCTAAATCAGCTATTATTTTATCTATATTATCGTCCATTTTCTATTGCCTCCTATTTTTTTCTAAGCCATTGAAGTAATTGTTGTCATTCCTGCTTTTTTTGCTTTATTCTCTGAATTAACTTCAACAATAATTATTTTTTGACCTGTTGTTGCTGTTATTTCATCTGTTCCATTCCAAGCTGTATATCCAGATGTGCAGACAGCATCATAAGCTGGCATTGTTGGATTAGCTGCTGTTTTATATTTATAACTGTTTCCTGTAGATAGTGATGGTGTAACAGTTATTTTTGTTTTTCCTGTTGATGTTCCTGCTTCTGATTCTACAGTTAATTCTGTAAGTTTAGCATCTGTTACATAGAATATAGTATCTTCCATTAATGCTTTTGTTCCTTTATATAAGAAATCTTCTAATGCTACGGCATCATCGAATGGTACTTTTTCTGCTCCATATTCTGATACATAGAATGGTTGAGCTATAGCTCCATCCATCATTACAACAGCTTTTACACCTTCTGGTAATCTTGTTGATTCATAAACTCTAACAGAATCATACATACCAATTGCTTGTTCCTTTGGATCTGTTCCGTTTGGTAAATCGTCAAGAATTTTTTTCATTCCTTTTCTGTATTCGCTATCAACAACAATTACTAATAAATCTGATTCTATTCCATCAATAAAATCATTTCTTAATGTTCTTGCTTTTTGTAACAAAGTATCAATTGTATCTTGAATATTGTCTTTTGCTTGTACTTCTGTTCCTTCTAATACTTTGGCAAAAAATTCTCTATCTAAGTATCTTATAATAGCTGATTGATGATTTACTTTTCTTTTTTCAGCCATACCATCAATACCATAAAGTTTTACGTCTTTTCCTTGTAGTTCTTCTACAATTTCTTTATCAGTATCTATAACAACTTTTACTGGTTTAGCTTTTACTTTATCTCCTTTACCAGCTGCTCTTGCAGTACCTTTGTCTTTTAATTCTGCATTTACAAATCTTTTGTATTCAATTACTCCACCTTCTGGATTTCCTGAACCATTTTTTGCTTTGATTTGTTCTGATATTGCTCTTGATGCAACATTTTCTAGAACTCCACTTAATACTTGTTTTAAATTATCTTTTGTTTTACCATCTTGTAGCATTATGTTTAATGCTTCTTGTGTAATTTCTCCCATTTTTTATTCCTCCTATTTTTTAATAACTTGATCTAGCTATTGATTTGCTTTTTGTATTATCAATACCTGTTTTTTGTATTGGAGTATCTTCTTTTAATCTTTCATTTACAGCTTTTTCAACAGCTTTATTAAAAGCATTTGAAACTTCTTCTATTTTTGAATTAATTTCTTCTGCCTTAACTGTTTCAAAATTAAAGAAAGTCAATAAAGATATATCCAATCCTTTTTCACTTGCTATTTTTGTTGCTTGTTCTTTTAATTTATAAGCATTTAATTCTGCAAGTGCTTTTTCTTTGTCTGTTCTTTCTTTTTGTGCTTGATATTCAAGTTTTTGTTCTTTGTTCATTTTTGCTAACTTTTCAGCTTCACTTTTTTCACTGTTCATCATTTCTTCCCAGTTTGTTTTTGCTGTGTTTATAGCTTTTTGAACTCTTTTGTCAAATTCTGCTTGATTCTTTCCATCTTTCAGAAAATCATCAAATGTAACAGGATTGTTGTTTGCTCCTGTATTGTTTTGGTTATTTGCTCCCACTGATTCATTATTTGCCCCAGTATTAGCATTATTTGGATTGTTATCTTGTTCTTCCATTCTTTACTCCTTTTGCCCCAGCCATTGCTAAAAGCCCCAGCCATTGCGAATTTGTATTCTGTTGTTCTTTATAGCCTGCAATCAGTAAAAAGGCATAAAAAATAGGCGTACGTCTACGTCTAAAATTTATAATTATAAAATGTTAATAACTTATTTATTAATTGAATGCTCCAGTGTATCTTTTAATACTTTATCTGGTGTATCAATTTTATTTGTTGTTTTTATTATTTCATTCTCTATAATATTACAAAATAGCCCTATAAATGGCCTAAATATTGTTATTATAGTAAATATAATCCAATACCAAGTTGGCATTTGTAATTTAATGCTTAATATTAAAACTAATAACCACATATTATTTTTCCTCCCTTGTTACTCCTTTTATAGCCCAAAATTGTGCTTCTTCTAATTTTGTTAATGCTAATGATGTTTCTCTGCTTGATTTGCACTTTAAATCAATTTCATCATAGATAATTGAGAAACATTCTCTTATATGTTGTATTCTGTTATTTTTTTCTTCATCTACTGCTAAATATTTTGCTCTATCGTTCATTTTTTCACCTTCTTTCCATAATAAAAGCACCTACTATTTTAAGTAAGTGCTATCTTTAATTTTTAAAATCTATATTTTTACATATTTTTTCTATTTTTCTCATAAGTGGTGTATTTTTATCTATTTCTTGTTTATCATTCCAAAATTGTGCTTTTAAACTACTTCTTTTTTCTTGTTTAGTTAATTCTATTTTTCTATCTGGATTTTCCATACTATACTTCCTCCAATTTAACATATATTATACCATTTTTATTTTTTATGTCAATTAGTTGAAAGTCTGTGTTCCTCATAAACAATATTTCTCCTCCACCTTCATCATTTAAAGTAGATAAATTTCTTCCTGTTTTAGATTTTATTTTCATTATCATTTTGAAACTTGTGTCATATACACCTAATGATGAAGATATATAACTATTCCAATGTCCTATTTTTTGTTCATTATCAAATATTGATAATACTTTTGATACATCTTCACTATCTCTTACGTATATACATCTTTTAACCCATCCTTTATATATTGGCATTCCTTTTAATGCATTATCTAAATTCTGTATATATTCCTTATCTTCTTCTGATAAAGTTTCATTATTGTATAATTTTGAGTTAATTTTATAAGACATACTTTTTAGATATTGTTCTAATGATTTATATTGTTCTTCTCCTAAAACATTTCCATTTCTAAAATCTTCACTTGTATAATTACTATTGTATATAATAGTTGAACGGCAGTAATGAAAATGATGCTGTATAGGTGGAAGATTTAAACCTAAAACTAATCCATTACATCTAATTCTTTGTAATCTTAATTCTTTTTGATTTTCTCCATAATATCTATCAAATATATTTTCTTTGTTAATATAAAATTCTTGGTTATTCAAACTATCACACATCAATGTTGTTTTGTCATCTTCTACTGCTATAAATCTAACTTTTGAATTATCTTCTGTTGTTGACTTTATACCTTCTACTTTTGACAGATTATTTAATCCTATCATTTGTAAGTCCATTGCACCTGATATTTTATCATTATTTATATTAAGCTTTTGATTATTTTGTCTATTTATTATTGTCTGAAACTCACTAGAATCGATTTCTAGGTCTTTTTGTTGTTGCATATTTAAAATTACTTGTTTATATATTTGTTGTGCATTATATTGTATTGTTGCTTCAATATATTGTTTCCAAGTTAGTCCGACTATAATTAGGTTGGTCTAATAATGCAAGAAATAAAGCCATCGGAATTATTGATGGCTTTTTCTTTTTATTTACTTCTTTTTGTCCTTCTTCATAGTAGTAGTTTGTATCTTCATACATTATTTGTTTTTCTTGTTCTTCTAATTTGCTTTGTTCCTCTATATATGCACTATAAATTAGTAATTCTAATATTTCACTATTTTTTACTCTTGTTCTTTTATAAATATTGTTTGCTAATACAGTAAAGTAATTATTATTTTTTAATAGTCCTTGTTCTTTCCATTGTTCTATATATGTATTTATTCTTTTTTTAGTCTTATTATCAGCAATATTATAAATATTTTCTGATGTAAAGTTAAACATATCAAATATTTCTTGAAGTTTATTTTGAGTTTGTCTGCTTATCCTTTGATAGATTATTTTCATTTTTTGCATCTGTTGGTCGTGATACTTCCATATTTCCACTTATATCACCTACTTTTCCATTTATGTCATTGGGTTGATTAGGTTCTTCTATTTTCGCCATGTTTTCTAAATTTTTTTGAATATTCTCTTGGTTTTGCTTATCCATTTCAGCAAGTTCTGACTCTGCATCTAATCCAAATGGTAAATGACTTATAATTGATTTGTCACTTACTAATCCTCTTAACTTTAACCAGGCATTTGTAAGACTTTCTGTATCTGTAGGTAAATTACGTATTAATATAACATCTATATCTCTAAAATCATATTCTTTACCTTTCTTTAGATTTATTCTTGCTGTTATCATTTCCCACATTCTTAAATATTCTTTTCTAAATAAATGATGTGCTTGTTGTAATACTTGTTCTAAAGGAAAAAACTTCTTTTCTAAAGCTGCAGCATTATCTGCATCAGTAAAACCTTGATCAGTTACGTTTGGAACACCAGCAATCATAAGAGCCATATCTAAGCACGTCTTTTTATGATTTTCTGATGCAGTGTCATTTATATCTTTTATAATCCAATCAATGTCCCCATCTTTATCTGGCGTATAGAATACCTTTGCATTTAATATAGCATCATCTTCTTGTATTCTTGCAGGATTCTTGGTCATTATTACATTTCCTTCTTTATCTTTTTGCTCTTCTCCTTTATCATTCAAAAGTGGTATTAACGGATCATTCATTGGAGAAAATCCTGTTACTTTCAATTTAGCATTATCATTATAATCAAAAATATTTGCATTATTTTCAATTACTTTTTCATTTTTATTTATTAAAGTCATAACATTTTCAAAAAAAGCCATTCCATAAGGATTTTCTACAGCAAAACAAGGTAAATCAGTCCACATTATTGGTGTATTAGTACCGTCTACTTCTTCAAACTTATATTCAGCATTTTCAGTAATTGTTTTCTTTTCTATACCATCCACAAATTGTTTTTTGTAATCTTTGGTTATTATTTCTAAATGTGTTTCAATTCCACCTGTAGCTGTATTTTCATACCAACATCTTAATAAGCCTATTTTTGTACTTGGTACGTCATAATTCCATATTGCTACTGTATTTAAACTTGAAACATTTGCATATACCTCTTCATTATATTTGTTTTCATATACCAATCCATAGCATGCTCCTGTAGTAATATAATCAAGTACACAGTCATAAAAAAAACTACCATTGTCATTATATTTTGCAATATAATCAATAATAGCTTGATAGTCCTCTGGATCATTCTTTTCTCCAAATATTCTTTTAAATATTCTATTTAAAATCCCTTTTTGAGTTTCATTTATATTTTTTACTTTAAACTGAGGTTCTTTTCCTCCAAAATATCCACTTGCAATAATACTTATATAATATTCAAGCGCAACAACAACATCCTTTTGATCATACTTTCTTGTAAATCTATCTTGTAAGTATTTTCTATGCATAAATATTGGCAATGCTTTTCCCCATAACACACTTATATTTTGATTTATATTTGCTTCATTTAAAAACTCATCTTTATATTGTATTTTTTCTACAAAACTCATTGTTTTTCTCCTTTACATTATACTGTTATATCCAAATTGTAATTTCTTTTGATTTATGTATTTCTCTATTGCATATCTCATTGCATCCATCAAATGATTGAAATCATCTATTGGTCTATTTATCTTGTTTCCAAACTTGTCCTCGTCCCAAGTATAATTACTTATTTCTGTTATAAAATTCACACATCTAGGATGTATTATTATTTCAAAGTCTTGTATGAATTGAATACCATTATTTATACTGTCTTTTCCTTTTAATGCTCCTGTGATATGTCTTAATCCTAATCCTCTTAATTCATCTATTGATTTTGGTTCTGCACTATCTGCTGTTATTTTTTCTTTTGAGTAACCCATTTTGTTTATTTCTTCATATATTGCTTTGTTACTCATTCCTTTTTGATAGATTTCATCATATACATAAATCTTTTTATTTTTTAAATCTATTGCACCACAAAATAGTGCTGTTGGGTCGTTTGTATAGCCAAAATCTAACCCAAAAGCACTATCTAAGTTTCTTATTGTATTTAATTCAAATTTTTCTTCTTTCCAATTTTCATATACTAATCCATCAACTATACCCCAGTTACCTAATCCTGCAACTTGATATCTTCTAGGATTATTTTTTTTCATTCTTTCAAATACTTTTTTATCTGCTTCATCTAGCCACTCGTTACAAAGATAATTTGTTGTCATTGCTAATATGTCGTCATCTTTAACATCAAAAAATCTTTTCTTTATCCAATGATGTTCATTCCAAGGATTTAATGTTATTGTTATTTGTTTAAATAGTCCTTCTGGAACTTCTCCGTCTTATACTTTCATCTATTACATCAAAATCAGATTCTTTTGTTATTTCGTATGCTTCTTCAATCCATAACCAACATAAAACACCAATATCTACTGATATTGATGTTACCTTTAATGGGTCATCTAAACCTCTAAAATATATTTTCTGTCCTGTAGGTTTGTATGTCATTTCTAATGGGCTTTCTTTTATTTCCCAGAAACTGTCTACTTGTAATCTATGTATTGCCCATTTTAATTCTGTAAAACAACTATCCTTTAATGTTCTAAATGTCTTTCTAATTACAAGTGTATTAGCCTCTTTGTATTTCATCATGTTACTTATTATCCATAATGCTGTTGTTTTTGACTTTTTACTTGCTCTTGAGCCTTTGCATACTCTATATCTACATTTACAATGCCAATATTCTGCATAGCCTTTTCCAACTATACTTTGCAATGATATGTTATTTACTTGTTGTTGTGTATTTTTGTTTATTATTTTATTCTGTAATATCATCTGTTATCACCACTGGTATATTTCCAGCAACTTCAACTTTTTCTTTAAATGTACCATATCTTTTTCCAAGTAGTTCTGCACATTTTGTTCTATCTTGTAATGAAGCATCTAATCCAAATTGGTCTTTTTCTTCTCCTCGCATTACTTTTGTTAAGTATTGTAACACTTCATCTTGTGAAGCAATTCTTTGCTCTTCTTTTTCTTGAAGTTTTATTTTTATAAATTTGTCTAGTTTTGACAAGTTTTGCGAACCTATTCTATTAAGATTTTTTCCCTTATATCCAGCTTTTTTACAGGCTTCTGTTGCATTTGCAGTTTCTATATAGTAATCAATAAATCTCTTTTGCATTTCTGTTAATGAGTTATATTCCTCTTCTATATTTTCATATTCCATCTGCCTCACTTCCTTTTCTATGTTCATCTATTAGATATTTCATTACATCTACTTTACTATAACATTCTTCTTTCTGTTTGTATCTATCTTGTAATTCAAACTCATCTGTTTCTTTGTTATATATTTCTACTTGTTCTTTTTTTAGTATTTGATATTTAGTACAATACTTACAATTATTTTCACTATAAAATTGGAAAGTATTTATTTTATATATTTGTCCTTTTATAGATAAGGCATATAATAGCTTATTTATATTTTTATTTATGTTCATTTTTGCCTCTCACAATATAAAATTGGTTTTCCATCTAATAAAATAGAATCTATTCCTTGTTCTATATTTACACCATTATTTCGTTCATATTGTTCTACTATTTCATGTATAATGTCATAAGAATTTGCTACTATGTCTGCAACATCTTCTTCTGAATATTGTTTTTCACAATGTGTTATATAATTATCTATATAGCAATGTGTTAATTCATGAATTAAAGTAGCTTTCTTTCTATCTTTTGGCAAATCTTCATCTATGTATATTTTTTGTTCATCACAATATGTGATTCCATAATATCTTGTATCTATTGATTTTAAATTTTCTTCTTCATTTGCTCTTCTTATATTTTGCTTATTTTTTATTGCTTGTTGTGATGCTTCTATTATTTTCCATTCTCTGTTGTTTATTTTGAATTTCATTATTTTTCTTCCTTCCTGGTCTATATCTAAAACAATAATCATAGTATCTGCATTGTTCACATTTTCTTTTCATGCAATTTGCATAGTTAATCTTGTCGCTCATAATATACACACTTTGTACATATAGTATCATTGTTTTTGAATATTCTTATTTCACAATCAAACTTGTTTTTATTTTTACATTTTGAACAATGCTCTTTTTTATACTTTTCTATTCTTTCTTGATTAGTCATATGTACATCTCCTTTTATTTTATTTTCGGCTTACTCAAAACTATGATATAACTCCTAAGAAATAGTTTTATTACAATCAGTAGTTGTTCTATCAACTGCTGATTCCTTTACTTTCATACAACTTAATTCTTTTAATGATAAATCTTTTAAGTCTTTTACCTTTCTTTCCATATCTTTTCCTCTTTTCTTTTATTTATAAACTCTATGCAATGATATAAAGTTGGATTCGAACCAACATGCACTGCGATTTTCCTGTCGCCCTCTTTTACCATTCAAGAGTATATTTGTTACCGAACAAATAAGAATTTTCAGGAGTTGAACCATTTTTTTATATCATTGCATACAACTTATAAACACTTAGAACTCGCTAGGAAAGTTCTATAAAAGTTTATATAAAAAAATAAAATATTCGAAAGGAGGTCCGCCATATTCAACCAAACATAACAAACTATATATTATCAGTTACCTAGCATCTGGTAATAACTAATTAATTACTTGTAAAAAGTTCTCCGCTTCTACTGTCATAATATTTAAAAAAATTTACACACCATGCGTTTACTATTCTTACTTCTTTATTCATGCAATGTATGCAATCTTCATCATATGCTTTTGTATAAAATGCTAGTTTATTATCTAAATTTTCATATCTATTTACTATTACTTCTGTTGTTTCTTGTCCTGGTATTGTTACTTCTACTGCTATATCATTCTTCATTAATTTTGCAGTATCAAATATACTTATTAAATTTTCTCTTTTCATTTTTATTCCTTCTTTCTTGCATAATAAAAAGAATAGACATTTAAAACATCTATTCTTAAAACTCTTTTTACTCTTTTAAAAAAATTGTGTGACCTTTTGCCTTTCGGCTTTTTTACTATTGCTATTATACTATATATATTTGTATAATACTACGATATATTTACGACATTTTTACGACATTTACAGTTTTACCATTTTTTCTGTTGCTTTTTCTATTATTCTTTGTATATGCCTTCCACTTCTTGTTTGACTAAATAATTGGAAATATAATCTATTTCCTATATCTTCTGCAGTCATTCCTTCTACATAATACGCTGTTAATATTTCTCTTTCTTTAAACTTTAGACCTTCAAGTCTGTCTTCTACTGTGTCTACTTTTTCTCTTAGTTTTCTGACTTCTTCTTCTAATTCTTCTATTTTGTTTTCTAGTTCAATTCTTTTTGTATCATTTTCTTCTACTTTTCTTGATACTTTGTCACTTATTTGAT
>ERZ791852.172-NODE-172-length-53397-cov-22.446777_pt1 | contig 53397 bp, 46 predicted proteins | sample MGYA00510287_ERZ791852 | MGnify/ENA primary metagenome ERZ791852 (study PRJEB30046, sample SAMN00715257) | human gut metagenome | study: EMG produced TPA metagenomics assembly of the A metagenome-wide association study of gut microbiota in type 2... | reverse complement strand
ATTGTAATTGATGGTGAAGGTTCAAAGGTTATTTGCAAAGACTAATTTGAAAATTACAATTTAGTGATTTGATTGAAAAATAGTAATTTGTATAAGAAATTATATTAGTAAATGAAATAAATTTAATAAAAAATTAATTGTTTTTGTATTTATATATATGTATAATATGCTAAAGGAGAGTTTATAAATGAGAGGTTGTAATAAAAAGAAAAAAGCAAAGTATATAGTAATAGTTTTTTTTGCAATAATAATACTTGGAAGAATTTTTATACCTTGGGCGCTTGAACCAGAAAATTTTAGAGATACAAAAAATAAAATAAATAGTTTTATAAACAGATATACTATACCAGATTCATATAATGCAAAATCATTGATAGCGGTTGATCTTTCAAATAATAACGATTTTGTTTCTAAAAGAGCAAATGAACAACAAACTCCTGCAAGTTTAGCTAAATTATTTGTTATTGACTATGCAACAACACTCGTTGATTTAGATGATGTAGTTTTGGCAAAAAATGAAGCAATTTCATTAACAAAACAAGGTTCATCTGTTGCAAACATTAAAGAAAAGAAATATTATGTTAAAAATTTATTTGCTGCAATGTTAGTACCATCAGGGAATGATGCAGCCTATGTATTAGCTGATTATTGTGGAGGTATTATATCTCCTAAAGCTACTACTAGCAAAGAGCGAATAGAAGTCTTTATGAAAAACTTGAATGAATATTTAAAACAAAATGATTATAAGGATACTATTTTATATGATCCAAGTGGATTTGATACAGAAGCCCATACAACTGTATTAGACTTAAAAGAAGTTGTAATGGATTTATTAAAGAATGAATGGTTTAAGGATATAGTTTCTCAAACTTCATATACAGCAACTTTACCAGATGGTAGCATGCAGACTTGGAAAAATACAAATACATTCCTTGATCCTACATCAGAATATTATAACAAAAATGTAATTGGTGTAAAAACAGGTTCTTTATCTGATGATTTTAATTTAGTAGTATTATATAAAAAGCATGGAAAAGAATTTTTGATATGTAGTTTAGGTTCACAATCTAATTATTCACGATATGATGATGTTAATTATGTTTTAAAAACAATAGATGAATCAGATTATTTGAAAAAGTAAGTTAAAATAAAGGAGATGATTATTATAGAAGTGATATATAGCATTTTATGTGCTGTTTTACCGTGTACTATTTACTTTACAGCAAGAAAAAGGAAAGGGTATCATTTATCAATTTTAGCAATGCTAATTTTCGTTTTATATCTTTGGAAAGTATATGATTTAACTGGTGCAGGAGGTTTAACAAATATATTTTATGCACCAAAAGGTGGAGATAATACATCAATTATTCAAGCTAATATTAATCTCATCCCTTTTAACATCATAGAGAAAACTTTTTACTTAAATATTTTAATGCTTGTTCCTTTTGGATTTTTAGTTCCTTTTATTTGGAAGAACTATCGTAAATTTTATAAAACATTATTTTTAGGGGCAGGTTTTTCATTAATGATAGAAATATCTCAATTAATTACGAACCGTACAACTGATGTCAATGATTTAATTGCTAATACAATAGGTGCATTAATCGGATATATTATTTGGCAAATAGTTTCATTATGTTTTGGAGAGCATTTAAAAAAGCCTGTAAAAGGTAAGAGTGATGTAATATGGTATATACTTTTAAGCTTTTTGGGTATGTTTTTCTTATATTATCCTTTTTGGTTTGCTTGGAATATTGAACCGCTTATTTTTCAATAAAATAAATTTTCAAAACATATAAATTACAATTTTGCAAATAGGTAGATATATAGTAATTTGAAAGTGAGGATTATATGAAAAAAGATATTATTAAATTTATATTATTAACCTTAGTTATATATAATATAATACCAATTATTAACAAAATAGTACCCGAAAGTACAAATTATACTTTTTTGAGTGATTTATGGATTGTTTATCCGTTGTACTCATTGATAATATCAGTGCTATTTTGTAAAAAGTATGGCTTAAAAATAATGGTGTCAATATTGTTAGTTTTATTATTTATTCCAACAATGTTTATATTTTATAATGACTCAGTTCTGATATTTATATTTATATATCTTATATTATCAATAATTGGATGTTTTATAGGTAATAAAATAAAAAATAGTTAGTCAAATTACAAGTTATAGGGAGGATTAGTAATGCCTAAAATAAAATGGATTGGTTTAATAAAAGAAGAAAAAATGAAAGATTATCAAGTGGGAGAGTTATCAAAAAATGCTAAAAAAATGAATATGCCTACAACTTCAAAAGAGATGATGATTAAAGCATTACCTTTTATAATTCCAGCACTTGTAATTTTATTCCTATCAGTATATTTTAAAAGTGGAGAATTTTTTTTGCTACGATTATATATAATAATAGGAGTTTTGTTGGGATTTCTAGCACTAATAATACACGAATTATTACACGCTATTGTCTATCCTAAAAATGCAAATGTTTATATTGGGATAGCGAAACCAATTACATTTGTAGCATTAGCTTCATATCCATTAAAAAAAGAAAAATTTATTCTTATGTGTCTGTTACCTTACATTTTAGGAATAATACCATTGATTTTATTTTGGATAATGCCTATAACAGATATGAAAATACATAGTATTTTATTTGGATTGTCTGCAATGGGATTAGGTAGTCCTTATCCAGATTTATTTAATGTATATCAAGTATTAAAACAGACACCAAAAAATTGTAAAATTCAATTTTATAAAGATGATACTTATTATATAGAATAATAAAAGTTAGCGAGAAATTACAAGTTTTAGATTAGTTTGAAACATAACTAATCTAAATTTTATTTAACTATTTAGAAAAAAATCTAAATAGTTATTGACTTTTAATTTGCAAAATGTTACAATCTATTTAGATATATATCGAAATACTATAAGTGAGGTGATTATTTTGGGAATGTCGGAAACATTAAAAGCAATTAGTGATCCTGTGAGAAGAGAAATATTAGAATTATTAAAAGATGGAAGAAAAACAGCAGGAGAAATATCAAGTAGTTTCAATTTAACAGGAGCAACAGTATCCTATCATTTATCGAACTTAAAAAAAGCAAATTTAATAACTGAAACGAAACAAAAGAACTTTATATTTTATGAGTTAAATAGCTCTGTATTTGAAGATGTTTTAGTATGGATTTATAAGTTGGGAGGAAATAAAAATGGAAAAGAAAAATAAAAAAACGCTAATTTTAAGTGTAATTATATGTCTATTACCAATGCTTCTTGGTGCTATACTTTATAATAAACTACCAGAACAAATGCCAATTCATTTTAAAACAAATGATGTACCGGATAATTATGCACATAAAAATTTTGCATTATTTGGGTTACCACTAATTATGGCTATTGTTCAAGCAATATGCTTAATTGCTGTTAATATAAAATTAAATAAATTAAAAAATGAGGAAAAACCTAAAATATTAAAAATAATGGAATGGTTTATTCCTGTTGTAACAGTACTGATATATGTGATTATGGTAGAAGTACCGCTAGGAAGTACAGTATATGTTGGAAAAAGCATATGTTTAATATTAGGAATATTATTTATGATTATAGGAAATTATATTCCTAAAATGAGCTATGAGATTGGAAAGACGACATTTCATCCAATGCCTAAAAGTGAGAAGTCATTTAGAAAAATGAGTAAGATTAAGGGGTATTCATTTATTGTAATGGGAATTGTTTTACTAATAATGATTATATGGGCATAAACACAAATTACAATTTTAAAAAATAAATCATAAAACAACAGGTAAAACATATAAATCTAGTAATATTGTAAAAAAGGGGAAATTGCTGTGAACGAAATCTTAAAAACAACATTACTAGGTTTATTTTTTGGCACATTTGGAACAACAATAGGAGGAATACTAGGAATAGTAATCAAAAAAAATTCAAACAAATTTCTAAGTTTTATACTATCATTTGCATCAGGCCTAATGATGTCAGTAATATGCTTTGACTTAATACCAGAAGCCTTAGGGATTAGTAACATATACGGAGTAGTATTTGGGGTATTAATAGGAATAATATCAATGATATTTTGTGATGTAATAGTTCAAAAAAAGTTCAATAAAAAGCAACAAAAATATGCGGAAAGTAATGATTTATTAAAAACGGGAATCATTGTATCAATAGGGTTAGCAATACACAACTTTCCGGAAGGATTAGCAATTGGTTCAGGTTTTGAAGCATCAATGCGTTTGGGACTTGGTTTGGCAATTGCAATATGTTTACATGATATACCAGAAGGAATATCAATGGCAGTACCTATGAAAAATGGAGGAATGTCAAAAGCAAAAGTTATTTTTTATGTAATATTATCAGGAGTTACAACAGGAGTTGGTGCATTTTTTGGAGCAATCGTAGGTTCTATTTCTCAAAGTGTAATTGCGGTTTGCCTAAGTTTTGCGGCCGGTGCAATGTTGTATATTGTTTCTGGTGAATTAATACCTGAATCAAATAAATTATATAAAGGTAGAATGTCTGCTGTTGGTAATATGATAGGGTTTATAATTGGAATTTTTGCAACGCAATTATGAAAAAATGAGGCAAATAACTGCTTCATTTTTTACATTTTATATGGCGAAAAAATGTTTGAAAAATATTCTAAATTCTATTGACTTTTAAAATGTAAAATTATATAATTGGACAAGAAAATTTGGAGAAAATATCAATTAAATAATTTAGAAAGTAGGAATAAAAATGCAAGATATATTAAAAGGATTAAATGACAAACAATACGAAGCGGTAGTAAACACAGAAGGACCATGCCTAGTAATAGCTGGAGCAGGAAGCGGAAAAACAAAAGTATTAACGCATAAAATTGCATACTTAATAGGAGAAAAACAAGTAAAACCATGGAACATATTAGCAATTACATTTACAAATAAGGCTGCAAACGAAATGAAAGAAAGAATCGGGAATTTAGTAGGAGATGTTGCGGCAGACATATGGATGGGAACATTTCACTCAATATGTGTGCGTATTTTAAGAAGATTTATAGATAGAATAGGTTTTGATTCTTCATTTATAATTTTTGATACATCTGACCAAAGAACATTAATAAAGGCATGTATTAAAAGTATAGGTTTAGATGATAAAATGTTTACGGACAGAAGCGTTTTATCAGAAATAAGTAATGCAAAAAATGAAATGTTAGAACCAGACCAATATACAGTAAGAGCAAATGGAGACTTTAGAAAAGAAAAAATTGCACTAGTATATGAAATGTACCAAAAACGTTTAAAAGAAAACAATGCAATAGACTTTGACGATATCATAAATTATACAATTAAAATATTAATGGAAAATCCTGATATATTAGAATATTATTCAGATAAATTTCATTATGTATTAGTAGATGAATATCAAGATACAAACAAGGCTCAATTTACATTGGTAACAATGCTTGCATCAAAAAATGGAAACATAACAGTTGTTGGAGATAATGACCAAGGAATTTATAGTTTTAGAGGTGCTGATATATCAAACATTTTAAATTTTGAAAGAGATTTCCCAGGAACAAAAATAATCAAATTGGAGCAAAATTATAGATGTACGGGAAATATTTTAAAAGCAGCAAATGCAGTAATTAAAAATAATGAAGTCACATACAAAAAGGAATTGTGGACAGAAAATGAAGTTGGAAACTTACCTGCAGTATATTCTGCAAAAAATGAATATGATGAAGGAACATATATTGCACAACAAATTGAGCATTTGAGAAGAGAAGAATATTACAAATATTCAGACTTTGCAATTTTATATAGAATGAATACTCAATCAAGAGCAATAGAGGAAATTCTAAGAAGAGAGAGCATTCCATATAAAATTATAGGTGGTCTTAAATTCTATGAAAGAAAAGAAATTAAAGACATAATTTCATACTTAAGATTAATACAAAATCCATCAGACAACTTGAGTTTGAAGAGAATAATTAATGAACCTAAAAGAGGAATTGGGAAAACAAGTTTAGACAAAATAGAAGAATTATCAATTAATAGTGGAGTTCCAATGTATGAAATTATTAAAAATGCGGAACAATATGGATTAAATAGAGTATTTTTAAATTCAAGAGAATTTGTAAATGCAATAGAAGAATTGAGAGCAAAAAAAGATGATATAAAAATATCTGATTTAATAAAAGAAACACTTAAAAAATCTGGATATACTCAGGCATTGGAAAATGAAAATACAATAGAAGCAGAAAATAGAATAGAAAACTTGGACGAGTTCTTAACTGTTGCAATAGAATTTGAGGACGAATCTGCAGATAATAAATTAAGTGATTTCTTAGAAGGAATAACATTATCAAGTGATATTGATAATATGGAAGAGGCAGAAGAAACTGTAACACTTATGACATTACATAGTGCAAAAGGACTTGAATTCCCAGTAGTATTTTTGGTAGGAATGGAAGAAGGAATATTCCCAGGTTATAAATCTATCGGAGAACCAAAAGAACTAGAAGAAGAAAGACGTTTATGCTATGTTGGAATTACAAGAGCAAAAGAGCATTTATTCTTAACATGTAGTAAACAACGTACAATATTCGGTTCAACAAGTTGTAACCAAGTATCAAGATTTTTAAGAGAAATACCAAGTGATTTATTAGACGGATATGATGAAGCTTTAGGTGAAAAACAAGAAAGTAATAGTAATATTTTTGGAGATTCAAAATATAGTTGGACATATGGAAGCAAAGACAATGGAAATATAAAAACATATAAAATTGATAAAAATGAATCAAAAGTTGCAGCAGCAAGTAGTAGTACAAATAGTAATGGATTTATGTTTAGAACAGCAGAAAGCTTCTTAAATAATTTAACCAAAAAATCATCAGGAGCAAATGTTGATTTATCTAAATATAAGGAAGGAGTTAGAATTTATCACAAAAAATTTGGCGAAGGTGTTATTAGCAATGTTGAGCCAGAGGGTGACGATTTAAAAGTTGATATTCAATTTGATAAAGTTGGACATAAACGTTTAATGGCAAAATTTGCTAATTTAGAAATAATTTAAAAATTTAGGGATTGGGGGACAGGTCTTCAATCCCGAAATTTTTTTATATTCTAGGAAAGTTATCATAGTATGATAACTTTCTGTAGAAGATAAATATGGCAGAAATTAGATTTTGTAGCAGTTTGCACTGCATACAAAATCTTAATTCTGGTTTTTTGGCTAAATTAAGAATAAAATTTTTAAAATTGCAAATGATAATTAAAGAATAACGCTTATATGTATTTTTATTACAATGATTGGAATGTGATTTTAACAAAATTGAAGTGTAATAAATAAAGCAGAGCGTAAGAAAGGATGATAAAAATGGCAAATTTAAATCAAATGGAATTACAAAACTTAAGACATTTTATAGGTGCACATGAAACAATATATCAAAAATTAAACACATATTCTGCACAAGCAGTAGACCCTCAAATAAAACAAATATTCACAAAATCTGCACAAGATGCTTTAAACACAAAACAAAAATTAATGTCTTTTTTAAATAATTAGGAGGGAGGAAAAAACATGGATGAAAAAACAATGGTAAACGATATTTTAGCAGGTGTAAAGGCAGATTTAACAGGATATCAAACAGCAATATCTGAGGCAGAAAATATGGAATTAAGGCAAGCATTCCAACAAATAAGAAATGGTGATGAAAGTTTTCAATATGAATTATTCAAAATAGCACAAGCAAAAGGATATTACAAACCTGCACAAAAGGCTTCACAAACAGAAGTCGAAACAGTAAAAACAGAATTACAACAATAAAAAAAGGGATTAGGGGAAATACTCTTAATTCCTTATTTATATATCAGGAAAGTTATGCGACTTTCCTAATATATAAAATTACACTGCACAGAAAATTCATTTCATAAATTTTCGAGCACGAACAAATTTCCTAAAACTCCTAAAATATAAATGTTTTGCACAGAAACTTACATAAAGTAAAATTTACGTACTAACAAAAAAGAAAATCAATAAAATTAATTTAAAATATAAATAATGATAATAAAAAATATAGAAAAATTAAAAAAATGAAAGAAAGAATAATAAAAAGTCATTAAAACTTACGGAAAATAAATAAAGAGCCTATTGCAAAAAAATAAAAAAAAGTGTAAAATGTTGGCAGAATATTATAAGGAGAAATTGTAATGTTTAAAAAAGTATTAATACATACAAGAAGAACAATGAAATTAGTAATTTTGATAACTGTAGCTTTATTAGCAATAATTGCAGTTGTAGCATCATTTTACAAAATAAGTTATAGTGTAAGTTTAAATGGACAAGAATTAGGATATACAGATAATAAAAGTAAATTACAATCACAAATAAATGAATATATGGAAAATGGCGAAAACCAAAATACTGCATTTGTACAACTGGATAATTTACCAAAATATAAAATATGTTTATTAAAAAGAAATGTAAATTCAAATGATGAGGAAATTTTCAATACAATAAAATCAGGAGGAACAACATATTATAGGTATTATGCTGTATTGGAAAATCAAGAAGAAAAAGTATATGTACCAGAATTTACAGAAGCAGAAGAAATAGTAAATAAATTAAAAGAAAAAAATAGTACAAATATAGACAATATAACTATTTCTGAAAAATATGATACAGAATTAAAAGTAATGGATAATATAGATGATGCAGTAGCAAGTTTATATTCAGAACCAAAAAAAGTAGTAGTTGCTTCAACAAAGAAATCAACTACAAAAAAATCAACAGGAACAGCAGTAAAATCAACAGGAACTGTTAATACTGCAATGACAATTTCAGGAACAAAAGTTGCGTTAGGAATATCATTATCTAAACCAGTATCAGGAATAATATCCTCAAGATTTGGAGCAAGAAGTTCAATAAGAAGTTCTGCACATACTGGACTTGATATAGCAACATCAACAGGAACGCCGGTTGCAGCAGCAGCATCTGGAACAGTAACGTTTGCAGGATGGAAAGGTTCTTATGGAAATTTAATGGTTATTACTCATAGCAATGGAGTACAAACATATTATGGACATTGTAGTAAATTATATTTTAGTGCAGGAGCAACAGTATCACAAGGGCAAACTATCGCTGCAGTTGGTTCAACAGGAAATTCAACAGGTCCACATTTACATTTTGAAATAAGAGTTAATGGAGTGGCTTATAATCCACAAAATTATTTATATTAATATAAAAAGGTATGCTTATTCTCTTACTAGCATACCTTTTTATTTTATATTACATTGCATAGAAAATTTATTTCATAAATTTTCGCGCACGAACAAATTTACTGAAAATTTCAATTTTTTTGAGTATGATAAAAAGTAGAGTTAAGGCTGAAAATTGAAAATTTTCAGATTTGTTCTATGTAAAATACTGTATACAAGTTGTAATTGCATTATTTTTTAAAATGACTTTTCCATGCTCCTTTAGTTTAAAAATAAAATTTCTAGAGTATTTTTCAATAACCGAAAACTCTAATAAAGAAGAATAAAAAAAACTTAAATTGGAGTTTTCTAAATTCAAATTATCTAGTACTAAATAATAATTATTATTAAATAAATACAGGGCAGCACTTTTATAAAGTTTTTTAAAATTAATATTAGAATTTGTATGTAAAAAAATGCAAAATTCACAAAAATAATCAAAACTTTCAAAACGATAAATTAATGGTGATGAGATGAATGTTTTTGAATTCTTTTTAATACTCAATAATTCTTTATGTTGACTTTTAACTAAGATATCATGTTCTAGGTATTTTGTGATTGTAAAAATAAAAATTTCATTGTTTTCTGTTGATGCTTCAATTAATAATTTATGACCTGTTGTATCGAAGTTTATTTTTTTTTCTGCTTGATTTAGTATTTCTAAAAATAATTTTTGTGAGTCCGCACTGGTAAGTAATAGTTCATTTATATCTATTTTTTTATCTTTAAATTCTTCTCTTTTTAGTGTTATTCGTATTTTATTTTCGGTTATTTTTTCAATTTTCATTTAATTATACCTCCATACTTATAATTTTATTATACTATGATATTTAATAGAATTAAAGACACAAAATATGGTAAATACAAATTGTTTGATATAATTAACAGAACGTCAAATTATTGTCTGTGTGTTTCCCGTCCCCCTTGGACACATGTATATGATTTGAAACGTTTTCTCGGCTCAATACGCAACACAAGAATTTCTAAAATAAATTTATGGCACCCTTCCGCTTAGTCCTCACTGCGTTCGACGCGAACTCTTTCCATAAATTTATTTAAGAATTTCTAATATTGCTCTAATCACATTCGAAAAGTTTAAAATCATATATATGTGTCCAAGGGGGACGGGAAACACACAAACAATAATTTGAAGCACTGTAAATTGTTATAATTCTTTACATAAATTTCTAAAAACCACTTGAAAAAAACGCAAAATCAATGTATAATAGCAAATGTAAAAAAGGGTGTATCCGTAAGGACAAAAGAAAAAATGGAGGTAAAGAAATGGCAACAAGAGAAAAAAATATATGGATATTGTTAGTATTTTTATTAGCAGGATTAGTAATAGGGGGACTATTGGGAAAATTAGCTTCAAGTGTATCATGGCTATGGTGGCTATCATATGAAGAAGAATTTGGAATAAATGCACCAATAGTATTAGACTTAAGTGTATTAAAACTAACATTTGGACTAATGTTCAAAATAAACATTGCAAGCATAATAGGAATGGTATTAGCAATATTTATATACAAAAAGATATAAAAGTAATTTAAAAAAATAAAAAGTGGGGCAAATAAAACAAAAAGGAGTCAAAATTTGTCACTAAAAATAAAAGAATTACCAGAAACAGAAAGACCATATGAAAAGCTAGAACTATATGGAGAAAAAACATTATCAAATGCAGAACTAATAGCAATAGTAATAAAAACAGGAACACGAGAAGAAACATCAGTACAAATAGCACAAAGAATACTAAAACTAAGTGAAGACCCACAAATGGGAGAACTCAACTTTTTAAAAAATATAACATTAGAAGAACTTATGCAAATAAAAGGAATAGGCAAAGTAAAAGCAATACAAATAAAAGCAATATGTGAATTAGCAATAAGAATGAACAAACCAGCAAATTACAGAAAAATTGTAGTTCGTAATTCATCACACTTAGCTGGAATGCTTATGCAGGAATTACGATTTGAAAAAAAAGAACATATACTTCTTATTTTATTAAATAACAAAAATGAAATTTTAAAAAAAGTAGAACTTGGCCATGGGGGAATATATTTTGTAAATGTTAACATAATGGACATTATAATGGAAGCAGTAAAAATAAAAGCACCTAGAATGATTTTGGTACATAATCATCCATCAGGGGATCCAATGCCAAGTGATAGAGACATTAAAATAACAGATAGACTTTATAGAATAGCAAGAGATTTAGGCATTGAGTTAATGGACCACTTAGTCATTGGAAATGGTGTATTCAGAAGTGTTTTTGTTGTATTAGAAAAGAGAGTAGAAGAAGAAAAGAAAAAAATGAAATCAAAAGAAAAAGGCAAACAAAATAAAATTAAAATATGTAAATTAAAAAATAAACTACGTATTGAAAAAAATAAAATGTATGTATCTACAAAAAAAGGATGTCAGATCAGAAAGGAATTGAAATTATGAAATTTTTTACATTTGGTTCAAAGGATATTGGAATAGATTTAGGAACTGCAAATATTTTAGTAACATTAAAAGGAAAAGGAATTGTATTAAAGGAACCTTCTGTTGTTGCAATAGATAGAAAAACAGGAAATATAATGTCAACTGGAAATGAAGCAAAAGAAATGTTAGGAAGAACACCTGAACAAATAAAAGCAGTAAGACCATTAAAAGATGGTGTTATTGCTGACTTCACTGCAACACAATTAATGTTAAAAAACATAATACAAAAAGTAGAAAAAAGATATAATGTCGGTAGACCAAGAGTTGTTGTTGGGGTTCCATCAGGTATAACAGAAGTTGAAGAAAGAGCAGTAGAAGAATCTGTATTACAAGCAGGAGCAAAAGAAGTATATTTAATAGAAGAACCTATGGCAGCGGCAATAGGTGCTTCATTAGATGTTGCAGAACCAAGTGGAAGTATAATTGTAGATATCGGAGGAGGAACTACAGAAGTTGCAGTAGTTTCACTAGGAGGAATTGTTGTAAGTCACTCTTTAAGAGTTGCCGGAGATGAACTTGATGAAGACATAGTTAATTACGTAAAAAGAGAAATGAACTTAGCAATAGGAGAAACAACAGCAGAGCAAATCAAAATGCAAATAGGTTGTGCAATGCCTTTAATGACAGAAATGACAATGGAAGTTAGAGGTAGAGATTTAACAGACGGATTGCCAAGAAACGAAAAAATAACATCAACACAAGTAGAAGAAGCAATGAAAGAATCAATATCAAAAATAGTAGACATTGTAAAAAGTACATTAGAAAAAACACCACCAGAACTTGCATCAGATATTATGGAAAAAGGAATTGTACTTGCAGGTGGAGGAGCTTTAATAAAAAATCTAGACAAATTAATAAGTATAGAGACAGGAATGCCTGTATATGTTGCAGAAGAACCATTGGACTGTGTTGTTAGAGGAGCAGGAAAAACATTAGAGGATTTAGAAAGATTAAAAACAGTTTTAATAAATTCAAGAAAAAGAAGATAATAATTGTAAAATCGAAAGGAGAATATTATGTATAGAAACAAAAAAAGTGGATTGTTAGGGATTATAATAACAATAGTAGTATTAATATTAATAGTTATTTTTTCTAACAAGGAAGCAAATACATCATTTTTTGAAAATGTTGCAAACAAATTAGTTATGCCTATACAAAATGGACTAACATATGTAAAAAACAAAGTTAGTGGTAATTCTTCTTTTTTTACTGATATAAGCAACTTAAAAACAGAAAACAAAGAATTACAAGAAAAAAACAGTAAACTAGAGCAGTCATTAAGAGAACTAGAAAACATAAAAACAGAAAATGAAACACTAAAAGAATATTTAGGGCTAACAGAAAAATATGGAGAATATAAAACAATACCTGGGTATGTAATAAATAAAGAGATAAATAATTATTCAAAAACTCTTATAATTAATATTGGAAAACAAGATGGAATAGAAGAAAATATGACAGTAATTGCAGACGAAGGACTAGTTGGACATGTTATATCTGTTACAGACAATACCGCAAAAATTAGAACTATAGTTGATACATCAAGTTCTATAAGTTGCTTAATGAGTTCAAGTAAAGATAGCATCGTATGTAAGGGAACATTAGATAGTAATACTGAAATAAAAGCAATGTATATACCAACAGATGCAAACCTAGTTCAAGGGGACAGTGTAGATACATCTGGTTTAGGAGGAATCTATCCAAAGGGAATACATGTGGGAACAATAAAAAAGATAGTAACTACAAAAAATATGACAGATAGATATGCATTAGTTGAAACTGCTGTGGATTTTAACAAATTAAATACGGTTTTAGTAGTAAAAAATAATTAACAGAGGTGAAAATATTGAAAAAAGTACTTATAAATTTAGCATTAATAATAATAGGCTTTGTAATATATTTTCTCCAAGCAGATTTTTTTAATTGGTTTTCAATTGGAGGAATAAGACCAAATCTTTTTGTAATATACATACTATTTATAGGATTATTTGGAAACAGAAGCATGGGAATAGTTTATGGAGCAGTATGGGGAATATTTTTAGACTTAATATATAAAACAAATGTCGGAATAAACCTAATTGGACTGGTATTAATAGGAGTAATTGCAATATTATTTAACAAAAACTTCTCAAAAGATAGTAGAATAACAGTAATGTTTATGGTATTTGGAACAACAATAATATTTGAGGTTATAACATATTTTATAACATATATGTTATATTCAATAAATGTTGAAGTTTTAAGTTTTATAAAAATTTTAATTGTAGAAATTATTTATAATATATTAGTTACAATAATTATATATCCGTTAATGCAAAAATTTGGCTATTATATGGAAAATGAATATAAAGGAAATAAAATTTTAACAAGATATTTTTAAGGATTTTAACAGATTACAAAAATTTGAAATACAAAGATTTATAGTATGAAAGGAGAGTGAAAAATTGGCAAAAGAAATTAATAAAAAAAGTATTAATTTAAGATATAATATTGCAACTATTTTTACATATGTAATTGGGATAATATTAATAATCCAATTGTTCAATCTTCAAATAATACATGGATCAAAATATAGAGAAGAATCAAATACACGATTAACAAGAGAAAGTATATTAGAAGCAGACAGAGGAGAAATATTAGATAGGTCAGGAAATATATTAGTATCATCTAGTCAAAAGTTCAACCTTGAATTATATAAAAGTAAAATTGATAACAATTCATTAAATGAGTCAATATTAAAAATTGTTCAAGTATTAGAAAAATATAATGTTAATTATACAGACAATTTTCCTATAAAAATAGAACCATTTGAATATACTATATCAGATGAAAATTTAGTTAATTGGAAAAAAAATAACAATATAGATGAAAATGCAACGGCAGAAGAAGCATTTAATAAATTTAAAGAAAAATATAAAATTGAAAACACAGATAATAAACAAGTAAGAAAAATAATAGCAATAAGATATGCAATAGCAAAAGAAGGATATAGTAGTACAAAATCATTAACAATTGCAAAAGATATACCAAGAGAAGCAGTTGCGGAATTTTCAGAAAAAAGTGATAAATTTCCAGGAATAAACATAACAGTACAACCAGTAAGAGTCTACAAAGAAGGAACATTGGCTTCACATATTTTAGGATATGCATCAAAAATAGGTTCTGACGAATATCAACAAAAAAAGGATGAATATGATCAAAATGACTTAATAGGAAAAACTGGAATAGAATCACTTTTTGAAAAATATTTAAAAGGCCAAAAAGGAACAAAACAAATTGATATGGCAGTTGATGGAACAACAACTGCAGAAGTTGTTGAACAAGAAGCGGTTGCAGGTTCAAATATTGTTCTAACAATAGATTCAAAATTACAAAAAATAACTGAAGATGCATTAAAAGAAAATATAGAAAAAATAAAAAATGGTGGTTTTGGAAAATCATATGATGCAAAAGGTGGATCATGTGTAGTTATGAATGTAAAAACAGGTGAAGTACTTGCAATGGCAAGTTATCCAGATTATAATCCACAATCATTTGCAAATGGAATAAGTAGTGAAGAATGGAAAAGTTATAATGAAAATAAATCATATCCATTAATAAACAAAGCAATTCAAAGTGCATATGAACCAGGTTCTATATTTAAAATGGTAACTGCAATAGCGGGACTTGAATCAGGAAATATATCATTAACAGAAAAAATTAATGATACAGGAGTGTATAAAAAATATGGAGCAGAATGGAAATGTTGGTATTATACAGATTATCATAGAGGACATGGATATTTAAATGTAATTGGCGCAATACAAAAATCATGTAACTTCTTTTTCTACGAAACAGCAGATAGAATGGGAATAGATACATTAGATAAATATGCAAAATACTTTGGATTAGGTACAAAAACAGGCATAGAACTTCCAAGTGAAGTATCTGGAACACTAGCAAGTAAAGAATATGCTAAATCAATAAATGCTTCATGGAATCCAGGAGATACAATTAATGCAGCAATAGGACAAGGTTATAATAAATTTACACCATTACAGATGGCAAAATATATAAGTATGGTAGCAAATGGCGGAAATAAAATAGATGTTAGTATAGTAAAAACAATACAAAATGCAGATGGAACAGAAGTATCAAAAGATGAAATAAGAAAATTTGTTAACGAAAAATTAGGGATTTCAAATGATGACCAAAATGAAAAAATTAATTTAAACAGCCAATATGTAAATGCTGTAAAAGAAGGAATGAGATCAGTTACAAGTGGTGAAGCGGGAACGGCGTATGCACGTTTTAAAAACTTTAATATAGCAGTAGGAGGTAAGACAGGTTCTGCAGAGGCAGGAAAAGATGCAAAAGGAAAAGATATTGTAAATGCATGGTTTGCAGCATTTGCACCATATGATGATCCAGAAATTGCAGTTGTTATTATGGTTGAAAACGGAGGACATGGAAATTATACTGCAGAGGCAGTTAGAAATATAATGGCAGAATATTTTGGAATGAATACACAAGATGTTACAGAAGATATGCAAGCAAATGCTTATACAGAAAGCATGAGATAATAAAAATAAAAAAAGTGAGAGGATGTAAAAATGGGTAATAATTGTGTTAGCATTAATTTAAAAAAAGATCAGATTGTAGTAAAAATTGCAGAAGATGCAGAACAAAAGAGAATAATTTCAGAATTATCAAGAAAAATATCAGATTTAAAAAAATTATACAAAGATGAAAAAACACCTATTAGAATAGTTGGCAAAGTTTTAAAAAATAAAGAAATTGATGAAATTCAAGAATTGATAAAAGAAAAAATAGATGTAGAAATTGATTTTGATATGCCAAAAAGTCTGGGACTATCAAGTATTACACGTACATTTAAACAAGAAATTGCAATATCAGAAACAAAATTTCATAGAGGTTCATTACGCTCAGGACAAAGACTAGAAACAGAAGGAAGCATTGTAATAATAGGCGATGTAAACTCTGGCGCAGAAGTAATTGCATCAGATAACATAATTGTAGTTGGAACCTTACGTGGCTTGGCACATGCAGGCGCAAAAGGAAACAAAAATGCAATTATAGCCGCGGGAAAACTAGATGCGGTGCAAATAAGGATTTCTAATATTGTAAAAGAAATAGACAGAGATGAAGAACCTTTACATAAACAAGCATATATTTTTGTAGATAATGATAAAATTGTTATAGACTAATTATGAAAAAAGTAACATAAATAAAATTAAATATAACATTTCATCATGAACGTGTTGTTGATACAAAAAGTACATAACACCTATAATTATTAAATCATCTAAAAAAAGTTTTATACCTAAAATCTCAAAAATAGGTTTATCAGTAGTATTACTAATATTTCTAGAATTAGTAATACTACTTTTTTCTTTATTTTCAGTATTATCTTCACTTATTTCTTCTTTTAATATTTTTTTATTTGCTTCTTTTTCAAAATTAGATATGTTATTTTGTGGAATTTGATTATAGTATCTATAATAGTTGTAGTTGTAAGGATAACCGTAGAAAGGAAATCTAAACATTATTATCATTCTCCTTGTTATCTTTCATGATTTCGGCTATTTTAGCAACATTTAATAAATTCATATAATTGTCTAATTGACCTTTTTTGCTATCACGCAAATATGGCTTTAATGAATTTAACAAATTGGCTCTTGGGTCATTTTGGTTATCTTTCATTTTATTAATTACAGAAGACATTTTCATTATTGTGTTTATGTCTAAATTGCTGAAATCAAAATTATTACTTTGTGAAGATGTGTTTGTACTATTTTGGGGCGTAGGTTCTTCATGTTGTTGAGCATTTTGCGAATTTGGTTCTTTTTGACTAGAAAGTATTTTTGAAAAATTTTGTATCATTTCTGGAGATATGTTTGATATAGCGTCTGATAAATTGCCGTTGTCTACCATGTTTTTTATGCTTTTCATTGTGTTTTCATCAATGTTCATATTATTCATTTTTATCACCTCTATAAATAATATATTAATTTTTTTGATTATATATGTAATATAATATATAGTATATGAAATTTTAAAAAATATGTGCGTACTTTTTATGGACTGTAAACTGTAATCACTGTAAACTAAAAAATGGAAAAAATGTCTAAAAAATATTGAAAAAACCTTGAAAAAGGTGTATAATTTATTCTGGTAGTATTATGTAAAAAAGATTATTTTAAAAATACAAAAAAGGATGTAACATAAATGTAATAAAAAAGACATAAAAAAGAAAAATAAATCATAAATAAGCATCCGTAATACTATGAAACAAATGCAAAAATACAAGGTTGACAGCAAAAAGCATTACTTATATTATATATAAGAAGGTAGTTTAATATTTTAGGAGGTAAAGAGGATGAAACAAAGAATTTTAAACGCAATAACAGCAATGTTATTAATTTTAACATTAACAATGGCAAATGTAATAATGCTATGTGTTGATGTTGTTTCTTATGCTGCAGATTCTATAGACAGTAGTACAAGTCATAAAAACGTAGAATTTATGGCATATTTTAAAGACGCAAATGGAAATAAAACAACAAGTATGGATGCAAAAACAAATGCAGAAGACTTAAAATTATATTTCCAAGTAGCAGTAAATAAGGAAGGATATTTCAATGGAAATATAGTACTAAATAATGCTAATTTTAGACTAAAATCAAATATATTAAGTGATAGTGTTAGCAAAATAGAAAACAATGTAGTATATTTAAATCAAATTAATGCCGAAGAAAACAAAGAAATAGAAGTAGGAATAGAACTATTAAAAGACGAGCAATTTGACTTAAATTATATAGATATGGGAAGTAGTGTTTCTATAAAAGGTACTTACAAAGATGGAACACAAAAAGATATAAACATAAATACTGATAAAAAAATAACATTAAATCTTGTAAGACCATATGATAGTGCTGATGATGCAATTATGCTATCACAAGAAGTAATAACAAATAAAATCTTAAAAGTAAATGGACAAGAAAAAAGAATTGTACAATTGCAAGTTAAATCAGGGTTAAACAACAATTTATATCCTATAAAAGAAACAATTGTAAATATTCAAGCTCCTAAAATTTCAAATAGATATCCTGAAAATGTAATTGTAAACGCAAATGATGTATTAACAACAACAGGAAAAGAATTATCAACAGACAACTGGAATTACAATAATCAAACAGGAAAGATAGAAATTAAATTAGAAAATAAATTAAATAATGGAAAAGTTTCATGGATAAAAAATGGATGCGACAATTTTGTAGTAACATATGTATATGATAAAGATGTAGAAATAAATAGTGAAAAATCAGCAGTAGATTCTAAAATTTCATTATATGACAAAAAATCAACAGTGTATACTGCAGGAAGTGAAATAACAGTCACAAAAGGAGAAAAGAATTCAATTGTAACATCAAATATTGAGCAAAACGAAACAAGTATATATAAAGGAAAATTATATGCGGGAATTTCAAGAGATATTACATATAGAGATGTTATTAATGTAAATTTAAATAACATAGAAGTAGATGCTAAAGTTAAAGAGAGTGAACAAACAATAAATGGTGAAAAAATAGCGTCAACATACAAAACATCAAAATTTAGTAAAGCACAAATCCAAAAAGTATTAGGACAAAATGGAAAATTAACAATTTTAAATTCAAACGATGGAAATGTAATTGCAACAATAAACAAAGATACTGTGGCAGATGAAAATGGAAACATTTTAGTTTCATATCCAGAGAATGTTGAAGTAATTACAATGAAAATAGAACAAACAGAAAATGTTGGTAAAATAGAAGTAGAAACTACAAGAACAATTGGAACAATAAACAAAGATAAAGTAAGACAAGCAAACACAATAGATTTATCTAGTATTGTTGCTTATAATACAAATGGTACTGAAGATGAAGTATCAAAATATAATTCAAGCATCAAATTAGATGAAACACAAACTTCTGCAGATTTACAAGTAAGCAGAACAGACTTATCTGCAATGACAACTAATAACAATGTTGAATTTAGAATTACTTTAAAATCTAGAGAAGAAAAAAATGAATTATTTAAGAACCCAATTTTAAGACTTAAATTACCATCACAAATAAAAAACATAAAAGTAAATTCAATTAATTTAGTATATGATGATGAGTTAAAAATAAAATCATCACAATTAGATACAACAAATAATGAAATTATAATTGAATTACAAGGTGAACAAACAAAATATAAAAATGAAGCAATTGATGGTGCAACAATTATTGTAAATGCAAATTTGACAACAGATACAAAAATAGCAAGTAGTAAAGAAAGTGTTGTATTAACATACACAAACGAAAATGCTATAAATTATGAAAATGGAAAAAATGTTGGTACAGTTTCTAAAGATATAAACATTATTTCTTATGCGGGAGTTGTAACAACAAATCAGGTTTCAAAATTTGGAATAGATGTTGTAAATAATCAAGGAAATTCAAATGGAGAATTAAAAATCTCATCAGATAGAGATGAAGCAGTATATCAAAAGAGAATAATAAATAACAAAGAAAATAAAATATCAAATGTTAGAATATTAGGTACATTCCCAACAAACAAAGCAACAGATTCAAATAACATTAATGTAGAAGTAAATAACATTTCAGTTACTGGAGTTGAACAAAATAAAGTAAAAGTTTATTATTCAGAAAATGCTAATGCAACAACAGATTTAAATAATAAAGATAATAAATGGACAGAAAATTTAACAAATAAAAATGATGTAAAAAAATATTTAGTTGTAGTTGACGAATTAGATGTTAAGAAAGAAATTGATTTAGCATATAGTGCATTTATACCTGAAGGATTGGATTATAATCAAGTAGCAGAAGAAAATTACATTGTTTATTACACAAATATAACATCAGAAGAAAAAACAGAAATAAGTAAAAGCACACTTTCAACTCCAAAAGGAGCAGTTATAGATACAGTGTTAAGAGCATTAGTTGCGGGAAATGAAAATAATGAAGTAAAAGAAAATGGAATTTTAAGATATGCAATCACTGTTTCAAATACTGGTTCAGAAGATATGAATAATATAGTTGTAACAGGAAAAGTGCCAGATGGAACAACATATGTAAATTCTGATAAATTAAATAATGAAGTAGATCCAGATGATTTAGGCTTTATTGATGAAAATAAAAAAGATGTTGAGTTTAATATAGAAAACTTAGCAAAAGGTCAAACAATTACAAAATATTATGAAGTAAAAGTAAATGATGGAATGGCCGGTAAAGAAATAAAAAATACTGTAGTAACAAAATATGGAGAAAAAACAAAAACATCAAATGAAGTGAAAACAAAAGTAGCAGAAGGAAATGTTGAAGTTAAATTAGTATCTATAGATGCAACAGATGGAATTGTAGAAGGTGGATACAGTTATAGATATATTTTATATGTAACAAACAAAAAAGATAAAGACTTAAAAAATGTAAATGTAAAATACAATACAAACAATACAGCAAAAATTACTGAAATTTCATATGTATTTAATGATGAAAGTAAAACAGTAGAAAATGAAGACAATATTACAATAGACAAAATAAAAGCAGGAGAAACAGTAGAAGTAGTAAGTTATGTAACAATAAATAAATTAGATAAAGATGCTTTATCTGTTATGTCTGCAAAGGTATATGCAAATAATACAGAATACAGTTCAAATGAAGTTAATTCAACTGTAGCATCATCTGTAATACTAGAAATGAATGCAACTTCAGAAAATAGTGGAGACTATGTTAAATCTGGAGACACAATCAAATATAATATTGTCATAAAAAATACGGGATCAAAAATAGCGGATACAGTTACACTAAAAAATTGGATAGCAAATGAAGTTTCTTTAACAAAAATATTAAAAAACGGCGAAGAACTTTCAAACGAAAATTATACTAAGATATCTGACAATAGTAAAAATAAACAATTAATAAAAATAAATGATATTACATTAGAACCAGGACAAAGTATAGAATATCAACTAGAAACAACAGTAAATATGGTATATGGTAATAAAACCGCTACAGAAATTATAGATGAAATTTCATTAGAAGAAAATAGCATAGAAATTGCAAATGCAAAAATACAACATATTTTACAACCAGATAAAGACTTTGTAGATGGAAATAATGGTAATGGTGACGGAACAAACGGAAACAACAATGGAAATAACTCTAATAATGAAGAAAATAATACAAATGTTCAATATAGAATAATTTCTGGTACTGCATGGGTTGACGCAAATGAAAATGGACAAAAAGACAACCAAGAACAAGCAGTAGAAAGCATAACTGCAAAATTATTAGATGTTACAACAAATAAATATGTAAAAGATTCAAACGGAAATGACTTAGAAGCAAAAACAACATCAACGGGATTCTATAGTTTTGATAGAGTTCCAAAAGGACAATATTTAGTAGTATTTGAATATGATACAACAAAATATGGATTAACAACATTTGAAAAACAAGGTGTTGCAAGTACAATGACATCAAAAGTAATTAACAAAAACTTAAAAATTAATAATGAAGAAAAAAATGTTGCAACAACAGAAATTATAAATGTTGATACAGAGAATATTGCAAATATTAATATTGGTTTAATAAATGCAAAAACATATGATTTACAATTAGATAAATACATAACAAAAGTAACGGTACAAAACAATAAAACTGTTACAAACGAATACAATAATCAAACATTAGCAAAAGCAGAAATTGATGCAAAACAAGTAAATTCAACTACAGTAGTAGTAGAATACACAATTAAAGTAACAAACAAAGGTGATGTAACTGCATACGTTAAAAAAATAGCAGATTACTTATCTAGTGATTATAAATTTAGTTCAGAACTAAACAAAGATTGGTATCAATCAGGCAGTGATATATACTGTACAAGTTTAGCAAATGAAAAATTACAACCTGGAGAAAGTAAAGAAGTTAAATTAACAGTTATAAAACAAATGAAAGAAAACAACACAGGACTTGTAAACAATACTGCAGAAATTGCAGAATCATATAATGAATTAGGCTTAAAAGATAAAAACTCAACAGAAGGAAATAAAGTAAAAGGCGAAAATGACATGGGATCTGCAGATTTAATTATAAGTATTAGAACAGGTCAGGTAGTAACAACAGTATTATTAGTAATATCATCAATAGTAATACTTGGAGTAGCAGTATATTATGTAAGAAGATTAATAACACATAGGAACTTTATATAGGAAGGAGGGGAAAATAGAATGAAAAAAATAAAAATAATAACAAATATAGTAACCGCATTAATTGTAGTAGGATTTTTAACTACTGCGGTTCTTGCAGCCACAAGTGACTTATCAAAATTAAAAGGTACGGGATACTCAAAAATTGGAAAAGTATATAAACTAAATTATTCATCATTAACAAGTAATAATAGTACATATTGTATCCAACACAACAAAAAATTGAGAAAAGAAGAAAAATCTTATACATTAAAAAAATATATAGAAATAGATGGAAAATATGCTACAGTATATAAAGACTCAAATGGTTCATCATATAATGTAAAAAGTGATTTAAATGCACAAGTTGCCTTTATATTAAATAATCAAGGTGGATATGGAAAAGCTGGAGAAAATTCAGATACACAAAATGCATTATGGCATATAACAAATTCATGGGTAACAGCGTTATCTTTAGGAAAATCCTACTCAGGAAACGATAAGATTGGTGCAAATACTATAAATAAAAGAGCGGTTGAATATGCTGATAGTATAGGAGATAACAAAATGTCTTCATCAACAGGAAGTACAAGTTTAACAGTAACAGGAGCAACAAACAAAAATAACTTAACAGTTGTAGATGTTGGTGAATATTACAGGATAGGACCATTTAACTGGAACTTCCAAGGAACTGTAGAAGAAGTTACAGTTACAGGAGACAATGGAGATGTTGCAAGTTCAAATGTAAGATTTGTAAAATATTCAGGAAATACTGCAAATGTTATAGATAAAACCGAAATAGCAACAGGAGAGTCATTTTATGTGGATGTAAATTCAAAAGCAAACATGAAGGAATTCAAAGGAATAAAAATTAAAACAAAATCAGAAGCAGATAGCACAAAAGTATATGGAGCAAAAATTTGGATGTTAGAATCATCTGCATACCAAAACGTAATATATGTTGATGTAGAAAGTAAAGAATTACCAGCAACTGGAGAAGGAACAGAAGAATATTCTGTACCATTAACAATAAATATTGGATTAAATAAGGTAGATGACAGAGATGAAAAAATTCCACTAGATCATGTTGGATTTAAATTAAAAGCATCTGTATATAGAGATGGAAATTGGGTAACAAGATATATGGGAAACGATTTAAAATGGAGTGTTTCTAATATTGAACAAGCAAAAATCTTTTATACAGACAAAGATGGTAAACTAAATGCAACAATTTCAGGTGAAACAACAGCAGAAAATTCAATGAAAGCAGTAGAAACAACAAACGACAAATATGGATATGCACAAAACATTGGCAAAGAATTTACATTAAACAAAGAACATGAAGTAAAAATTACAAACCATCAATACAAGGTTAAATTATCAGGATATGTATGGTTAGATACAGAAACAGGAAAAACAACATTAAGAGATGACCAATATAAACAAGAAGATGATAACGATGGTGAAGGATTTAATGGAATAACAGTATATCTAAGAGACAAAAATGGAAACGAAATAAAGAGAACAACAACATCAGAATTAGGATTATATTCAGAAATAAATGGTGGAGAATATCAATTTGTAGATGTTGACTTAGACGCAATACAAAAAGGAGAATACTATGTTGAATTTGAATATTGTGGACTAAGATACCAATCAGTAGCAGCAAAATTGACACAAAATAATGGTTCAAAAGCAATAGACACAGCAACAAGAAATGTATTAGATAGCAAATTTACAAGTGTAGATGGAAATGGAACACAAAGTTTAAATATAAATGGAGTAACAGTAAATTATAATAACACAGCAAACTACTCAAGTTCAATAAAAGACTGTTCTGGATGTAATGTATATGCAAGAACAAATGAAGCAGGATTTAATATATACAATTCATTTACACCAGGAACAGAAGAAATAAGATATGTAAACTTAGGACTATTTAAAAAGGCACAAACAGATTATTCATTGATGCAAGATTTATATAATGTAAGAGTTAGTGTAAACGGATTCTCACACATTTATAGATATGGAAGTGTTAGATATGCAAACAATGGTAATGATGTAAATGCAGATTCTTCATGGAACGTAGGAGTTAAATTCCAAAAAAATAATGGAACATATAAAAGAGCAATTTATACAGCAGACGCTGAATATGAAGCACCAAATCATAAAGACAATGAATTAAAAGTATATGTAACATATAAAATAGCAGTAAACAATGAATCAACATATCTAGGCAGAATAAATAGTATAGTTGATTATGCAGACAAAAATTTTGATATGATTGCAGCAGGAACAGCAATTGACGACAAAGACAATATTACAGGAAATTTACAATATGGAAATAAACAAGAATATAATGACAAATATTCTAAATATGTAATAGATATAAACACAGAATTGACTCCAGGTCAAGCAAAATTTGTATATGTTCAATTCCAATTAAATAGAGAAGCGGTATTGAAGATTGTAAATAACCAAGAAGTGCTTAACAATGTAGCAGAAATCAATTCTTATACAACATTTAAAGACAATAATACACAAACACCAGTTGCAGTTGTAGATAAAGACTCTGTACCAGCAAATATTACAGTTGGAAAAATAGATACTTACGAAGATGATACAGATGCAGCAACATCTTTAAAATTGGAACTTAAGAATGCAAGATCAATAGTTGGAACAGTATTTGTTGATAATGCAACAGTAAATAAAGACAATGAAAGACTTGGAAATGGTGTATATGACAATGGAGAAGCAACAGTTGCAGGAGTAAAAGTAAGACTAGATGAAATTGGAAAAGATGATAGTAGTTATGACGGAGAAAGAATTTCAAAAGAAGTAACAACTGATGAAAATGGAAACTTCAAAATTGAGGGATATATACCAGGTAACTACAACTTAACTTATACTTGGGGAAATAAGACATATAAAGTTCAATACTATAAAGGAACAATATATGATGAATCAAGAGACCAAAATGACAAAGAATGGTATAAAAAAGATGTAAATACTAGAAGAACAGATGCATTAGATAATATAGATACTAGAAAAGTAATAGATGCAGAAATGAGAAAAATTACAAGAAATAATGCAGAAGATGAAATAAACAAGGCATATGAAGGAACATCAGATGTAATAAAAACAACATCAATGGATTCAAAAACACCAGCAATGTCATTTAGTGTAGAATACGAAACAACAATTACAGATGGAAATGATGACAAAGTTGAATTCATAGTTAAAAATGTTGACTTTGGAATAGTAGAAAGAGCAAAACAACTAATGGATATTTCTAAGAGAGTATCTGCATTTAAAATTACACTAGCAAATGGTCAAGTATTAATGGATGCAGAAGTTACAGAAGATGGTAAACTAAAAGGAAGCCATTCAAACTTATCATATATGGGACCAACAAATACAAATGGAATTAACGTAAATGGAATTTTAAGAGCAGAACTTGACTCAGAATTAATAGAAGGTGCAACAGTAGAAGTAACTTATGCTATTAAAGTTACAAATGTAAGTGAAAAAGATTATGATTCACCAAATTATTATCTATATGGTAATAAAAAAGGAGCACAACTTATTAAGAACTCTGTAACAGGTGTAATTGATTACTTAGATGGAAAAATAGTATTTGTACCAGATGATACTTGGGAGAAGAAAGAAAATACATTTATTGAAGAAGTAAATGCTAGTGAAAAAGGAAATACAGATTACTTAAATTCAATTAAAACATATTATACTTCTAAATTACAAAAAGATTTAGCACCAGGTGAATCTAATGAAGTTACATTAAAAGCATCTAAATTATTGACAAGTTCTGAAGATAATACTTTTGATAACAAGACAGAAATTGTTGATGTTACTAGAAAAGATGGAGATATTACAGGCACACCAGTTAAAGTTACATGGAATAATGGTAAATTCTTCTTTGATACTGATAATGCTGAAAAGACAGTAATTATACCAAGTACAGGTGAAAATAGAAACTATGTATTACCTACAGTTATTGGAATTATTGCAGTAGCAATAGTTGGAGTTGGAGTATTCTTTATTAAGAAATATGTTGTAGACAGAAATAAATAGTTAGATAGGTAATGATTATTTAATAAATGTGTATACTAATGTAATGCAAAAAAAAGAAACAATTGGGATAAAACCTGGTTGTTTCTTTTTTTAAGTGGATTTGATGGCTATTATTTTTTTGTTATAAAATTTGTTTATAATTGTGTAATATTTAAATTGGTTTTTATGAATTTATTGTTGATTTTTATATTGACAAATCTTCAATTTATGAATATAATTTCAGTAAATTCATGATTTACGAATTTATTAGATAATTTTATTTTGCTGAAGAGAAAGAGCTGTAGGGAATGTATTAAAAAGTGAAAAATACAAATACTAAAGAAAACTGTAAAAAACTAAGGAGGAGTTTATGTTGAAAAATAGGAAAAAGGGAATTACATTAATTGCACTTGTGATTACGATAGTGATTTTACTTATTTTAGCGGGTATTTCAATTTCTGCTTTAACTAATACAGGGATATTTGGAAAAGTAGAGGAGGCAAAAAGAACAACTGAAAATGCGGAAAAAGAACAAAGAGAGATATTAAGTGAGTATGAAAAGGAATTAAATAAGTATGAGGCACGTAATTTAACAAATGATATGATTGGACAAGTGATGACACAAAATACAGTTTTTAAAGATTCAAAAGGTAATATTTTTGTAGTACCAATAGGTTTTAAAATAACAAATGATGCAACAAATGTTGCAGACGGAATTGTAATAGAAGATGCTACAGAAACTGCAACTAAAGGCAGTCAATTTGTATGGGTTCCAGTTGGAACAATAACAAAAACAGATGGAACGACAGTTGAAATAAAATTAAGTAGATATACATTTGCAAATGATGACAATGCAACTCCAACGATTCAAAATGAAAATGTTATAGAATCTTTTTTTCAAGAACTGGAATTGTCTAATAAAAAAAATATAGTTGCAAAAAGTATATCGGATTTTAAAACAAGTGTAGCAATAAATGAAGGATATTACATTGGAAGATATGAAGCAAGAACGACAATTGCAAGGAATAACAAAGATAACGAATTAACGCAAATAACAGAGAAAGGAACAGATGTCGTATATAATTATGTAACGCAAAGTCAAGCCGCGGAACAGGCAAGAAACATGTATAATAATTCAAACTTTACAAGTGATTTAATAAATAGTTATGCATGGGATACTGCAACATTATTTTTGCAAAGTTGTGGAACAAACAAGAGTTATCCCAAAAGAGGTAGTGATATTTTTTCTATAACTGGAACGAATAATTTAGAAACAAAGGATGTCCAATGTAATATTTATGATATGTCAAGCAATTTTTATGAATGGGCAACAGAAACTTCTAGTGATGAGGGAAAGCCTTGTGTTACCAGAGGGGGAAGTTCTAATGGTAGAGGAAATACTGTAAGGGCACGTATTTCTTATAATATTGATTTTGGTAATAATATTATAAGTTTTCGACCTATTTTATATATAAATGATAAAGAATAAAATAATATTGTCGAAAATTGTCAAAATCTTTTTCTTGACAATTGACATAAAATTATGGTAATATAGGGTCATGCAATTAATTAGACAATTGCATGACTAATTTTTAAAAAAAAGATTTAATTCAAACAACTTAGGAAATACAAAAATAATTTAATCAAAATACTAAAATCAAAGGATTCCACAAAAAATCAAAAAAGTAATAAAATAGTAAAGATTAAAATTCAAAAATAAATCTAAAAATATCCCAATATCATTAAATAAAACAAGAAGTGTTGATAACCCTAATACACTTGTATTTGCGTGCATATATAATATTTTAATAGTCTAAAATTGTCTCTTATAATTGTAAATAGTATGTTAAATTATACTAAAAAGTATTGCCAAAAGTAAAAAAATTTAGTATAATTTAGAAAGGACAAGCAATGGTAAATAAAAAACAAAAAGAAGGACAAAAAAATGAAAAAATATTAAATTTAAAAAATGATGTAATATTTCAAGCATTTTTTTCACGTAAAGGAAATGAAAAATATCTAATTGATTTTCTAAATGCACTATTAAAAATGGATATAAAAAGCATTGAAATACGAGAAGAAGTCAACCTAGAAAAACTAAGTAAAGAAGAAAAAGGCGGAAGATTAGATTTACAAGCAAAGCTTGGAGATGGAACAATAGTCTCAATAGAAATGCAAATGAGAGATGAAGGAAATTTCAAACAAAGGACAACAATGTATGCCGGAAAAGTAGAATCAAGAGAAACTAAAAAAGGCATAAAATATGAAGATATTAGCCAAATAATCATGATAAACATATTAGGATTCAATATGTTAGATGTAGAAGATTACATATCAGAAACGGCTATTGTATTGGATAAACACAGAGATTATGAAGTATTAACAGGAATAAAATGGTATTTTATAGAATTACCAAAGTTTAGAAAAGCAAAGCCAGATATGAACGAAAAAATAAATCAGTGGTTGGCCTTTATCGATGATGATAATAAGGAGATGATTGATATGGCAGAAAACAAAAATAAAACATTAAAAGATGCAAGAAAAGAAATGAATTATTTAACAGGAGATGCAGAAGTAAGAAGACTTGCAGAATTAAGAGAAAAATGGGAAATGGATAGAATAAATGCGATTAGTTATGCTACTAAAGTTGGAAAAGAACAAGGAGTAAAAGAGGGAATAATAGAAACTGCAAGAGAAATGTTAAAAGAAAAGATACCAGAAGAAACTATAAAGAAAGTTACAAAATTATCTCAAGTCGAATTGGATGAAATAAAGAAGAAAATAAAAAATTAGTGTATTAAACATTAAAATATAAATTAAGAGATAAAATTATAAAATCACTCAAATATAGTAAAATACTATCAATACGTATTTTAAAATTTTACTATAATTTGAGTGATTTTCTATAACTTGATGTGAAGATAACAAGATATACGAGAAAAAGTAAATGCTTGAAAAAATTTTAATAAATTATTTTAATTCAAAACCAAAAAAATCGAAAATATATTGCAAAATCCACCAAATTATAATAGAATATAAAGCATAAACAGATAAATAATAAAAGAAAAAATAAATTATATATCACAAAATGTAAAAAACTTTTTTGAAATCACTTTCTAAAAAAGACAAAAAATACTAAGGACAAGTAGTAAAATGATGCTATAAAAGTTTAAGAGGTGGTAAGGATGTTTCAAAATATAAACGAAAACACAATAGATGGGCACAATTACAAAGAAGAAAAAAAGAAAATAGAACTATTCACAAACGTATTTGCAATAAAAAACATACCAATATACACAATAACACTAATGTTATCAATGGTAGGGCTAACAGGCGAAATCTCACCATTCAGTATAAGTATATTAGGAGCATGTATATCAAACTCAGTTCCATTATTAGGGATAGTAGCATGTGCAATAATAGGAAACCTAATAAAATTTGGAATAAGTGGAGCATTATCATTTATACTAACAACACTAGTGCTAATAGTAACAATGTTTTTAATAAAGCCAAAATATAATGAAGACGATGTAAATGAAAAAGTAAATTTAGCAAAAAATATATTTATATCAACAATGATAATACAACTTGCAAAAGTAGGAATTTCAGGATTCACATTATATGACGTATTATCAATAATATGTTTTTCAATAATAACAATAGTATTTTACAAAATATTTGTAAACTCAATAATTGTATTTAGAAACTTTGGAGAGAAAAAAGCATTTTCAATAGAAGAAGTATTAGGAGCAAGTTTAATGCTTGCAATAGCCGTATGTGCATTTGGAAAATTAAGCATATTTGGATTTTCAATAAAAAATATTTTAAGTATATTAATAGTATTAATATTAGGATGGAAAAACGGAGTATTAGTAGGGACAACATCAGGAGTCACAATAGGGGTAACACTAGGTGTAATAACATCATCAGAACCAGTAATGGTGGCTGCATATGCAATATCAGGAATGATATCAGGAATCTTAAACAAATTTGGAAAAATTGGAGTAATAATTGGATTTTGTTTAGGAAATATAGTGTTAGCATATGTTGCAAATGGAAATACAGTAGAATTGATACACTTCAAAGAAATATTAATAGCTTCAATAGGCTTACTAGCAGTACCAAAATCAGTGCAGATAAATATAAAAGAATTTATGGGAAATTCTAAATTTTTGCCAGTGGCACCAGATAGAGCATTAAACAAAAGCAAAGAAACCGCAGAAAGACTAAATAATGTATCTGACACAATTCAAGAAATGGCAAAAACATATAAAGCACAAGAAAAACAAGAAAAAGAAGAACCAATACAATCAAATAAAGAAATATTTATTTCAGAATTACTTGATAATTTAAATGGTTATGAAAATAATATGTTATATGAAGATATGTCAAAGGTAGACGGACCAATAGTTGACGAGATTTTTAAAACATTGATTGACAAACAACAGATAACAAGAGAAAACTTATTAGAAATATTTGCAAAATGCAATAGTTATATTGTAGGATTTGATGACAAAAAAATAAGTGAATACTTAGAAGAAAATATAGCACAAATGGTAAGAGTAATAAATATGTCATATAAAATTAGCAAATCAAATTTTGTATGGCAAAAGAAATTTGAAGAAAACAAGAAAAACATAGAAACACAATTACAAGGAGTTTCTAAAGCAATATCTAATATAGCCGAAAATATAGAAAAAAACATACAAAATGAAGAGCAATTCACTAAACAAAAAAAGCAAATTGTTGAATTGTTAAAACAAAAAGAAATAGAAATACAAGAAATATCAATACAAAAAGAAGACAGATATTTAGTAGAAATTTATATGGAAAAATCAAACATTACAGATATAGATTATATAGAAAAAATATTAACAGACATTTTAAAAGAAAAAATAGTATTAAACCAAGAGGCATCTATTGGGACAAGACTCAACTTTCTATCTGATGACAAATATGTTATGGCAATTGGAAATGCAGAAACCACAAAAGCAAATAGCAAAGTTTCTGGGGATAGTGTGCTTAGCATAAAATTGAAAGATGGAAAATATTTAGTGGCAATAAGTGATGGAATGGGCTCAGGAGAAGAAGCACGTCAAAGTAGTAATAAAGCACTAAAAATGTTAGAAAATCTTTTGGTATCAGGTTTTGATAAAAAGACATCTATGGAATTGATTAACTCAAGTTTAATAAATCAAAATGAAGAAATTTTTGCAACATTAGACATAGCAATTATAGATTTATATAAAGGAAACATTGAATTTATAAAAAATGGTGCGTGTCCAACATATATAAAAAACAGTAATAATGTTCAAGTTATTAAGGCAAATTCTCTTCCGGTAGGTATTATTAATCATGCTGGATTACAAGCCTTTGATAGAGATATTATTTCTGGAGAAATTATGCTTATGTGTACAGATGGTATTTTGGATTCTAATGTTGAATATAAAAATAAAGAATTATGGGTTAAATATTTGCTAGAAGACATTGAAACAAATAACACTAAAAAAATTGCGGATTTAGTTTTGAACGAAGCTATTGACAATGGATATGGAACCGCAAAAGATGATATGAGTGTTGTTGTATGCAAATTTTTAAACAAAACTGAATAGAAAAAGACTGGACAATTTGTTCAGTTTTTTCCTTTCTGTAGAAGACAAATATGGCAGAATTAAGATTTTGTAGCAGTTTGCACTGCGTACAAAATCTTAATTCTGGTTTTTGCTTCAATTAACTTGAAAATATGCATGATTTGTGATATATTCTATTGTAGAAAAGTTATGCAATTTTTCATATATTAGAAAAGTTATGCAACTTTCCTAATATATAAAATTACATTAAAAAAGAATGTGAGGAATATAAAATGAGTAGAGGAAGAACAAGGGGAAGAAGATATGACGAAGAACCAAAACTAAACATGAAAAAAGTATTTGCAGTACTAATAGCAATAATAGTAATAATAATGTTTATATTCATAATAAAAGGACTATTAAGCAAAGAAACAACAACAGGAAAAATAACAACAAAAAACTACTTTGCAACATATAAAGACAATAAATGGGGAGTAATAGACTCAGCTGGAAATGACGTAATAGACCCATCATATAAAGAAATGATAGTAGTACCAAACTCAAAATCAGCAGTATTTATATGCACATATGATGTAAATTACGAAACAGGAGAATACAAAACAAAAGCATTAAACGAAAAAAATCAAGAGATATTTACAGGATATGACCAAATTGAACCTTTACAAAACACAGACAAATCAAAAAATCTTACATATGACAATAATGTCATAAAAGTAAAAAAAGACGGAAAATATGGATTAATAGATTTTTCTGGAAAAGAAGTTATACCAACAGAATATGATGAAATAACAGCAATATCAGGAATAGAAAATTCATTTAAAACAAAAAAAGACGGAAAATATGGAATAGTAGATAATGAGGGAAAAATAGTAATACAACCACAATATGCAGACATAGACGTATTAGGAAAAGACAATAAAACAGGATTTATTGTAAAAAATGAAAATGGAAAATACGGAATTGTAGACTATTCTAATACAACAATATTAGAAGCAAAATATGACACAATAGAAAAAGTTTATGGAAATGATATGTATGTTGTAACTGTAAATGGAAAACAAAAACTTGTAAAAAAAGACGGTACAGATGTATTAACATCAGGATTTGATACAATCAAACAAGTGTTAGCAAACCAAGAAAATGCAGTAATATTCACAAAATCAAATAAATATGGTGTAATGAGTACAACAGGAAATGTACTAATAGATGCTCAATATGACGATTTAAAAGAAGCAAAAGTTGGAATGCTTATAGCAAGTAAAGATGGAAAATATGGAATTATTAATAGCAATAAAGAAGAAAAATTACCATTTGAATATAGTACAATAACATTTAGCGAAAAAGCGGATTTATACATTGTAGAAGATAGCAATTACAATGCCAAAATATTAAATAGCAATTTAGAAACAAAAGCAGAAGGTGTATTTATAGAGCTTAACGAAACAAAAGGATATGTAAAACTAAGAAATAATGATGGATCAAAATATTATAACTTTAAATTTGAAGAAAAAACAGAGTTAGATATATATCCAAATAAAACATTATTCTTAAGTAAAAAAGATGGAAAATATGGATATGTTGATAAAACAGGAAAAGTAATTGTAGATTACATTTATGATGATGCAATGGAACAAAATGATTATGGATTTTCTGCGGTAAAAAAAGACGGAAAATGGGGAAGCATAGATAGCAAAGGAAACGTGGTACAAGAGCCAATATACAACTTAGACGACTATTTATTAATAGACTTTATAGGAAGATGGCATTATGGAAAAGATATAAATATGAATTATTATAATCAACTAGAAAAATAATAGAACACGAACGAGAAAGGGAGAAATAAAATGGAACTAAAGACGAACTATCAATATACATATTTTGTACATCCATTTGTTATAGGAGAAGGAAAATATCAAAAATATATATTAAATTTAATAAAAGACGATAGATTTAAACTAAGAGTATTTGAAAAAAACAAAGATATTGATTTATATAATTATTTTTCACCAAAAACAAGAGAATACCTTTTTTCAAGTTTTTCACATACAGGTCAAAAATTAGAAAAACTAGAAGAACTACCAGAAGAAACAAAATCAGCAATATTAAGCAAAAATCCTTGTACAATATTTGAATATAAATTAAAAGAAGATATACAAGGAAAAGCAACAGAAAAGGGAATATTCTTTAAGGTTAGAAAAATTGAAATTATATGTTTCAATACAGGTATATGCTTTTTTACAATGAAAACAAATATAGAAGAAAGTAACAACTTCTCAGATTTGTTGAATTTTAACTATAAATTTAGAAGTATAAATCAAGAAAATACATTAATCAATTATGATAAAATTTACTTGCAAACAAGCACTTTTGATGATGTAAATAAATTAACAGAATTTATTAAAGGAATAACAGGTTCAGATTTAGAGGCAATGAAAATTGATATAGACACTGAAAAATTCTTAACATATTCATACGTCTGTATAGATAGAGCCGCTTGGAACTCAAATAAAAATTTTGAAAATATAAAATATAACTTTAATAAATATGCTAATTTCTTACCAGCAGATAACTCGGTTGAACTAGAACAAGATGATGCAAAACAATTTTCTGAATGGAAATATGCAAAATTTGGATTTACAAAACAAGGAGTCGTACTATTTACATCAAGCAGTGACATAAACAATTTTACAGAGTTACCAGATAAATTTGAAAATGAGTATTTTTATACATATATATTGAATTTATATAAAAAGATTTATTTAAAAAAATTAGAAACAGAATTTAAAAAATTATCTAATGTAAAAAAAGCGAGAAAGAAATTTATCGATTTTACAAAAAATGTTTGGATACTTGATATAACAACAGATGAGGTTGGTTCAAAAATAAATTTGATAATTGGAAAAACTTTTGAGTTGGATAGATTATTTACAGAAATAAAAACTAAATATGATGTTTTGTATAAAGAATCAAACATTGAAAACAATTCTAAGATAATGCTTGTGGTTGCTATTATTTTGGGAGTATCACTTGTTTTTAATGTATTAAATTATATAAATATTATAAAATAAAATTGATTACTTAGTTCGTTTATAAAGCAGTGAACAAGAATGTTTTAAAGGTAACTATTAAAAGAGGAGCAAAATTATATGAAAATTACATGTGGAACTGACATAATTGAAATTGAAAGAGTTAAAGAAAGCATCGAAAATGTTGGAACTAAATTTATTGAGAGAGTTTATACAGAAAAAGAAATTGAATATTGCGAATCAAGAAAAAAACAAAAATATCAACACTATGCAGGAAGATTTGCTGCCAAAGAAGCGGCATTTAAAGCAATTTCAAAAATACTAGATGATAAATATTCTGTATGTTGGAAAGATTTTGAAACAATAAATGATGGCCAGGGTAGACCAAGTATAATTTTGCATAATATTAACACTAAAAAAATTGAAAGTATAGATGTAAGTATTTCACATTGCAAGGAATATGCAATAGCAAATGTAGTAATTTTATTTAAATGATTTAAAATCTGGTTTTATTTTTAAACCAGATTTATAATTAAGGAAGGAATAAAAATGGGATTAATTGATAGTCATAGTCATCTAAATGATGAAAAATTTGATGAAGATAGGGAAGAACAAATAAAAAAGATACGTGAATCTGGTGTATCAAATTTTATTACTGCAGGGTATAGTGTAGAAAGTTCAAAAAAGGCATTAGAAATTGCAAAAAAATATGACTTTATATACACAACTGCAGGGGTTTCACCAAATGATATTCCACAAACTGAAGAAGAATTGTGGAAACAATTAGCAGAAATAGAAAAAATTGTTGAAAAAAATAAAGAAAAAATTTGTGCTATAGGCGAAATAGGACTTGACTATTATTGGAATACAGATAATAAAGAACTACAAAAAAAGGCTTTTATTGAACAAATAAAAATAGCAAATAAATATAATTTGCCAATTGTTATTCATACAAGAGAAGCAGTTATGGATACATTACAAATTTTAAAAGAAAATAAAGTAACGAAAACAGGTGTATTTCACTGTTGTCCACAAAATAGAGAATTAATAAAAGAAGGACTAAAACTTGGATTCTATATATCTTTTGCAGGACCAATAACGTTTAAAAACTCAAAAAATGCAGAAGAAATGATTAATTTAGTTCCAAATGATAGAATATTAATAGAAACAGATAGTCCATATCTTGCACCAGAACCTGTTAGAGGAACTTGCAATACACCGGCAAATGTTAAATATATAGCTCAAAAAATTGCCGATGTGAAAGGCTTAACTTTAGAAGAAGTTGAAAAAATAACTTTTGAAAACACAAAAAATATTTTATATATTTAGTAAATTATGAAACTTTCTTAGGATATAAATATGGCAGAATTAAGATTTTGTAGCAGTTTGCACTGCGTACAAAATCTTAATTCTGGTTTTTTATCTAATATTTCTTAATGCTTCAATTCTTGCTTCTGTACTAGGGTGTGTTGACCATATATTAGAAGTTTTATTTTTACCCTTTTCTCCATTTTTCTTAAATGGATTAACAATGTACATATTTGCAGTTGCAGAATTTGCAGACTGCAATTCATTTGGATCACTATCAAGTTTTTGTAAAGCAGAAATTAAACCATCTGGATTACGAGTAAACTCAACTGCAGTACTATCTGCTAAAAATTCTCTTTTTCTAGAAAGAGCGAGTTGCATTAAAGTACCAAAAATAGGTGATAATATTAAACATATAAGACCTAATAACATCAAAATACCATTTGCCTTACTATCACTATCTCTATCCTTTGCACCACCCCAGAAAAGAATTCTAGAAAACATATCAGAAAGCATTACAATAAGACCAACAAATACTGAAACAACAGCACTTAAAAGAATATCATAATTTTTGATATGACTCATTTCATGAGCAATAACACCTTCTAATTCGTAATAATCTAATTTTTCTAATAAACCAGTAGTAACACAAATTATAGCATGTTCAGGATTTCTTCCTGTTGCAAATGCATTTGGTTGAGCATCTTCTACTACATATAAATCTGGCTTTTTTGGTAATCCTGCAGTAACCATTAGTGCGTCAAGAATATTAACAAGTTTCAAATCTTCTTCCTTTGTTGCAGGACGTGCATGACAAGAAGTTAAAACAATTTTGTCACTATAATAGTAAGAACCCCAGGCACTTGCAATAGAAAAAACTAAAGCAATTACTATAGACAAACTTCCTAAATCTAGTGCATTACAGATATAATATACAATTAAAGTTATTACAAGTATAAAAATTCCAACAATTATACCAGATTCGATTTTATTTTTTTTACTAGTTGCAAACATAGAAAACTCCTTTCTTTTATATTAATTTAAAAAAGCAAAAAGGGAAGTCCATAAGACAACCCCCTTAAAATTCTTATGCATTTTTACCAAAATCAACTTTTACATTTTTTCTTACTTCTGCATTTTCTACTGCAAATAATTCACGAGGTTGGAAATTAAACATTCCAGCAATTATATTTGAAGGGAAAAGTTGTAATTTTTGATTATACATTGTTACACTATCATTGTAGAATTGTCTAGAAAAAGAAATTTTATTTTCTGTATTTCTTAATTCTTCAGATAATTCAGAAAAGTTTTGATTTGCTTTTAATTCTGGATAACCTTCTGAAACGGCCATTATTGTTTTTAATGCTCCTGAAAGTTGATTATCTAGTTCTGCTTTTTCTGCAACTGTTCCAGCGTTTGCCCAAGAAGTTCTTAATTGTGCAATTTTTTCAAAAGTTTCTGACTCGTGTGCTGCATATCCTTTTACAGTTTCAACAAAGTTTGGAATTAAGTCAAATCTTCTTTGTAATTGAACATCAATTTGACTCCATGCATTGTCTACTTTTATTCTAGCAGATACTAATCCATTGTACATTGATATTATTGCAATTACGATTAATACTACTATTACTAATATAATCCATCCCATAGTTTTGCCTCCTTTTTTATTATATACAATTTACAAATTGATAATAACATAATTTGAGTTTTTTAACAAGAGATTTTGAAAATAATATAAAAAATATTCAAAAAAATGTGTACTATTTCCAAGGCTTACAACATATACTATAATGAACCACTTGTAGTTCTAAGCTTGTACAAATTTGACAAAAACAAAAAAATATAGTATAATTAAAATCGATGCCAAAAGGAGGTATTAAAAATTTATGAAAAAAGAAGAAAAAGCTTCAATTTCTATAATGAAAATCATATGTATAAGTATAATATTAATACTAATATCTGGAATAGGAGTAATGGCAGTAAACACAAACTTAAAAGATATTAAAATAGTATTACAAAATGGATATGAGTTAACAGCATTAACATCAAAATCAACTGTTAGCGAAATATTAGAAGAAAACAATATTGTTTTAGACGAAAATCAAAAAACAATACCAGAAGCAAATGAAGAAGTAACAGCAGGAGCTGTTATAAAAATAGTAGACAAATCATATAATGAAGTTCAAATAGCAAAAGTTTCTGAAGAAGGTGTACAAACAACACTAGAAGACTTATTAAACAATTATGCACCAATCACAGAAAAAGTTGTTACAGAACAAGTAGAGATACCTTATGAAACAGTAACAAAAAATTCAGCAGGTACAAGTACAAACACAACAAATAAAGTGTTACAACAAGGAAAAAATGGACTTAAAGAAGTAACATATAAAATAAAATATCAAAATGATGTAGAAATTGAAAAAACACAATTATCTGAAAAGGTAATAACAGAACCTGTAAACAAAATAGTACAGGTAAACAAAGTAACATCAAGATCAGGAACAACAACAAGAGCAGCTGCAGCTACAGCCGCTACAACAACATCTGGAACACAAGTATATAAAATAACTGCATATTGTTCATGTGCAAAATGTTGTGGAAAAGCAACAGGAAGAACTGCAATGGGAACTAAAGCAACAGCGGGAAGAACAGTTGCAGCATCTGGAAAATTTGCATTTGGAACAAAATTAAATATTAATGGTCATGTATATACTGTAGAAGACAGAGGTGGAGCAATAAACGGAAACAAAATAGATATATATGTAAATTCTCACGCAGAAGCATTGGCTTGGGGTGTAAGATACTTACCAGTAAGTGTTGCTCAATAATAACATATGATTTATAGGAACTCTAGAAGGAGTACTTCCAATGAGGACATTTATTGGTTAAGTACTCCTTTTGGCTAAAACAGTATAGTTTAAAAGCTATGCTGTTTTTATATTTTTAATACTTTGCTGAAAGGCATCTTCAAATTCAGATTCAGTTAATGGAATACCTATTATCCCAACTCCTGCATAGTAAATGTCTATTTGCTGATATTTCTTACCATTCAACTTAGTTTTTTCATATACATATATTTTATCAATTAATTCATTTACAATTTCTGATGTTAGTTCTTTAATTTCAGTATATTTTTTAACTTTATCAATAAAAGCTGTTAAATTAATTTCTTCTTGTTTAGTTTTATCAATAGTAGTAGCTAATTTATTAATTTTTTCTTTTAAGTCTTTTTGTTCTCTTTCATAATTTAATGACAAAGTTGCAAATCTATCATTAGTAATTTTACCAGAAATGTTATCTTCATAAATATGCTGTATCAAATTATCAATATCTTTTACTCGTTTTTCATATTGGGATAATAACTTTTTATTTGAAATATCCTCTTTTCTTTGTTCTTCTAGTGAAGCATCTAATTTTTCTTTTATAAATAAGTCTTCATAAGATGAAATATAGGATATTACTTGTTTTATATTATCTAACACTAATTCTCTTAGTGTAAAGTCTTTTATATTATGACTAGTACAAGAATGTGTAGAGTTATTTTTATAATTAGAACATCTATAAAAGTCTTTAGTTGATGTAAAATTATTAGAAGTACAATAATAAAGTTTAGCTCCACAATCCTTGCAAAATAAATGCCCAGAGAAAATACTGACTTTTCCTGTTTTAGTAGTTCTTCGTTTATTGCTTCTAATTCTTTGTACAGTATTCCAAGTTTCTTCATCAATTATAGGCTCATGCGTATTTTTAAATATTTTCCATTGTTCTTTTGGAAGAAAAACTTTGGTATGATCTTTGAATGACCTTTTAGTAGTTCTAGAATTTATTGTATCGCCAATATATTCTTGCCTATCTAAAATAAAACCAATAGTTCTATTATTCCAATAATGCTTGACTTCTTGTAATTCGGTGTTTGTTTTTAAACCAATGCTTTGTCTATATTCTGTTGGTGTCATTATATTTTCTTCTTTTAAAATTCTAGCAATTTGTGTTGTGCCATAACCTTGAATACATAAGTCAAAAATTTTTCTTACAATTTTTGCAGCAGGTTCATCAACTATCCATTTTGTATTATCTTCTGGAGATTTTAAATAACCATAAGGTGGATAGCTTGTAGTTGGAATACCAGAATTACCCTTGTTCTTTAATACTGCTCTAACTTTTTGACTTGTGTTTTTAGCATGCATTTCGTTAAACCAATCTTGTATAGGAAGAAAATCGTTTAAACCTTTATCAGTATCAATATTGTCCATTATAGCAATATATCTAACATTTAGTTTAACAAAATCTTCTTCTAATAATTGACCTACTATAAGTCTATTTCTACCAAGTCTTGAATGGTCTTTTACTATAATTGTTCCAATATTTCCTTGTTCAGCAAGCTCCATTAATTCCATAAAAGCAGGTCTTGTAAAACTTGTTCCAGAATAACCATCATCTACAAAGAATTTAGTATTGATAAAATTATTATCTTTAGCATATTTACTTAAAATTGATTTTTGATTTTTAATACTATTGCTTTCTCCTAGCTGTTCATCATCTCTTGATAAACGGCAGTACAAAGCAGTTATTTTTTCGTTATTTGACTGTCCCATAACAACTCCTTTCCTTTAGACAGCCGAATAAGATATAAAGTATTACAAAGTTTTAATTTGTAGTGTTCACATAATATCATATTCGTTTTTATACTTCAAGTGATTCTTAAGATTTTTTTGTTAGTCTAAAAAGTTTATTTAAAATGCTTTCTTCAGCATTTTCATCAAAGTGAGTATTTACTTTGTATATTGTGCCGTTTATTTCTTTTTCAAAGTTCAATTTTTGCTCATTACAATAGTTGTCTCTAAAATATTGCAATCTTTCTTCTTTTGTCATTTTACTTAATTTCTCGTAATATTCTTTCTTTAAATTTTCTAGATATTCATATTCTTCAGCTGTTAATTCTAATTTATAAACTATATTATCTTGCATCTCTGTCAGTCCTCTTTTTCTTGTATTCAGGAGAGTTTTTTAGTTTCTGCTTTTCAAGTCTTTCTTTTTCTCTAGCTTCTTCACGAGATTTTCTTTCAGCTTGTATTTTTTCTTGTTCAATTCTTTGTTTTTCTAACTCATCTTGTTTCTCTTTAGAAAATAGTCCTTTAAATAAGTCAAAAACTTTTTGTGGGGCAAGTTTTATAGCATGGAAGTAATCTTTTGTTTTTTCTACAATGTCATCATATAAAGATTTCCATTTATCTACTGCATTTCTTAAATTATCAATTCTATTATTAAGTTCATAAATTTCTTTATCTGCTACAATTCCTTTTTTAGCATATTCAGTTAGACTCTCATAATCCTCTTGCTCTAATTCAATTTTCTTTGAAAATCTCTTTGCTTTCCTAAATTTGAAATATCTTCAATTTGCTTATCATATTTCATATAAGAATTATAAGAAGATTCCTTTTCTTCGACTTGACTTGTAATTTTTTCTAGTCTTTCAGTATCTTTCTTAATTTTAAACTGCAAGTCGCTTAAATGTTCTTGATTACTGCCTTTTACACCACGAATAAAGTCTTTATAACCACTATCAGACATATACTTAAAAAATCTATCTTGTAATAGGCTGTATGATTTTATTAAAACTGCATTTCCTTTTTTATCATATACAGGCTTTCCTTGATTATCTAATACTTGCTCTGACTTCCATTTATTACTATGACTTACTTGATTTATTATTTCTTTTGTAGTTCCAATTAAAGATTGATCTTTACATTTTTTAGTCCATTTTACTTCTTTTCTTACAACAGGAAGTGCTACAACATGCAAGTGATAATGGTATATAGGCTTTCCATATTCTTCTGTTAAAGCTATATTTATTTCATCTGCATGCATTACTGCTGATATAATGTTATCGGTTCCCATTTCTTTTTCAGCAAAGTGAAAAGCTCTTTCATAAAATTCTTTTGCAAATTCATAACCACCATGTTTTTCAAAATAATCAGAGTTAATATCAAATATAAGTTCATCAAATAGTTTTGCATTTTCTCTTAAGCCTCTTAATGATACTTGTCCAATATCAAGCATTTCTTTTAATTTTTCATTATAGGTAGTTTCACATCTTTTGTAATGTATATTGTTGTGTGTGTTGCTCTAAATCAACATTCATATTAGAATATGATTTATTTTTTCTTTCGTTGTGTCTTTCTGCTTTAGTTATACTTGTTTTAGTATAAGTTTCTACTCTAGCTACTGAATAGTTTGTTTTGTCCATATAAAATATCCTTTCTTGCAGGTAGCAAGAAGCGACCAAAGGGAGCTGTTACATAACTTTCTAACGAAAGTATGTAACCCACTATGACACTTTCAAAACTTTGTTTTGGAAAGATGTCAGTGGGCTCCTTGCGGAGGGCTCATAAATTATCTAATCTTGCGATAGATAATTTATGTTTGGATTCGCCAAATCAAAATAATATTTTCATTTTCATTCAAATATTATTTTGACTACTGAAAAATTTTATCAAGCTACCTAGCATAAAATTTTTTCAGTATCTTTTGCTATGCGTTGTAAGAATATAGGACAATATCTATATAGACTTTTTTGCATAACAAAAAGACCTATTTGGAATGACAAATAAAATCAGTAACAATAAATTTTGTACTAATTATATTTGCACATATCCAAACGGTCTTTACCTATTCCTAGACAATTTTACTATCATTTTACTTATAAACTAGCAACTATACACTATATACTGTATCGGAACAAGTTAAACCCAGACTGGAACCCCAAACAATTATGGATTATGCTAAGTAACTTTTATGTGTGTCATTATTCAATTTTTCAGTTACCATATTAAATGGTACACATAATATATCATCATTTTAGGTAAAAGTCAACAAAAATTTGTTTATTTTTATTGAAAAAATGGAAGAAAATTGATATAATTTGAACATAATAATAAATTTATAAAGGAAAGTGATGCCTAAATGGATAATAATAAATTAGAAACAATTTCAAATCTTTTCGAAGGTAGCGAAATAAGAAGTATTTGGGATAGTGAAAAGGAAGATTACTATTTTAGTGTGGTTGATATTATTAGTGCTTTAACTGAAAGTAATAATCCAAGAAATTACTGGAATACGCTAAAAAGAAGAATGACAGAAGAAGAAAAGAGTGAGTTGTACGCAAAATGCGTACAACTGAAAATGAAATCTCAAAAAGATGGAAAAAGCTATTTAACAGATACATTAGATACACAAGGAATATTGAGATTAATTGAATCAATTCCAAGTCCAAAAGCAGAGCCATTTAAACTTTGGCTTGCTCAAATGGGAAAAGAGAGAATTGATGAAGTATTTGACCCAGAACTTGCTGTTAATCGTGCTGTTGATTATTATAGAAGTCGTGGATATGATGACAAATGGATTAAGCAAAGATTAACAGGAGTTGTTGATAGACGTAAACCTACAGACGTATGGAAAGAAAGAGGCATAACTAAAAATGTTGAATATGGGATACTTACAAATGAAATTTATAAAGAATGGTCTGGTATGAAAGCTTCAGAATACAAAGAATTTAAAGGAATTAGAAAAGAGTCATTAAGAGATAATATGATGGATATAGAAGTGACATTAACTGATCTAGGTGAAATTGCAACTAGAGAACTTGCACAAGAACATAAACCCTATGGATTAAAAGAAAATATAAAAATAGCCCAAATGGGTGGAAATGTTGCAAAAGTAGCTAGAGATAATTTAGAAGAAAAATTAGGAAAAACAGTCATTACTAAAAATAATGCACTAAACTATAAATATTTAGATGATAACAAATTAGACAAACCAAAAAAATTGAAAAGTGCAAATAAGAAGAATTTGAAAGAAAAGAATAATACGGAGGAAAGCAATGAATAAACCTATAATTGGCATTGTATCAAAACACTATGCTACATATAAATCAAATAAAATAGATACTTTTGTACGAGATGAAATAAAACAAGCTATATTTGATAATGGAGGTATAGCAATTGGAATTTTACCTACTGAATCGGGCATTAATTATTGTGGAGATGAATGGAAAGATAATTTATCAATAGAAGAAAAAGAAAATTTGATTGCACAAATTAAATTATGTAATGGAATTATATTACAAGGTGGTCTTGAAACTGATAATTATGAAAGTATAATCTCAAAATATTGTTATGATAATGATATACCTATATTAGGAATATGTGCAGGTCAAAATAATATTGCTAGAGCTCTTGGCGGAACAACCTATAAAATACATAACCCTGATAAGCATGATAAGTCATTTGATGAATATGTGCATAATATCAAAATTGATAAAAACTCAAAATTTTATAACATAGTAGAAACAACTGAAATAATGGTAAATTCTAGACATAAAAGGACGATAAAAGACTGCCCAAGTCTTGATAAAGTTGCATTTTGTGAAGATGGTTACCCTGATGTTATTGAATCTAAAAATAAAAAATTTTATATCGGTGTTAGATTTCATCCAGAAAGCTTATATGCAAAGGATGAAAAAATGAATAGAATTTTTGAAGAATTTATAAAGGCTTGCAAATATTAGGAAAAATAATGAAAGGAAAGTATAATATATGAAAAAAGAAATATTAGAATTTTATAAGTAAACAAGTCAATTTACAGATTTGGGTTATTATAAGGAACTTTGCAAAAAACTTGCCAGATGATATTGAACAATTATGTATATTACAAAGAATGCAAATAATCCATCCAGTAGCTTTTAGAGATAAACAAATCAGAAAAAAAAAAGATTGTTTTTGGGGAGATATGACTAAGGTTCAAATTACTAGATTAGAATATGAAGATGACATTTTCCCAACAGCACAAAGTGTAATAGCTGAATTATTAAGAAAAAATCCTAACTATACTACAAAAAGAGAAGCAAAAGACAAAGTTCATGTTACTTGTAGAAGTCAAGCTATATTATTAGCAAGTATATTAAAAGCTAAGGGAATATCAGCTAGAGCTAGAAGTGGATTTGCTGAATATATACATTATAATGGAATATGTTATGACTACTGGATTACAGAATATTTTGATGAAAAAGAAAATAGATGGAGATTAGTAGATGCAGATGAGCATTGTCCAGACCATGAAATGGGATTTGATTTGAATGATATTCCTTATGATAAATTTTTATTTGGTGCAAATGCTAATTTAGGTATAAGACAGAATAAATATAGACCTGAAACTATTTTATACTCTTCTGATCTACCAACTCTAGGACTAAAAGCTTCAATAAGAGGATTATTTTACGATTTCCATTCACTAATGAATGATGAAATTATATTCTTACATATGCCTAAATATATACAAGATAAGAAATTTGAATTATCTGAAGAAGAATATAAAGAATTAGATAATTTAGCGAACTTAATGCTAAATCCTAATGAAAATTTTAGCAAATTACAAGAAATTTGGAACAATATGCCTAAATTTAGAATTATGTCAGGAGCATTAAATTAGTTTGGAAAATGGTAAAGCAGTAATGGAAGAGAATGATTGAATCTGATTGTGTGGCTGAGTTGAAAAGGTGTATAAAAAATTAATATGAGTAAAAGGAGCATTTGGATGTCTAATTTCAAAATAAAAATTGATACAAAAAAGCTAGAAAAAGAATTAAACAAGCAAATAGATAAAATGATAAAATCTACCGAAAAAGAAATGAGAATTAAAAGAAAGAAAGAGAAAAATGATATGAATGTATTAAGTCAAAATGCAGAAGATATGTTAAGTGTGTTTTTGGAAAAATATAAGCAAACTAATGATTATTCAGTAAATGGATCATCAGATGAATTTCCAGAACGTATGAGATTTTGCATAAAAGATACTATGGAAACTTTACAAATGTGTGATTATATTTCAAATTATAATTTTTTTATTGGTGGAGAGTGGTTTGTAACACTTACTCCTGAAGCTTTAGAATATTTTGATAAGAAAGGCAGGCAAACTGAATTGCTCAGTATATTAGTAAATGAAGAAGAAAAATTATTAGCAGATATAATAAAAATAGACAATCAAAATGGTAACATCACAGAATTTTTACAAGAAAAAATTGAAAATGATAAAAAAGATATTTATAGAGGAATAATAGGAACTCTTAAAAACAATGGATTAATTAATGTCTTTTGGGCATCAGATACAGTTTATGATGCAGTTATTACACAAGCGGGAAGAAGTTATTTTGAAAGAAAAGAACTATATAATAAAAATACATTAAACAATAATTCCACATACATAAATGCAACTAATAGTACTGTTTTTACAGGAAATATTACTAATTCTAATATTAATATAGATAATTCAATTTCAAGCATTCAAAAACAAATTGAAGAAAAATGTAATGATGAACATGAAAAACAAGAGTTATTAGAATTATTAGAAGAAACTAAAGAAATAATTGAAAATTTCGAAAAAACTAGCCATATAGATAAAAGAAGAGCATTCTTTAATAAAATATCCAATCATTTAAGTAAACATGGATGGTTTTATGCTGAAATTGTTAGTTTACTTGGACAAACTGCAATTAAATTATTAGGCTAATTATGGAGTAGCACACACTACTCCATTTTATTCTAACAATAAATCAATTCTTTAAATATAATTTCTTCTACTGAATGTTTATAATTATTCATAAGTCCAGTCCATTTTAAAGGATCAGTATTTTTCAAATCTTCGTCAATAGGATTTTTTTCTAGCATTTGTGCCATAAGTAGTTCAAATCTTTGCTTAGCTTGTTTATCAGTTTCTACAATATGTTTTCTTAAAGTCCTACTCATAAACATTATTATATACTCAGCCTTTTTGTAATTTTTCAAATACTCTAATCTTAAATGACCATACTTTCCAATAATATAATTTTTTTCATAATCTTCCTTTTCTAAATATAAGTCAGGAACAAAATAATCCCCTTCTTTATGATAAGTTATCTCTACCATAACTAAAACCTCCATAAATTGATTTTCACTACAAATTAGACTAAAATAATTTATATCTTTAAATGGCTATCTAACACAATAAAATTTTGGAAGAAATCCATAAGAAAAATTTTGTCCTTATTAGAGTTCTCTCAAATAGAGTTCTTTTTGTATGGATTGAAAAATTATGTTATTATGAAATTTGCTATTTTTTAGTAAATGTAGTACAATATAAATGTAGTTAATAATAAATATAGGAGATAGATGTATGAAATTAATATCATGGAATGTAAATGGAATAAGAGCATGTTTAACAAAAGGATTTGAAGATATATTCAAAAAACTAGATGCAGACATATTTTGTATACAAGAAACAAAATGCCAACCAGAGCAAATAAAATTAGAATTTGAAGGATACACAAGTTACTGGAATAGTGCAGAGAAAAAAGGATATTCAGGAACTGCAATATTTACAAAACAAAAACCAATAAATGTAACTTATGGAATAGGAATAGAAGAACACGATAAAGAAGGAAGAGTAATAACACTAGAATTTGAAAAATTCTATATGGTAGATATTTATACTCCAAATTCAAAAAGAGAATTAGAAAGACTAGACTATAGGCAAATATGGGAAGATGTAATTAGAAAATACTTATTAAAACTAAACGAAACAAAACCCGTAATAATGTGTGGAGATTTAAATGTAGCACATAAAGAAATTGACTTAAAAAATCCAAAAACAAACAGACACAACGCAGGATTTACAGACGAAGAACGTCAAAAAATGACAGAATTACTTGATGCAGGATTTACCGACTCATTTAGATATTTATATCCAGACAAAGAAAATGCATATAGTTGGTGGTCTTATATGGGACACGCAAGAGAAAAAAATGTAGGATGGAGAATCGATTATTTTATTGTATCAAAATCAATTGAAAACCATATAAAAGAAGCAAAAATATATCCAGAAATAATGGGAAGTGACCATTGCCCAGTTGGATTAGAAATTTTTTAGGGATTACGGGGACGGGTCTTCAATCCCGAATTTTTTATAAATTATTTTTTGCAATTATTATATATTAAATTTTCAGAAAAAATACTTCTTCGGGTCTTCCATTGGGACTTTTTCTTTAAATATTAATATATAATAATTGCAAATTAGAAAAGAAAAATATTCCGGGATTGAAGACCCGTCCCCTAATCCCGAAAAATTTTAAATATGGTAAAAGAAAGGTGAAATTGTATGGAAGAATTAAAACAAGGTTGGAAAAAAAGAATATCATGGTTATTAGTTGCTCTAACAGTAGTAATTGTATACAAAATGTTAGACAATTTCTCAAATGTTACAGAATGGTTTGGAACATTTTTTAGAATACTAAAACCATTTTTAGCAGGATTATTAATATCATATATATTGTTTATGCCATGTAAAAAAATAGAAGGGGCATTAGAAAAATCAAAACTAAAATTTGTAAAAAAGAGAGCAAGGGGATTATCAGTAATTGCAACATACATAATTTTTATTTTAATAATAATAATTATAATAAACTGCATTTTTCCAGTATTAAAAGAAAGTGTAGTTGAATTAGTTAGCAATATACCAGGATATTATGAAACTTTAGTTAGTAAATATAAAGAATTACCAGAAGATTCAGTGCTAAAAAATGATATTATAAAAGATAAAATGACAGAATTATCAAATATTGACATGAAACAATTTTTAAGTATAAATAATGAAAAAATAATTGAATATGTAAAAAATATTATAAATATTTTCTCAGGAATTTTTGATGTATTTGTATCAATAATAGTTTCAGTTTATATTTTGTTACAAAGAACAACTATTATGAAATTTTTAAGAAGATTTGCAAGAGCAATGTTTAAAAAGAATACATATGAAGCAGTAAATAAATATTTTACAAAAGCAAATGAAGTTTTCTTTACATTCATATCAAGCCAATTGTTAGATGCGGTGATAGTTGGAATTTTAACAACAGTTGCAATGCTAATAATAAAAGTAAAATATGCACCTTTAATAGGTTTTACAATTGGATTATTTAATATGATTCCATATATAGGCGCAATTGTAGCAGTTGGAATAGGGATTTTGATTACATTTATAACAGGCGGGTTCGGAAAGGCTATTGCTATGGCTATTGTTGTTATAATTTTACAACAAATTGATGCAAATATTATAAATCCTAAAATAATAGGAGTTTCTTTGGAAGTTAGTCCATTACTTGTTATATTCTCTGTAACAGTCGGTGGAGCATATTTTGGCATAATGGGTATGTTTTTAGGTGTACCAATTGCAGTTGTTATAAAAACGATTTTAAATGATTGGATTGAAAACAAAAATAAATTTAGAGATGAACAAGAAAAATTAATAGAAAAAAATGAATAAAATTGTAAAAAAATGAATAATACCGTATAAGTTCTAAAAAGTAATAATTGGAATTGATTTTTTGGAACTTATATGGTATTTATTTTTTATTTATTTTTCTTTTTTCTAACTAAAACAGAAATAATTATTGTAACTAATATAACTGCAATAATTGCAATTAATCCAGGCCAACCTAAAATAGCAACAAATTTGCTACCTAAAGACATAATAATTCCAGCAAGAATTACACCTAGGGCAACAGCACTTACGCTAGTTTTAAAATCCAAATTTAAGAAACTAGCAGCTAATGTTCCAGTCCAAGCACCTGTTCCGGGAAGTGGTATACCAACAAAAAGTAATAATGCAAAGAAAATACCCTTATTTCCTGCAGTTTCTTTTAATTTTTTTCCACCTTTTTCACCTTTTTCTAAACACCATGTAAAAAATCTTCCAATAATCTTTTTATCTTTTCCCCATTCAAGAACTTTTCTTGCAAATAAGTAAATAATAGGAACTGGCAACATATTAAATATAATTGCTATTGGATAGTATAAAAATATATTTAAACCTAAGCCTTCTGCAATTGGTATGGCTCCTCTTAGTTCTACTATTGGTACCATACTTACAAATGCTACTATTATGTATTTTACAATAAGTGGTAAACTTGACATTTAGTTTTCTCCTTTCAATTTTCAAAATTGTTATTATTAAACATTAAGTATTTTACTATAGAATATAAAAAATGTCTACATATTTTACAAAAAAAGAAATCCCCCTGCAAAAAAACACAGGGGGTGAAGAGGTTTCTATTATTGCTCCAAATCACGAAGAATTCTTTTGCTATAGCCAAATTCTTCTCCATCAATTTGGAACTGGTTTATTCCCTGACTGAATTTCGATTGATATACTAGTGCAGGGGATACGGGCATAGTATCATTGTAATAATTGTTTACTACAATTTTAGCATTCTCTATTGCCCGGTCGGAGCATTCTCCATTTCGGTACTTTTCCTGAGATTCAGGAGCATAACCTCCACTGAAGAACACATCCTTTAATGTATTCGGATAGTAATTTGATATCATCCGATTAATGACAACATAGCCAATATATTGTTGGCACTTGTCACTTTGTCCGCCACCTTCTGCATATATGATTTTTGCCAATGGATATGTCATATCATAATATGTGTCATCCATACTTGCATAATCGAACCTAACATCTTGCATCTCATAATTAACATAAAAAATCAATATTATTTACAATTTTTTCCAAAAAATAAATTTGAAAAATGTATAAAAAACCTTGACTTCCGTAGATGATTTGTGGTATCATATAAAGTGAATTTATACGAAAAATTTAACATTCAGTAAAATTTAATTCAAAAGAAACAAAATCAAAATACAAAGTTAAAAATTTTAGAAAAGAGGAATTAAATATAACGAAAAATTAAGGGCTATAATTTGAAAAAGCAGGCAAATTATAGAACTTAAAAAAGTAATTATATTCTAAGAAGGACTTTTCTTAAAATCAAATAAAATTCAATTCTAAGTGCCAAAAGCACAATCCTAGAATTACAAACTGCTTCAAAAATTTATAAGGAGTGATTTATTTGAAAATTAGAGACATTCAATACGAAAAAGCTTCAAGAAAAGATTTCGCAAAAGTTGGAGATTTTATCGAAATGCCAAACCTAATCAAAGTACAAAAAGACTCATATGATTGGTTCATCAAAGAAGGATTAGGAGAAGTATTAAAAGACATATCACCAATAGAAGACTATTCTGGAAATCTAGTTCTTGAATTTTTTGACTACTACATGGAAGACAAAACAAAATATTCAATCGAAGAAGCAAAAGAAAGAGATGCAACATATTCAACAAGACTACATGTAAAAGTTCGTTTAATTAACCGTGAAACAGGAGAAATTAAAGAACAAGAAATTTACTTAGGTGATTTCCCACTTATGACAGATAGTGGAACATTTATTATAAATGGTGCAGAAAGAGTTGTTGTAAGCCAATTAGTACGTTCACCAGGATGTTACTATGCAGATGCATTTGATACAAAAACAGGAAAAAGAACATATACATCAACAGTTATGCCATTAAGAGGTGCATGGCTAGAATATGAAACAGACGGAAACGACATTTTCTATGTACGTGTTGATAGAACAAGAAAAGTACCAGTAACAACACTATTAAGAGCAATTGGATTAGTAACAGATGACCAAATAAGAGATTTATTTGGAAACGAAGAATTAATTGAAGCAACAATTGCAAAAGATCCAATAAAAACTCAAGAAGAAGCGTTAATTGAAATTTACAAAAAATTAAGACCAGGAGAACTTCCTACAGTAGAAGCAGCAAGAAATTTATTTGATGGATTATTCTATGATAATAGAAGATATGACTTGGCAAAAGTTGGTAGATATAAATTTGACCAAAAATTAAGTTTAGCAACAAGAATTACAGGTAAAGTTGCTTCTAAAGACATAATGGATTCCGAAACAGGTGAAATATTTGTACAAGCTGGAGAAGTAATAACAGAAAAAGTTGCCAAAGATATCCAAAACTCTGGAATTAATATGGTAGAAGTAACAGTTGGAGAAAGAATTGTAAAAGTTATAGGAAATGGAACAGTTGATATCCACGCAGTTTTACCAACATTAGATTTAAGTGAATTAGAAATAAAAGAAAATGTAAATTATCAAGTATTAAAAAATATAATTGATACAACTGACGAGAAAGATTTAGTAAAAACTATAGGTGAAAGAATAGATGAATTAGTACCAAAACATATCACAACAGAAGATATGATAGCATCTATTAGTTATTTATTAGATTTATCACATGGAGTTGGAAAAGTAGATGATATTGACCATTTGGCTAACCGTAGAATTAGATGTGTTGGTGAATTATTACAAAATCAATTCAGAATTGGTTTAACAAGACTTGAAAGAGTCGTAAGAGAAAGAATGACAATTCAAGACTTAGACGTTGTAACACCACAAACATTAATCAACACAAAACCAATAACATCATCAATTAGAGAATTCTTTGGAAGTTCACAATTAT
>ERZ791852.168-NODE-168-length-54612-cov-5.368074_pt1 | contig 54612 bp, 47 predicted proteins | sample MGYA00510287_ERZ791852 | MGnify/ENA primary metagenome ERZ791852 (study PRJEB30046, sample SAMN00715257) | human gut metagenome | study: EMG produced TPA metagenomics assembly of the A metagenome-wide association study of gut microbiota in type 2... | reverse complement strand
TTCCAATACTAATAGTGGTAATGGTTGCAACAGGAATTGTGTTTGCAATCATAGCGGTGCTATATAATTCACCATTTGCAATATTTCTTCCACCACTTGAAAGTGGAGACACAATACAGACGGTTACAACCCAGTATGTATCTGAATTTAATCAGGAAATACAGACATTGGTGGATGAACATAAGGATGCGGATGAGGGCAGAAAAGTATATGTGGATTATGAAGGAATGAACAGTGAGCCTTCAAACTACTATGACGTCATGTGCGTGTACATGGTGAAATATGGTTACGAAAACACGGCAACAAAAATGAATGAAACAAACAAGCAGAATTTAAAGGCAGTGTTTGATGACATGTGCAAGTATACAACAGAAAAGGTAACAGAGAAAAAAGGAAAAAAGAAGAAAAAGTATCTTGAGGTACGAATAACCTTAAAAAACCACACAGAAATGTCGGAGAAGTATCAGTTTGATTATGAAAGGCAGGCAACACTTAATCAACTAATGAGTGCCTGCATTACAAGTAATCCGTCAGGTGGTCAGACAGGTGGAAGTCAGTTAAGTGGCTTGCAGGGAAGTCTTACCCCACAGGAAATAACAAGCATTACTGACAAAATAACAGATCCAACACAAAAGACTGTGGCATCCTTTGTATTGTCTAAGGTAGGATATCCGTACAGCCAGAATTTAAGAAACAGTGGAAAAGCATTTGACTGTAGTTCGCTGGCATACTACGCATGGAAATCAGCAGGTATTGACATAGCATTTGGTGGCTCAACCACTGCAGCTGCAGAAGCACAAGGATTGAAGGATAAAAGCGTAAAGGAAAAAGACATACAGCCAGGCGACTTGATATTTTACAGTTACACAACCAATGGACGATACAAAAACATAAGTCATGTTGGTATTTATGTAGGCAATGGAAAAATGGTTGGGACAGTGGATGAGACACACGGAGTATGCTTGGGTAATTGTCATAATGGAGGGCTAGTGATGATATGCAGGCTGGGAAAATAAGAAAAATGTGAACAAAAACTATTTAAATAACAAATGAAATAATGTCGCCCGTCATGCGACCATTGTTGTTATTTATATAGATATAATATTTTTAAATTTAAAGGAAGGAGACAAAGTAAATGAACGTGGAATTGACAGAATTAGTTTTTATTTTGGACCGAAGTGGTTCAATGTGTGGACTGGAAAGTGATACAATTGGTGGTTTTAATGGAATGATAGAAAGACAGAAAAAAGATGGGGAAAAGGTTAATGTAACTACTATTCTTTTTGATGATAAGGTTGAAATAATACATGACCGTTTTTCCATTCAAGAAATTCAGCCACTTACAGGTAAGGAATATTATGTACGTGGATGTACAGCACTTCTTGATGCTGTGGGGCAGGCAATAAATAAAATTGATAATGTTCAAAAGCATTTGCCTGAAGAACATAGAGCTGGGAAAGTATTATTTGTTATTATCACGGACGGACTAGAAAATTCAAGTGAGGAATTTTCATACAATGATATTCGCGAAATGATTGAAGCAAAGAAAAAATGTGGATGGGAATTCTTATTTTTAGGTGCCAATATAGATGCAGGAAGGGAGGCAGAAAAGATAGGCATTGACAGAGACAGGTCAGTGACATATGAGAATGATTCAAAAGGTGTTTCGTTAAATTATAAAACAGTGTGCAAAGCAGTGAGCAAAGTTACTAAAAGCAGGAAATGCAATATAGATTTAGACGAAGATTGGGCAGAGGATATTTCAGAGTATCATGAAAAGCAACAAAAAAGTAGGTGATTAATATGATAGATGCAAGAAAAATGAAAAAAATACTTAAGAATAATGGATATGAATATCAACGTTGTAGAGGATCACATTTTATGTACTCAAATGGGAAATATACAATAGCGGTAAATAAGGATCTTAATTGTATGGTAGCAAAAAGGCTTATTAAACAATATCACTTAATAGTAGCAAATTAAAAAAAGATTATAAACCTTTAGGAAATAATAAATGTACATATGGAGGAAAATTATGAGCGAGAAATTGTGGAAACAGATGGAAATAGACTTTTTAAAACAAATATGTCATTACAAAGGTGCAATAGAAGTTAATATTTTGAATTGCATAATGAGAGAGATTTATAATTTGAGTACTTGCCGAATTGATATTACCATTCGTACACTTGTTGATAAACAATACATCATAATTGAAAAAATAAGAAAGTTAGACGGAACAGAGAGCAAAGTGGCATTTATTACAGAAAAAGGAGCAGAAATATTGTGTGAAAAGAAAATAATATCAGCAAAGAAAGTCATAACTAACAGAATGACTTACGAATTGAAATGTGATGGTTATTCATCATTTTCAGAGTGGCTAGAAAATAATAGACAAAAACTTGTCTTGGAGGAGGAAATTACTAGAATGTTTGCATGTGTTTTGGCAGATATAGAGACTATGATAATATACAAGGATGACGAGAAAGAGATAGAAAATATTCTTAATATGGCGATAGAAAGAATGAACCACCGTGCTGAAAAATTCCCGGAATGTTCAAGTTCCGTTGAGTATGCCGTTGTAATGACGATATACAATAAAATTATAGAATTGAAGGGAATAGAAAATATGATTAAAGAAGCTTGCAATGCAAGAAAAATTATTAGGGCAATTATGGAAGAAAGACATGCAACAGCAGTTGAATTCATTTAATTAGAGGTGGATATATATGTGTAGATTATATGTACTGAATAAAGCATATCCAGTATTTGATGGATATAAGTTAAATACTAAAAAAGCAACTATCAGATATGAATTTAAGAGTAATGCACCAATTAGTTGCAAGATAAGAACACTTAGAACAATGAAATGTGAATGTGGAAATGAGTTAGTACCATTAGCTTATGGATATGACGATGGATTAGAAAAAAGCAGGATATTGATAGGGAGAAAATGCATCAGTTGTGGAAAAAATTATTTTACAGAAAAGACTATATCAATGTATCCACAAGGATTCATAGTGGATGATAATATACATGAATCAAATGATTGTGAATATCAAAATGAAATTATGATCAAAAGAGGTGATATATTTTTTGCAGATTTAAATGGATTGGAAAATTGGTGTGGATCTGAGCAAACAGGGGAAAGACCTGTTTTGGTTATACAAAATGATAAAGGAAATATGTTTTCTAACACAATAATAGTGGCTATAATTACGTCGAAAATCAAAAAAGTTGAAATGCCAACGCATGTTAGATTGCCACTAGATTGTATGCCACAAATAAGTGAAGTTCATGCAGAGCAAATAAAAACAATAGATAAAAGGCGACTTGGAAATTATATAAACAACGTTTATTCTTTTGACATGAAATTAATGAAAAGGATAGATGAAGCAATTAAGATAAGTTTAGGACTTTAACACTAAAAAAAGAATACAGTAAACTATCAATAAAATAGATTGCATAAAGTGGAAGTTATTTGTAAATTAAAATCAAGGATAAAAATGACATTTATATAGTTCTATTTATAAGCAGAGCAGTGCTATAATAAAACCAAATATTGATAATTAGAATATTCTGTTTAGATTTCTTAAGGGAGAAAACATATGCATAACGAAAAATTATATGAAGAAGTAGGAAAATACATAGAAGAAAATTATGTAAAAAAGAGTGATGATATCAAGTTAGATAAGGAAATGTTTGGAATTTTTGAAAAAATATCAGAGTTAAGGAAAAAGAGGAAAGAAAAAAAAGCCAATAGTGATTTTGAAGACAATGAGTTTGAAGTTGACGAGTCGATGGAAATACAATTTGATGCGAGCACTATGAAAAAAACAAAGATAACTAAAACTATGTCTTCATCAATAGCATCTGAACGTAATATTGAAAGTCTAATGGGACAAATTGGAGAGACTTTTTCGCAGAGACTTCTTAGATTGATAGATGAAAGAGGTATGTCGGATTCTGAGGTATATCATAAAGCATACGTAGATAGACGACATTTTTCCAAAATAAGAAAAGACATAAATTATCAACCAAACAAAAAGACAGTTTTGGCATTGACAATAGCTTTGGAATTGTCAATTGATGAAGCTAAGGATTTATTGAATTGCGCAGGATTTGCTTTTTCAAGAAGTTCGAAAATGGATATTATAATTGCATATTTTTTACAGAATAAGATATATGATATGTTTGAAATAAATGAAATATTATACGAATATGGTCAGCCTATATTCGAGTAATGCAATCTACTATGTGATATATATTATCATTCACATAGATTTAATAGAATTAAATTTAATTATAAATTAGTTCTTGAAGCAGAGGGTATATTTTTACTCTCTGTTTTTTATAAAAAACATCAAAGAGAAAAATAAAAAGATACAAAAAATATGTTTGATTTCTCGAAGTGAATCTTCAAATTAAAATTGATAGAATAATGTATATATGGTAAAATAACTACAGTTAAATGTCTAATTTGACAAAAGAAGAATTCAAATGAGAAAAACACTGTTAAAGTAGTGACTTTAAGTGAAGAGGTAGTGCATATGTCAGTATCATATAATGGATTATGGAAACTATTGATTGATAAAAATATGAAGAAGATTGATTTGACAAAAAATCTTGGTATAAGTAGTAGTACAGTTGCCAAAATGACAAAGGGCGAGAAGGTATCTATGAACATTTTAGAAAAAATTTGTGATGAATTAGATTGTGATTTTGGAGACATTATCCACTATGAAAAGAATAAGGATGGTGGAAATGATGAATTATAGCGCAGGATTAACATCAAAATTGTTTTGGCTACAAGAATCGAGGAAGACTGCATCATATATTGCAGAAGGATATGATAAGACTCAAATAAAAAAAATTGCATGGAGCGAAAATATCTATCAGGTAAAAGCAGAGTACCGTGCATATGAGGTTTTAAATGGAACTTATCGTAGAGTATCTTTGTTGCCAGAGGCTGTATTGAAAGAATTTGTTAAATGCGATATTGAAACAGCTAAAATTATAAACTTAATTGCAATTCTGATGGATAGTAGATTATTTTTTGAATTTTTACATGAAGTGTATGATGAGAAGATTCGTTTGGGCGAGAAGGAAATAACAGATAGAGATTTAAATAATTTCTTTTCTGACAAATCAATGCAAAGTGATGTTATAGCAGGTTGGACGGAGTCAGCCGTAAAAAAATTGAAGCAGTGTATGACAAGAATGATGTTTGAAGCAGGTATTCTTGAAAGTAGTGGAAAGCCAAGAATAATCAGACCAATACATGTCAATTATCATACAGAGGAATTGCTTAAAACGAATGGACTTGAAGATTATCTTAGAATTGTGGAGGGAGTATAGCAATGCAGAAACTGACACTTGATGAAAGACTCAACCAGATAGAAAGCAAGATATCTGAGAAGTCATTTCGTGAAAATAAAGGACTTGGAAACGAAGTAGGATATTATGTTTTTGACTATGATCCAAGGCAGGAGATAAATGTGCGTGAGTACATTAAGTATTTAAAAGATAGAATCAATAATGGCAATAAAGATTTCAAAATCATAGAAGTGGATCTGTTTCATCTGATGATACAGATTTTGCAGGAAGAGGATTATCTGGATGCATTTTTTGATTTGGAAAAAGAGAATGGTTTCTTTGATATGGCAGACAGCTTGGTAGAGACATTGGGATTGGACGAGACTGACGAACAGAATCTGATAATCAGTCATATCCTGCAGAATGATTTGACTGATAGTGTATTATTCCTTACCGGAGTTGGCAAGTGTCATCCGATTATTGCAAGCCATAATATATTAAACAACCTACATCAAGTACTAGATACAGTTCCGGTAGTCATGTTCTATCCGGGAGAATATAGTGGTCAGGATTTGAAATTGTTTGGAACGATGGATTCGCACAATTATTATAGAGCGTTCCGTCTTGTGTAAACACATACAGGAGGAGAAGAAATGCAAATAAAGAGTATGTTTGATAAACAGATTGACCGTGACATTAAGGGCGTTATTAAAGTAGGTCAGTCGGATGAAGAAAATATATATCAGGAATTAGATGAATATGTAGTGACAAAAGAACTCCGTAAACATTTCAGAGATTTCTTTGAAAACTATGAAAAAGGAATAGACGGATATACAGATAAGATGGGAGTATGGATTTCAGGCTTCTTTGGAAGTGGTAAATCACATTTCCTTAAAATACTGTCATACATACTGAAAAATAGCAAAGTAGAGGGTAAAAGAGCAATCGAATACTTTACAGATGGCAAGAAGATAGAGGACCCAATGCTGATTGCTAAGATGACAAAGGCAGGAACAATCTCATCAGATGTTATGCTATTTAATATTGATTCAAAAGGCTCTGCAAAGGTAGGCTCCGGAAAGGAGGCTATCGTAGAAGTGTTTATGAAGGTATTTAACGAGATGCAGGGATACTGTGGCTCAATTCCATACCTTGCAGAGTTTGAGAGACAGCTTGACAATGAAGGAAAGTTTGAAGATTTCAAACAGAGATTTGAAGAGATTGCAGGTGCTCCTTGGGAGAAAAAGAGACAGGCGTTTGCAGTTATTCAGGATAAAATTGTAAAAACTATCGTTGACATGGACTTTATGAGTGAGGAAGCTGCTAGAAACTGGTGTAAGAGTGCTAAGAACAGTTATGATCTCAGTATAGAGAAGTTTGTATCACTGGTGCAGGAGTACTGTGCAAAGAAAGGAAAAAATCATCATGTTATATTTTTGGTAGATGAGATTGGTCAGTATATTGCAGACGACACTCAACTTATGCTTAATTTACAGACTATTGTAGAAGACTTGGGGACAGCCTGCAAAGGTAAGGCGTGGGTAATTGTAACCAGCCAGGAAGATATTGATTCGATTACAAAGACAAAGGGCAATGACTTCTCAAAGATTCAGGGAAGATTTGATACCAGATTATCTCTGTCTGCATCCAATGTAGATGAAGTTATCAGAGAGCGTGTGCTTAAGAAAAATGAGGTGGCAACACAGACACTCAGACTTCTATATGAGCAGAAGGAGTCTATCATCAAGAATCTGATCACATTCACAGCGGATACAGCAGATAAGAAACTTTATACAGACAAGTCGGATTTTGCTGCATGCTATCCGTTTATTCCATATCAGTTTAACTTGCTGGGTCAGGTACTTACAGCGGTTAGAACACATGGCGCTAGTGGCAAACACCTGTCTGATCAGTCGCGTTCAATGTTGGCATTATTTCAAGAATCGGCAATACGAGTGATGAATAAAGAAGATGGAGTTTTAGTACCTTTTAGTTACTTCTATAATCCATTACATAAGTTTATTGATCATCAACATAGTCAGGTAATTTCAGATGCGGAAAATAACAGCAAATTGGATGAGTTTGATGTGGAACTGTTAAAAGTCCTTTTTATGATTAAATATGTCAAAGAAATTAAAGCAAATGTAGACAATCTGACAACACTTATGATTTCGGACATTGATGATGATAGAATTGAGATCCGTGGAAAAATCGAAAAGTCTTTAAAGAAATTGATTAAGGAGACTCTTGTACAGAAGAACGGAGAAATCTATATATTCCTGACAAATGAAGAACAGGAAATAAACAATGCTATAAATAATGAATCAGTAGAAATGGGAGAAATAATCGGGGAAGCATCAATGGTTATTTTTGAAGAAATTTTTACAGAAAAAAAATACAGATATAGTAGTAGGTACTTGTTTGCGTTTAACCAGAAAGTTGACGATAGATTTTTTAGAAATAATCAGTCAAATGATATTGGAGTAACAATTATTACTCCTTATGCAGGTGATTATCAGGAATCGACTTTGAGAATGCTTTCAGTAAATGAAAATGCTGTAATTGTAAAACTTCCAAATGACAGTACTTTTTTAGAGGAGATTACAGAGTCCATCAAGATATATAAGTTCCTGAATAAAAATGCTTCCGGGGCAAGAGGAAGCTTTGACAGCATCCGTCGTGCAAAGGAAGATGAGCGAATCGAGAAGAAAGACAGAATTAAAATCTTTATAGAAGAAGCAATTAAAAATGCAGATATCTATGTAAACGGAGATAAGGCAACCATATCTGCAAAGGAACCGGCAAGCAGAATTAATGAAGCACTCGGTAAGCTGGTAGCTATGCAGTATAACAAGCTGACTTATATGGAGACTGCCCCTGAAATATCTGATATTGATGCCATATTTAAGAAAAGAGATGGTCAGATGTCGTTGCTTGGAACAAGTGACACAACACCGAATAAGCTGGCACTTGAGGAAGTAATACAGGTAATCGGGCTTAACAATGCCAGACACATGAAAACATCTCTCAAAGCACTATTAGATAAGTTTGCAGCAGCTCCTTATGGCTTCGATGCCAAGGATGTACAGTGGCTGGTAGCCATGCTGTTTAAGCAGAGTAGCCATGACCTTAAACAGTCAGGCATTATCGCTGCTTTCGACAGAACCAAAGGATATTGTAAGATACCTGACGAAGAGGGAGTTCGTAGACAGACTGTTAATAGACATCAGAGAAAGAGCAACTGACGGACAGCTCCGTTCTGCTAAAGAAATCATGAAGGATTACTTTGGATTTACGCTGTCAAGTGACGATGATGATACGATTATGCGTCATTTCCAGAAAAGAGCAAACGATAAGGTGGAGTCATACAGTGACATCCTTGTAGAGTATCGTGTCAATCCGAAGCTTCCTTGCAAGTCTCTGATGGAGAAGGCTAAGAACAGACTGGAAGAGATTATCGCAATCAAAGAGCCGGGAGAGTTCTTCAAGGAAGTGGACAGAAAGAGAGATGACTTGCTGGATGATGCTGAGGATACAGCACCTGTATTTGATTTCTTCAAGGGCGACCAGAGAGGAATCTTTGAAACAGCAGTAAAGAATCTGGAGTTCTTTGGAAACAGTAAGACTTATGTCAGCAATCAGGAACTCTTAAAAGTGGTAGAGGACATCACAGCAATCGTAAATGACAGGAATCCGTTTGGCAAGATTCAGAAGCTTCCTGACTTGAATCAGAAATTTGAAAATCTGCATATGGGACTTCTGGAAGAAGAAGCTGCGATTATGGAGCCTCTGGTACATGATGACTTCCTAAAGGTAAAAGAAGTATTGGACAGCAAACCATTTGCAGAGCTACTAAGACCTAAGATTAACGAAAGATTCAATGAAATCTTTGACAAGTTAAAATGCTCAAATGATATCGCTGCAATCAAGAATATCAAGCTGGAAAGCGATACTTTAAAGATTAAGTGTCTGGATGAGATAGACGAATATGAAAGAACACATCAGCCTGCACCAGTACCAGTACAGCCAACCCATCCGGCTACACTGGGAGGGGTAGAGCCAGTCACTCCACCTATAGCACCGACAGTAGTGAAGACCAAGAGAAGAAAGAATATCTCTATCACAAATGTGGCTGGGGCAAGAACATATTCTATCGAGAGCGAGCAGGACATAGATAGGTTCTTATCAGAAATGAAGCAGAAGCTGATGAATGAATTAGAGGAAGATACGATTATCACATTAAGCTAGTAACAGGCTTTGGATATAGAAATGAGGTAGCACACATGAACAAAAACGCAATCAAGAAATTTGCGATAGATGCAAGAAATAAGTTAATTGCATCCGTAACGGATAAAGCAGGAATGCTTGGAATCACTAAGGATGCCTGCAGTGAGCCAATTACTAAAGGAATGGACTTTGAAGTCTATAAGACCACAGCAGGAACAGAAGTGACTCTGAATAAGAAGCAGTGCGAGCACAGAAGAAAACTGGTAGAACAGATAAAAGCAAGAGGCTTTGATGCAGTAATAGAAGAAGTAGCATACACATGGTTTAACCGTATTTGTGCAATCCGTTTTATGGAAGTCAATGACTATATGTATCCTGCAAGAGTTCGTGTGCTGTCCTCTGAAAAAGCAGGTAAGAATGAGCCGGATATCCTTACATTAGCTCCAGATATTGACTGGGAGTTTACGGAAGAAGAGAGAGAATACATCATTGATGCGAAGATGAATAATAAGCTCGATGATTTATTTCGTATGCTCTTTATTAAGCAGTGTAATCTCTTACATGAGGTATTACCTGGATTGTTCGAGGAGACAGAAGATTATACGGAAATGTTGCTGAATATCTCATTTACGAATGAAGATGATGTAATTCGTATACTGGTGGATGGGATAGATGAGAGTGATTTCAATATTTCTACTGTGGATGAAAATGGAAAGCAGGCAGGGCAGGTTGAAATCATTGGATGGTTGTATCAGTATTACAATACTGAACCGAAGAATAAAGCATTTGCGAAAAAAGGAAAGATAACAAAAGAGGAAGTTCCTGCTATCACACAGCTTTTTACACCGGACTGGATTGTACGCTATATGATAGAAAACAGCTTAGGCAGACTGTGGGTAGAGGGACATCCGGATGCAGACTTGCAGGGCAAGTGGAAATATTATCTGGAGGAAGCCGAGCAGGAACCAGAAGTACAGGCAGAGCTTGCAAAAATCAGAGAAGAATATGCAAAGTTAAAACCAGAGGATATTAAGCTCATCGATCCTTGCATGGGAAGTGGTCATATCCTTGTATATGCGTTTGATGTATTCATGCAGATATATGAAAATGCAGGCTGGTCGGCAAGAGAAGCTGCACAGAGCATTGTGGAGAATAACATTTATGGATTGGATATAGATGATCGTGCTGCACAGCTTAGTTATTTTGCGGTTATGATGAAAGCACGCCAGTATGACAGACGAATTTTTACTCGTGGAGTGCGTCCTAATGTCTACGCCATACAGGAAAGTAATGGCATCAACCGAAATCAGCTCAAATATTTCGGTGCAGAACTGGACGAAATGGAGAAAAATACTGCGATTTTGCAGATAGAAGGACTTCTGGATACTCTGACAGATGCAAAAGAGTATGGTTCAATTTTGAATGTAGATGAGTATGACTGGGATTTGCTGCATAGATTTGTAAATAGTACTGATGTGGATGGACAGATTTCCTTTGATACTTATGGACTGGATGAAACAGCGGAAAGGCTGAAAGAGCTGGTTGAGATTGGTGAGATTATGGCGCAGAAGTATGAGGTTGTGGCTACGAATCCGCCGTATGCAGGAACAAGTAACCTAAGTGCAAAAGTTAATAATTTTGTGAAAAAGCATTATCCGGATAGTAAGACGGATTTATTCGCTGTATTTATTGAGCGTTGTGGAGAAATGCTGAAAAAGAACGGCTTTCAGGCTATGATTACAATGCATTCTTGGATGTTTATAGGAAGTTTTGAGAATTTAAGATACAAGTTAATAACGAAGCAAATGATAAATATGATACATCTTGGCATTAAAGCATTTGAAGAAATTGGAAATGATGTAGTACAGACGTGCGCATTTGTAATTTGTAAGAAAACAGTATGTAATTATAGTACGGTTTTTTCGAGGTTAGTTGATTATAAGAATTTTTATGAAAAAGAGCAAGGCTTTTTTGATAAGAAAAATATACTTATTGCAAATTGTAATAATTTTGAAAAAATACCAAGTGTACCATACGCATATTATGTGAGTTTACAGTTCATAAGCAATTTTAAAAAAGCCAAACGCATTGAAGATTACGGGAAATTAACAGGTTCACAAAATATTACAGGAGACAATGAAACATACTTAAAATTATTTTGGGAAGTTGATTCAAATGAAATTGGTAATAGATGGCGATTATATGCCAAGGGCGGTGATTATAGACAATACTATGGCAATTTATCTTATGTAGTGGATTGGTCAGAAAAGGCAAGAATGTTTTATGCGTCTAACAAAACATCAAATTTGCTGTCTGAAGAATTTTGGTACAAGGAAGGAATTACATATTCTGCAATTACAAGCAGAGGAACAGGTTTTAGGTATTTACCGACTGGTTGTATTTTTGATAAGGGAGGTCCTTCTATAAATCTCGATTATAATATGACAGAGATTCTTGCGTTGCTGAATTCTAATGTAGCAAAATACTATTTTTGGGTGTTCAATCCTTCAATCAATTTACAAATAAAGGATGTTAAAAATTTCCCTATAATTATATCCTCAGATCAACAGATAGAATCAAAAGCAATGTGGAATTTGAAATGTTGCAAAACGGATTGGGATTCATTTGAAACATCATTAGACTTCACAAGGCATCCGTTTATCTATGGAAAAGTAGAAGATGGACAGCTATCAGATAGGTATAATAATTGGAAAGAAAAATGTGAGGAGAGATTTAATACATTAAAGAGTAATGAGGAAGACTTAAATAGAATTTTTATAAATACATATGGTTTACAAAATGAAGTGTTACCAGAAGTAGAAGAAAGGGACGTTACGGTTCGTAAGGCAGATTTGCAGAGAGATATTAAGAGTCTGATTTCCTATGCGGTTGGTTGTATGTTTGGACGTTATTCTTTGGATGAGGAAGGTCTGATATATGCAGGTGGAGAGTGGGATGGTAGTCGATATACTGCCTTCCAGCCAGACAAGGACAATATTATTCCAATTACAGACGAGGAATACTTTGAAGATGATATCGTGTCACGTTTCTGCGATTGGCTAAAAACAGCATTTGGTACAAAATCATTTGATACAAATATGGATTTCATTGCAAATGCACTTGGTAATAAGGGCGACACAAGCAGAGAAGTTATTCGTAATTATTTCCTAAATGATTTCTTCAAAGACCATTGCAATACCTATTCTGTTACAGGATCCGGAAAACGTCCAATTTACTGGCTATTTGATAGCGGCAAGCAGAATGGTTTCAAGGCACTCATTTACATGCACCGCTATGATGCAGATACTGTCGGCAGAGTGAGAACAGATTATCTTCACAAGGCTCAGAAGTATGTGGAGACTGCCATGCAGGGCGCACAGTACACATTGGATAATGCGTCTTCATCATCAGAGAAATCAAAGGCTACGAAGTCTATTACAAAGTACATGAAGCAGCTTGCGGAGATGCAGATTTATGATGAAGCAATCGCTCATGTTGCAAATCAGCGAATAGAGATTGATTTGGATGATGGTGTGAAAGTAAATTATGCGAAGTTTCAGGGCGTGGAAGTTGCTCAGGAAGGTAAAAAAGCATTAAAAGTCGATTTGTTGGCAAAAATATAACAGAAAGGTTTTGCATATGGTTAGTGTTAAAATGTTTGGCAATCCGAACAATAACTTTAGAGAAAATGTTTCTAAGTTTTGGACGGCATATTCAGGATGGATACAGGGTGATAAATTTGATTCTGATCTAGTATCTGGCGACAATATAGACGAAAAGTATGGATTAGTCGCTGACTGGAAATATTTATATGGGGAATATTATGGCGATGATATTCCTTATAGTATAGCAATGTATCATGATGCTGATTGGGAAGACATAATTGCGTTTATAGAGTTAACTTATCATCATGTCATATTGGATGGCAAAAAAGATAAGTATGAAGCAAAAATAAATGAATATTTGAAAAGATTTAGTGTAGGATATCTTTTTTCGGCAGGAACATTTATAAAGATTACCGAAATCGTGCAGGAACCCAATGTGCAAGAGATTCTTGAATGGATTGATGCATATCCTGATGCAGCAAAAGCATATCGTGCAGCATTGAAAAAGATATCAGAGAAACAGTATGCGAGAAATGCTTTAGATGATATGCGGCTCTCTATAGAGTCACTTGTTAGAGAAATTATGGGAACAACTAAGACTCTGGAGAATCAAATACCGTCAGTAGGAGCAGCATTAAAAGCCAAGGGAGCGTTACCACAGGCGATTACATTTATTACAACAATGTTGACACATTATACAAAATATCAAAATGATAATGTTAAGCACCATGATACGGCAGATGTAGAAGATGTTGAAATGATTGTTAGTATGACTGCTGTTATGATGAAATATATCAAGGATAAATTAGGATGATTATATAGTCTGCTAATAGTATTATTACTTTGTCAGGAGGTTTGACGATTGAAAGAAGATTTATTAGAAGAATTAAACCTTAAAGAAGATCACGAGCGAGAGTGCAAGCTGGCAACCGGTGGACTCCCGGAGAGTATATGGGAGACATATTCTTCCTTTGCGAATACCAATGGTGGAACTATTCTCTTGGGTATAAAAGAGCATAGAGATTCATTTACTGTGGAAGGTTTGACGGAAAAGCAGATTATCAAGTATCAGAAGGATTTCTGGAGCACATTGAATGATAGAAACAAGGTGTCAAAGAATATTCTGTTGAATCATCATGTTAACCCTGTTCCTGTTGGAGATAAGCAGATTCTTAGAATTGATGTTCCTGCGGCAGACAGACATGATAAGCCGGTTTATATTGGAACAGATCCGATGAAAGGCACATATAAAAGAGATTATGAAGGTGATTTTCTTTGCACAGAAGAAGCAGTAAGAGCAATGTTTGCAGATCAAAGAGATGTGTCTGGAGATATTGAAGTGCTTGATGAGATGGAACTTGATGTACTGAATCAGGATACGATTAAAGGCTATCGTATTATATTTGAACAGCTTCACAGCGGACATCCTTGGAATGCATTGGAGAATGATGAATTTCTGATGAAATTGAGAGCTGTAGCAAAGAATAAAAAAGGCTCTTTATCTCCTACGATAGCCGGACTTTTGTTCTTTGGAGAGGCGTATCACATTACGGAAGTTTTCCCAAACTACTTCTTGGATTATAGAGAAGAATGCGATGATAAAGCAGTACGCTGGTTATTCCGCACACACTCTAATGAAGGAGACTGGAGTGGAAATATATATGATTTCTTCTGCAAGGTGCGCACACGAATGGATGATGAGGTAGCAGTACCATTTGCTAACCGCAGGGAAGGGTATCGAGTTGATAGAGTAGATGTTCATGATGCCTTGGAGGAAGCCTTGGCGAATGCCCTTGCACATGCTAATTATTATGGCAGGCGAGGAATTCTTGTGGTTAAAAAAGGCAAGAAACTTACCATATCCAATCCGGGAACAATCCGAGTAACCAAAGAAGAGTTTTATGCCGGAGGTAACAGTGATCCAAGAAACCCGAATATTCTCAAGATGTTTGGGTTTGTCAATGTCGGTGAGCGTGCCGGAAGCGGTGTTGACAAGATTCTGACTGCATGGAAAGAGCAGAACTGGAAGGAGCCGGAGTTTGATTTTTCAGAGCGTTCAGATAGAGTGACATTAAAGCTTGAAGTTGGACAGGTTGTATACATTCCGGGTGCTGCTGATATCAGAAATGAAAATACAGACCAAGCGGTACAGATGCCGATGTCGAAAGAAGAAAAGATATTGGATTATATCAGACAGAATGGAAGTATTTCAACGCAGAAGGTTATGGAGTTGTGCAATTATAAGTCCAGAACAGGTGCAAGAAATTTATTAGAGAAATTAATGAAATCCGGCAAGATTGAAAAGATTGGAGAGAATACAAATACCATTTATACAATTTTGGAATAGAAATAGTGGTCGGTGCTGGTTATTTTTATTGAAAAATGACCAGTAGATGGTCACTAGTATCCGATAAGTGACCAGTAGTGACCGGTAAGTGACCAGTAAGTGACCGGCAGTATCCGATAAGTGACCGATTAATGACCATCTATCGGATACTGACAAGCACTCAAATTAGAACGAAAAGTAATTTGTGCAGACTGTCTGCACAAATTGGATTAGGAGCATATATATGGATTTACAAAACATACAAGACCAATTAAATACTGAGTTTGCCAAGGACAGCACGAAGTATATCTTTTGGTTTGATGATAAAGCAGAGTATGAGGATGAAGTGAGTGAATTGCAGCTTGGTGATGTAAAATTACATATTCTTGATGGTACGAACTGGCTGTATTCCAAGTATCTGTTGAATGAGGAAGATACTGAAAGCAAATATCTTATTTATGCACCTTTTCCAAGACCAAATGATGCAGAAAATCCACTTGCAGATATGTACTATTATTCGATTCCTTATTATACAGACCGAGTATCACAAACTTCGCAGGAGATGGGAATAGATAACCGGTTTAAGGAGCAGTTATCACAGTACACAAGATTCTGGAAGAATAAGAATAATATAGAGAAGTTCAAAAATCTAGGAATAGACCATTTCAATCAGCAGACGATTGATATTGGTCTGATTGCTGTACTTGCAGATGTGAAGACTCCGAACTTTGAGGAGATAACAAAGCAGTTAATACTTGGCGATAGTTCAAAGTATATGAAAGCTTTGACAGATAATGGAATTACAGATAAGTTCTGGGAACTTTGCAATCTGTTCTTCGGCTATCAGTCAGACAAGCCAAGCATAGATGATTTAGCTGCAAGCATGATTGTAACTTATGCGGCATCGTCTCTGAAAGGAACAGTTCCGGCAGTATTTAAGCCATATATTTTGAAAAAACGAAATGATGTAGTGGTGTTTATCCGCAATATCATGGACAACAGAAACCTTAAGGAATCTTATGATGCTTTGGCGGAAAAAGTAAATAAGACTCTTCGATTTGTGGCTAAAGTACAGGAAGACTTAAAGAAGGACAACGAAAAGTCAAAAGACAGGTCATTGCAGTTAGCAGACATTTTTGCCTGCGACGCATTTGCAGGCTTCGATGACATTATTATTGAGTGGGCACTTAGCCAGCTTAATGATGAGATATTGGATTCACAGATAGACGGACTGACTATTGCTCAGATAGCGGACCAGAGAAGTTCTATGGCTTATCATTACTGCGATACATACAAATACGAATACAGGGCAATTAAGTTTGCCTATATGATGATGAAATCAGTAGCACTTATGGAATTTACAAGTGACATAAAGGTGCTGGCGGAGAATTATCAGAAAGAGACTTATCTGATAGATTCTTACTACAGATGGTTTTATCATGCCTATGACAAAATAGAATATAATAGTCGTTTCTCTAACGTCAGAGAGCGAGTTGAAAATATATATGCCAATACCTACCTACATGCAATCACACCGAAGTGGAATGAGAATTTCACAATAGATTCAATGGAGCAGACAGGATTACTGAAGCAGGAAGATTTCTATAAGCATTACTTGAAAAGCTATGATGGCAAACAGCGTGTGATTGTCGTTATTTCAGATGCTTTTCGTTATGAATGTGCAAGGGAATTATTTGGCAGATTAGAATTGGATGAGAAATGCACACCGAAAATGGAGTGCATGTTAAGCTGTTTGCCATCTGTTACATCTGTGGGAATGGCAAGTTTACTGCCACATAAAGAGATGAATGTCACAGCGGATATGACGGTTACTGTGGATGGGCAGGCATGTGCAAGCATGGAACAGCGAGACAAAATATTGAAGTCTTACAATGCAGACAATGTAGCACTTAGCTTTGATGAGGTTGTTAATGCAAATCAGGCAAAAATACGAGAACTGATACAGGGTAAGAATATCGTCTATATCTATCATAATCAGGTAGATGCCAGAGGCGATAAGGCAGCTAGTGAGAACGAAGTATTTAATGCTTGTGCAGAGGCAATTGATGAGATACATAGATTGATTAAGAGACTGACCGGATATGTCTCCGCACCGAAATTCTTTATCACAGCGGATCATGGCTTCTTATACAAGAGAGACAAGCTGCAGGAATTTGACAAGGTATCCTATCCGAAGGAGAAATGCTTATATACCAATAAGAGATTTATCATTACACCGGAGCCGGTTAATGAACAGGGCGTAATGGCAAGAACTATGGCATATATGCAGAAGCTTTATGTGGATACTCCGGTAGGAGCTGATATCTTCAAGGTCGCCGGAGGCGGACAGAACTATGTGCATGGAGGTACTGCATTGCAGGAGATGATGGTACCGGTTATTGAACTGACTACGAATACCAGAGGTGTTGCTTATGATTTTGTTAATGTAGTGTTGACATCGGTATCAAGGAAAGTCACGAACCTTATCACATATTTTGATTTCATTCAGTCAGAGAAAGTAACTGACACAATGAAGGCAAGAAGCATAATTGCATATTTCACAGATGAAGCAGGAGAAAAGATATCCTTTGATGTGCCTATCGTGGCAAACAGTAGGGATGATGAACCGGAGAAGAGAACATTCCATGAGAAGTTCACACTGAAGTCAAGAGAGTATAAGTATGGCGATAAGTATTATCTGGTACTGACAGATGTGAATGATGAGAAGAATATCCTGCAACAGTATGAGTTTATGATTGATATTGCGTTTGTGGATGATTTCGGGTTTTAGGAGTTTCTGCTCTTGGAAAAATGAAACAGAGGTGACAATATGTTTGGAAAATGGAAAGAAATTAATGAACATTCAAGTGAACAGGAAATACAAGGTTTTATCGACGAACTGATGCCGTATGTAGATTTATATGTTACATATCCCAAACCAAGAGGATATGGTGGGGCACCTGTCATTAATGACTGCACAAGTTCGATGTTATGTGGTTTTGAAGCACTGGGCAGATGTGGAAGAATGGATGTGGTATCAGATATTCTCGATAAATTAATCGAAGGAAAAGACCATTTAAAGGGACCAGATTATCCTATGTGGATATCTCACATACAGAGATGTGTTGACGGTTTTTATTCGAGAGGAAATTTTGAGAAGGTTTTTTTACTTAATCCTAGAGCATTTGAAATTTATTTTGAGTGTGATAGAGTTTCACCAAATCAAATTGTGATAGTTGCAGAAGGATTAAAAGACGCAGATAACAGTTTGAAAAAGCAATTTGAACAGTTAGCAATTAATCATAAAGGTGCAATATATGGATTACATGATGCATTATATAAATCTGATGAATTGGGATTTGAAGATGAATTGGAAGAGGAAGAAAATCCTATTCTCAAAGCAATAAAGAATATGCAGTAAGTCATAGGAAAGGAGATGGCAATATGCGGTTTGTAGATGAGTATGGTATTGATAAATTGTATAAAGAATTACAAAAATACTTAGATTCGTTTTCAAGACAAAGTCAAGTGTATGATGGAGTTGTCATTTCTGCTAAGCATGATTCAACAAGTTTTTATAAAGCAATTCAAAAGTATGAAGATGTTCGTTGGAATGGATGTGAGATTAATAGGGTAGGGTTGTTTTCGTATCAGACAACATATGCTGATATGAATGGTTTGCAATTTGCTTACTATATTTATTGGAGAACAAAAGCCCTTTCAGGCGATGTGATGTATTGTGATAATTCGTATTTTTATGTTTATGTGTATGAACTGCTAGCGGGATTTCATGCAAAGAGTATTGAAGACGGATACCAATTGTTACTAAATACATATAAAGCATATCGCAGGTTTGATAAAAAGGTTGATAAATATTTGCCAAAATGGATTTTGGGATATTGTATTATTCATGGAATTTACAATGTAAAAAAAGAAGAAGTAGAAGCATTTACGAATGATGAGCAGAATAAATGGATTCAAAAAGAGAAGATTTTAAATAATGATTATTCAGAGTGCTTTGATGTGGTTATGGCTTCATCGGCTTATAAGATGGATAAGCGCAGCACTTTTTATACAAGTAAAAAAGATGCAAGGATTATTGACTTAGTTTTTGATGATTCTATGACCGCCATTAATGAGTGTATGAGTAAACACAATCTTGTTTTATCTGAATTTATAATCGGAAAAGTAGCTAAAGAGAAATGGAGGATTTTAAATTCAACACCATGGGAAAACTATTTGAGTTTGATTTCTTCCAGTATAAAATATTCTGAAACATTCACTTTTAGTGGAATTACATATGAATACAATACAAATGAAAGAGACTGGTATTATGATACTATAAGCGAATATGGACAAATTACTGGAGGACAGGATAATCCTAAAACAGGGTATAGGTATCATAATGGTGAATTTGTTGCTTTTTTAGTAAGAACTATTGAAGATGTATGTAGAAAAAAAGCAGAATATCCTCATGCGATGCGACCAGCCTATACGAATGTTTACGGAACAAGAAGATTAAACGAGTTGGCTGAGTCTGGTGAAATAAGAATCGTTGTAGAACAAGTAGTAGATGAGTATGTTGAGAAGAATCAGTTTGAATTTGTAGAAATACCGGTAAAGAAACCAATGGTTACAGCAAGCGAGAAGAAAGTACAGACACCGATTGTAAAATCTGTGGAATTGGTGCTATTAGGTGTAGAATCAAGGCATTTAGATTTTTCATCTAATATACATGAATATATAGCCAGTTTAAAGTATCAGAATAGAGATAAAATCGCATATATTGAGCCACATACAAATATAACACGGTTTAAGAAAAATGAACAAGAATATGCTGAGTTATTGGCGAAAATTCCGGAATATAAAGGAAACTACGAAACGGATGGTGTTTTATTGGAACTTTTTTTGAAAAGTGGTAGCTCCGGTGATTTAAGGGTATTAGAGAAAATAACTATAGAAGAGTATGGATATGCATTGTGGTTTGATATGCTCACAAAAGGTATTATTTCATATCCGTTGTCAAGTGTGTATGCACTGATTTTTATGCATCAGGCTGGAAATAGAGATGTTATTGCTTCAAAAGATTGGACTTTGGCAGTAATGGTTCAGTTGTGGAATCATTATTATCCAGATTTTCAGCATGAAGAAGTGTTGATGTGGATAAGAGATTACTGGATTACATATTGTAAAGATATTAGTTATTCAGAATTTAAAGCAATGTTTATATATGACATACATTTTGAAGGAGATGAAATTCAAGAGGCTGTAAATGCAATTGATACAAAAGCATTAGAAAATAATGAATATTTGGAATTCTTTAGTATAAATGCAGATTATAGAATGAATAAAGCCAGAACAGTATTAGAAGGTAATGGAGAACTTTTAGGTAGATGTTTAAGGGAGACAGTAGAAAAATTAAGAGTTTTATTTGCTAAAAGAGGGCTGGTATGGGACGAGTTTTTGCAAGAAGTAGATTATGAAATTGCTGAGAAGAGGCGCGATCCATTTAGAAGAATGATTATTTCTTATGACACGCTTTTTAAGATTGCAGAGACCTTTAATGGTCGATTAATAACAGAATATGAAGAATATTCAATAGAATTTGATCGAGTGAAAAAAGATATGAAATATCTTATTCGCAGAAAAAGGAAGACTTATTGGAAAAGCAGATACTTTGTTGAATGTATAGGAAAGTTGTGTGAATTGCATTTAAGAAATTGGTTAGGCGTAGATGCAAGTTTCAAAGTTGATTTAGATAAATTATGTTCCTATTTTCCACAGTTAGAAATGGTTGTAGAGGATGATTCACTTATGGATACAATCAATTCTGCCGTTGAAAATGTGTGTGTAAGAAGTAATATTGAGAAATCGGTGGATAGTAAGGATTCAATTGAACATTTGATAAATTATCACGATGGAAGCAAAGTTGTTGAAGATGATGCTAAATCAGAATTTGAATCGGCTATGCTCTATAAAAAAATTAGTGCAGAGGAGATTGAAAAAGCGAGGCAAGTATTGCTTAGTAATCAAGAAAAACTTATTGTCGAGGATGGAATTGAAGAAGAGATTGAAATTTCCGAAGATATTCAAGCTACTGTATATTCAGAAGTACAAATTCATATTCTTAAGCTGCTGTTAAATAAAGAATATGCTGCTATGGAAGAATATGCGATGCAAGAAGGCTGCAATGTTATTTTAGAAGTTGAGAAAATCAATGAAATTGCAATGGAAGATTTGGGAGATATTCTTATTGATAATGACGGAAGCAATTATTTTGTCTACGAGGATTATGCAGATTATATAGAAGGATTGTAGGTGTATAGAAATGAAAGTACCAAAGCGAATAGAGAATATTATAATGAATGCTCTGCAAGGTGGTGTTGTACCTAGGACTGGTTTGGGATATATTGCGGTAGGACGAGAACAAGAGATTGCAACCCTACTTAAGGATGTTGAAATAGTAGAAGAAGGAGGAGCTACTTTTCGATTTGTAACGGGAACCTATGGTAGTGGAAAAACCTTTCTTTTACAAATGATTAAAGAGTATGCTATTGCAAAAGGATTCGTTGTAGCAGATGCGGATTTATCTCCTAACAGAAGTTTGGTAGGAACAACTGCTCAAAAGAAGGGGTTGGCAACATACAGAGAACTCATGTGTAATTTGTCTACAAAAACATCTCCAACGGGTGGAGCCTTAGGTAAAATATTAGATGTATGGCTAAATGAGATATGGGTAGATGTAGCAAAAAATATAGGAACTGGTGGTGTTCAAGGCGATGCTTTAGAGGAGATGGTATCCAATAAAATATATGAAACAATTCTTAATATGCAGGAAATGGTGCATGGATATGATTTTGCCAACATCCTAATTATGTATTGGAAAGCATCAAGAGTAAATGATGCTGAGTTAAAATCCAAAGCCTTAAGGTGGCTTAGAGGAGAGTATGTAACTAAATCGGAAGCCAAAGCGGACTTGGGAGTTACGACGATTATTAATGACGATGATTGGTACGATTACATAAAGCTTTTGTCAGAGTTTTTGGTAAAAATTGGTCATAAAGGACTTATAATTATAATTGATGAGCTGATTAATATTTATAAGAGCACATCGGCAATTACTAGAAATAATAACTATGAAAAGATTCTTGCTATGTATAATGACACAATGCAAGGAAAAGCAAGAAATCTTGGAATAATTATGGGAGGAACCCCGCAGGCTATTGAAAATATGGACCGAGGCTTATTTAGTTACGAAGCTTTGAAATCGCGACTGGAGTCCGGGAGATATGGTTCAAATGTGATGATTAATTTAATGACACCAATTATAAAAATTGTGCCACTAACTAAGGAAGAAATAATAGTCCTTCTTGAAAAAATTTCAGAAATTCATGCAGATATGTATGGATATAAATTAATCATTACATCAGAGGATATTATTGAATTTATAATGGATGCTATAAGAGAAAAGGAAGATATTACACCTCGTTCTATTATAAGAGATTTTATAGAGATACTGAATCTGTCATATCAAAATAACAATGCAAGTATCAAAGAGATTATGGAAACATTTAAGTATTCGGATGATGTCGAAAATGTAGAAGATATTGAAGAATAAAATAATAAGTATATGTTTTAATGAAAAATAAAGAACCAGTACAGGAGGCAGACATGGATGAGTTCAATGAATTTATGAATACATCTGAAACAGATGACAGACGAGAAATAATCAAGCAGAAGCTCCGTCAATACTATGATGGTCGTATTGTCCGTAAGGATTTAACAAAGTCAATCCGAGAAGGAGCTAATGTACCAGTATATGTTTTGGAATATCTTTTGGGACAATATTGTAACTCCGATGACCAGGAGATTATTGACGAAGGAGTAGACAATGTAAAGCGTATTTTAAGAGATAACTATGTGCGTCCTGATGAGGCACAGAAAATATTATCGCTATTGCGTGAAAGAGGAAGTTATACTGTCATTGATCGTATCACAGTAATTCTTAATACAAAAGAAGACAGGTACGAAGCAACATTTTCTAATCTTGGAATTAAGGGAATTCCTATTCATCCGGATTATGTAAAAGATTATGACAGACTTCTTTGTGGTGGAATCTGGTGTATTCTTCAGCTTGAGTATGAATTTATCGAGGAGGATAAAAAGAATACACAGCCAATACGAATCAGAAAGCTTACACCTATTCAGATGCCACATGTAGATATGGATGAGGTGAAGAATGGTCGAAAGGCATTTACAAAAGAAGAGTGGATGGATATCCTGCTTCGCTCTACAGGAATGGAACCGGACAAGCTGAGTGATCGAGCTAAATGGTTGTTAATTGCCCGTATGATTCCGCTTGTTGAGAATAACTTCAATATGTGTGAGCTGGGACCTCGTTCTACCGGTAAATCATATATTTACGAGCAGATATCACCAAACAGTATTCTGGTAGCAGGTGGACAGACAACAGTAGCCAACCTTTTCTACAATATGTCCAATAATACAGTAGGACTTGTTGGCATGTGGGATGTTGTAGCATTTGATGAGGTTGCAGGTATCAAGTTTAAGGATAAAGATGGTATCCAGATTATGAAAGGATACATGGCATCTGGAGCTTTCTCACGAGGCAAGGCAGAGATACAGGCAAAGGCTTCTATGGTTTTCGTTGGAAATATCAATCAGAGTGTGGAAACATTGCAGAAGACATCAAGTTTATTTGATCCATTCCCACCGGAAATGGGAACGGATACTGCGTTCCTTGACAGATTCCATGCTTATATACCTGGATGGGAAATACCTAAATATAGACCAGATTCATTTACAAATGATTATGGGTTCATCACTGATTACCTGTCAGAGTTTATGCGTGAACTACGAAAGGATAACTACAGTAATATTGCAGAGAAATACTATAAGCTTGGCAACAACTTAAACCAGAGAGATGCCATTGCGGTACGGAAGCTTATATCCGGATTTATCAAACTGGTATATCCGGATGGAGAGGTAACAAAGGAAGAAGTAGCTGAAATTATGGATATTTCATTGGAACTTCGTAGACGAGTAAAAGAGCAGTTAAAGAAGATTGGCGGAATGGAGTTTTATGATGTGAATTTTTCATACATAGATAATGACAGTTTTGATGAACATTTTGTATCTGTACCGGAGCAGGGCGGTGGAAAGATGATTCCTGAAGGAATGGGAAAACCGGGTTGCTTATATACAGTATCAAAATCAAAGACAGGTATGATTGGATGCTATCGTTTGGAAACTCAGATGATGCCGGGAAATGGAAAACTAACATGTACCGGTATTGGTTCAGGAAAAGAGCCAAAAGAGGCAACCAATACAGCGTTTAACTATTTAAAAGCAAATGGTAATACAATATCTGGTTCAATCAGTACAACAACAAAAGATTATATTATCAATTATCAGGATATGCAGGGAATTGGCATGACAGGTAGCCTTGCACTTCCGACACTGATTGCCATATCATCAGCGGCACTTAGCAAACCACCGATCAGCAGTCTGGCGGTGCTTGGAGAAATCAGTATCGGTGGAACTTTAATAAAGGTGGATGAACTTGCAAGTACATTGCAGGTGTGTCTTGATAGTGGAGCCAAGAAGGTATTATTGCCAATCACATCGGCAGCAGACTTAGGTACTGTTCCGTCAGATTTGGTAGGCGCATTTAGTCTGATATTCTATTCTTCTCCGGAAGAGGCGGTTTATAAAGCATTAGGCGTAGAGTAAAAAGAAGGTGATTTGTATTTTTGAGCAGGACTTTGAAGCAATGCTTCGGCAGTATGAAAATTCAATAGATGATAAGCGGCAGTTTACAGCATTGATAAAGGATATATTCCCGGAAGAGGCTAAGAATATCAATCTGATTCTCATGGCGTACAATATGGGTATTGCACAGGATATTCAGAAAGCAAATCTGCTCAATAATACATTTGCTTTCAGATATGTCAAGCAGCTTATGGATGACTATGGCATAAGCAGGGTAAATGCGGATTGGATTGTTTCAGTATGGTGTACATGCTATGGGAAAAAGGTATTGGGCAAAGCTTGTGATATATCTATACAAAAGCAGGGAGAAGGACCTGCAATTAAAGATTATAGGACATCATCTGCGGGAAAATCATATGGTGACCTTTTTGAATATGAAAAGAGCAGTAAAGGTTCAGGACTGGCTGTAACTGGCTTTCATGGAGATAAGAATCAGACAATCATATTTCAGAACAAATTTGGAAATGAGCCTGTAATAGAAATTGCAGGCAATAGTTTTAGTAAGTCTCAAATAGAAGAAGCTATTTTAACAGAAGGCATCAAGTACATAGGCTTAAATGCATTTTCAGATTGTGAAAAATTGCACCAGGTTGTACTGCCAATCAGTATAGAAGAGATAGAAAATTCAGCTTTTGAGAATTGTGGGAACTTAAAATCTGTGTCATTGCCAATGTTGCTAAAAACGATAGGTGATGCAGCATTTAAAGGTACTGGCTTACGGACACTTGATATTCCCAAGAGTGTGTTCTGGTTAGGCGACGAGCTATTAGCAAATTGTAAATCCTTGGAGCATATTAGTGTTCCGGAGAATATAGGCAGGATTCCGGATAGAATGTTTGAAGGCTGTGAGTTTTTGAAGAAAGTTAGATTACATGAGAAATTAACGGCAATTGGGGAAAAAGCTTTCTTTTGTTGTAGTACGCTGGATTTTATTGTGATACCGGATAGTGTACAGGAAATTGGTAAGGATGCTTTTACGGGGACAGATGATATGTTCATTGTCCAGTGTTCATTTGGTTCTTATGCAGAGCAATACTGTAGGAAGAATAAGTTAAAATATCAGCTGGTATGATGTCGCCCGTTATGCGACACATTGATATATGATTTACGATAGAATGTAAGAAAGAGGTGATATGTATGGGCTTTTTAGATGCCATATTCGGTAACAATCAGCCACCGAGAATTAATTCGATTCTTCCGGAAGTTGCAAAGCAGGAAATTAGAGCTGGAAGATTACCTATATTGAATACAGATAGTCTGTTCTTGAAGCGTGGCGAAAAGATCCATTACATAGATAAAGCCATTGATATAGAGATAAAGACAGTAAAGCAATATAGACATGTAGGGCATAGTACACCGGGACTTCTGAAAGGAAACAGATGGAATGTCGGTGTGGCAAAGCCAATAGAGCATGGTGAACTTGTCTATTATAAAGGAATATTATATGTAACAAATCAGAGAATTGTATTTCAGGCATCTGAAAAAGGTTTTGATAAGACTTATAGATATCTGACAGCTGTTACACCATATACGGATGCGTGTGAGATGCAGTTTGGAAGTAAGACATACAATATGTTTGTAGATGATGGTAATTTATTATATCAAGTATTACAGCTTGTAAAGCAAAGGAGGCAGGTACCATAATGGAGGGACAGTTAAAGAATGGAATCATACTTACTTCTGAAAGTGGAAATAAGTATAAGGTAGAGAAGCTTCTTGGAGCAGGCGGGCAAGGAGAGGTATATGATGTGGAATGTGATGGAAAACATTATGCATTGAAGTGGTACTTCAAAGGAAGTGCGACAGCCAGACAGAAGAAGATATTGGAAGAGATTATTGCCAAGGGTGCACCAGATAGCTCATTCCTCTGGCCGATGGAACTGATTGTTCCATCGCAGGGAACATTATTGGGGTATATCATGCCACTTAGACCGAAGAATTATAAGAGCATTGTGGATCTAATGAAGAATCGCATAAATCCTTCGTTTTATGTAATATGCAGAACAGCATTTAATCTTACCAAAGGGTATAGAAATCTGCATATTGCAGGTGCGAAGTATCAGGATATTTCGTTTGGTAACTTGTTCTTTAATCCGGATAATGGCGATGTGCTTATCTGTGATAATGATAATGTAACATATGGTAATAGTAAGCCGGGAGGAGTTCTTGGTACACCTGGATTTATGGCTCCGGAGATAGTAAGAGGTGAAAAAAGACCTTCAAGAGATACCGACAGATATTCACTTGCGGTATTGTTGTTCTATCTTTTTATGGTTAATCATCCGCTGGAAGGAAAACAGGAAGCCAGTATTAAATGCATGGATATGGCTGCAAGAGTAAAGCTGTATGGTACAGATCCAATATTTATTTTTGATCCGGATAATAAGACGAATCGACCTGTACCGGGTATTCATGATAACGCTAATATTTATTGGCCGTTATATCCGCAGCAGTTGAGAGATTTGTTTATCAAGTCTTTTACAGTAGGATTAAACAATCCAAGCAAGCGTGTAACTGAGCCGGAATGGATGAATCTGTTTGCAAATATGATGAGTGGATTGATGAAGTGCAATTGTGGAGCAAGTGTATTTTACGATGAAAGTCTTGAGGGAACAGGTGCAGCACACACATGTTGGAATTGCCAGCAGGCAGTTAATGTTCCAGCAAAGATTGTAATTGGTAAGAATACAGTAATCCTCAATCAGAGCAGTAAACTGATGCACCATCATATCTATAATGATTTTGACATGGAAACTGTTGTAGGAGAGGTTGTTCAAAATCCGAAGAATCCTGCATTATGGGGTATTCGTAATGAGGATAAGTTAAACTGGACATATGAAAAGGCAGATGGAACCCAGATACCTGTTGAAGTTGGAAAAACTGCAGGTATTGCGGCAGGCGTGAAAATACATTTCTCTGAGTCAGTCGGAGAATTTAAGTAAAAGGAGGATATATACATGGCAGATTTACAGAGACCGGGAGGAGAGTTAGCAAGTAGACCGATACATTTCTTTTGGGTAGTGGATTGTTCTGGTTCAATGTCTTATGACGGAAAAATGGAGGTTGTGAATACAGCGATTGAAGAGTGTATACCGGAGATGGCATCAGCAGCGGATAATAATCCAAATGCACAGCTGCTTATCAGAGCACTTCAGTTTTCATCCGGAGCTAGCTGGCTGACGGCGAAGCCGGTTCCAATCGAAGATTATAGCTGGAATCCGTTGGAATCAAATGGAGTAACAGAAATGGGAAAAGCATTTGAGTTATTAGCAGCGCAGCTTTCTATTCCACCTATGCCAACACGGGCATTACCACCAGTTATCGTTCTTTTATCTGATGGACAGCCTACAGATTCTTATAAGGATGGATTGAATAAATTAAAAGCACTTCCTTGGTTTAAAAAGGCAGTAAAGATTGCAATTTCAATCGGTCAGGATGCAGATGATGATGTACTGGAAGATTTTACCGGCAACAAGGAATTAATATTACAGGCAAATAATGCAGCTGCACTTGCAAAAATGATTAAGTGGGCATCTACGACAGCATCTATGGTATCAGCTCCTTCAAGTAAACCAATGAATGCAGATGCAGTATCTACACCAGTTGGTAGCAGTGATCCATTTGCTCCGGCAAATAATTCAGCTCCACTCGTAATAGATATGAGCAATATTCCGAGCCCTGATGATTTTGATGATGGAGCAGTTTGGTAAAAAGGAGGGATTTCATGAAGCGTTATGTATTTGGTAAAAGTGTAAAAGGCGCTACTCACGAAAGAAACGGATTACCTCTTCAGGATAACTGCAGGATAGAAGAAATCTCTGACAAAATCACAATAATAGCTGTAGCTGACGGACATGGAAGCTCAAAATGTCCACGAAGTGATAGAGGCTCGCTGATTGCAGTAAATACTTTTTGTTCTGTGATTAAGAATTATCTGCTGAATTATGGAAAGGAAAAGGATGGTCTTACTAATCTTGTAACGTTCTTAAACAGAGAAGGAGATATGCGATTTGCACAGGATATCTGTGAAGAATGGCAGGCGAGAGTAAAACAGTCTTTTTATAAGAACAAGGACGACAGTGTGTTGGACAAAGAGGGTAATACTGACTGGAAAAAGGTTTATTCCCTTTATGGAACTACACTTCTTGGGATGTTGATTACGGATACGTTTGTATTTTCATTTCAGATTGGTGATGGGGATATTAACTATGTTACAGCAGATGAAATTTCGCCATTAGTTGAACCTGAAAAATTCCTTGGAACGGAAACTCATTCACTTTCTAAAGTGGATGCCTGGAGAAAAGCTGTTGCATCCGTAAGAAGAAAAAATGCAGATGAGGATACTCCTTATATGTATATGCTTTCTACGGATGGATTTGCTAATAGCTATGTCAGCCAAGAAGAATTTAATAAGACTTGTCGTGAGTATTATGAAATGATAGGTCAGCACGGATATGAGGCAGTAAGGGATAATTTGGAGAAGTGGCTTAAAGAGACAAGTGAGCTTGGCTGTGGTGATGATATCACAGTAGTTATATCTTTTTTTGATAAATAATTTTATAAGAAGGTGAATATATGGCTTGGGGATACGAACGTGGATTTGTAATAGAACACGATGATACACTAAAAAGGAGAATTGATTGTAAATTTTGTTGTTATTACGATAAATCAGATAAATCATGTATGAAACGTCCATTGTATTTGCCAGTTGATGGATACAATTCATGGAGAAATTGTAAATTTTTTAAATTGGATGATTTTACGAGCAATTATGAACAAAATAGAAAGCAACTTGAAAGTATCGAAAAACGTAATAAGAAAAAATGTGTTCAAAATCAATCTCAAAGGCAGTTAAAACCTTATAATCAGAAGAAGAGCATTAGAAGAACAATTCTTCAGGGAGGATATAAGGTGAAACCTCATACTTGCAGACCACAAGATGTAAAATTGGAACACGCGATATTAGAAGTAGTATTATCTTCTGGAAAAGCAATAAAACTGGCTTTTATGTGTGACTTACATAAAAAAATAATCTATATTTCATATGATGGATACACGGATGAGGCAATTGAAGCGTTAAAAAATCTGGTCAAATGATAAGTGGAAGGAGAAAGTGAGTGATAGTAGATCGCTATTATTATGCACAACTAAATAAGCAGGAACAAGCGATTTATAAGGCTTTCTATAAAGGAGTGATGGCGCATGAAGACATCATTCCGATTCCAATTAGAGGTCAGTTATCAAAAGAAGTATTTAATAAAATATTTCTAGCCATGACAAGAGATAATCCTTTAATATATTATGTCAATCAATCAGCCTGTAATTGGGCGACAGATATGTTCGGGCATACAGCAATCTGTCCGCAGTATTTTTATAATAAAGATACTGTAAAAAAATACAACCGAAATATCGAAAAAACTGTCAATAATCTTGCAGGACAACTAAGGTTGACGGAAGGAACTGACTATGAGAAAGAATTAAGAGTACATGATTGGTTCTGCAAAAATGTGAGCTATGATTTCAAGGGAACCAATATGGACGATCCGGCTAGAGTGGTTCTCTCGCATAACATTGTTGGTGTTTTTGCCAAGCAGAAAGCACAATGTGAGGGAATCGCAAAAGCGGTGAAGGTGTTGTTAAATGCAGTTGATATCAAATGTATTGTAGCAACAGGTGATGCAGATGCAAATGGAAGCAGAGAACATCACGCATGGAATGTAGTGGATATTGATGGAAATCCCTATCAGGTTGATGTGACATGGGATATTGGAGCATCAAAAGGCAGGGTTTCATATGATTATTTCAATGTAACTGATGAAATAATAGGAAAGACACATAAGTTGGAAGATAAAGTACCGGAGTGTACATCTTTAAAAGATAATTATTTTGAAAGAAACAAGCTGACATTTAAGAGTAAAAGTCAGCTGATAGCATATATAACAAGAGAAATAACACAAGGACAGACAGAATTTTATTTCCGACTAGATGGAATGTTTATGAAAATGAGAAGGTCTGAACTTGCAGGAATTGTTACAAAACTTGCAGCAGGAGGTAACGGTAAAGCAGTAAGAGTTCAACAGGTGTCTAATGAGAAAGTTGGTACATGTTGGATTAGAATATATTAATTCTTTGGGAGGGAATTTTATGTGGCATACAACTGAAATGGTAAAGATATTTGAAAAAATGACAGACGGATATGGATATGATATTTATCAGAATAGAAAATTGTGTGTCGCATTATGCAATGATTTATTTGCTGATTATACAACGGAAAAGAATATTATGCAGATGCTTTTTCAGGCTGGGCTTGGAGAGGCTATGAAGGGAGTCCCATTTAAGAGTGAAAGAGAGCTTAAAATGGGACTTTCTAATATAGACAAGTTTTTGATGGCTCAGGCAATAGAAGGTAGTGTTAGAGAAAATGTATTAGAAGTTATCCGGTTGGCATTTGTGGATAAAGGTGTTAATTCTGAAAGCAAAAGCGTTTATCAGCCGGTTATTTCTAAAAATTTCAATAATTCGCATTTTAAGATGACACTTCCTGTGATTAAAGAGTTTGCCGATAGAGTAGAAGCATCGTTTAAATTTATGTACACTAATAAAGAAGCTGTAGATACTATTCTTGAAAAATGTATTATTACAGAAAGATTTGGACAAATACATTCCTCGAGAATGGATTATAAGTTGTTGTTACATAATAAATCTAAAAATGTAACAATAAGTATCCCAATAGAAGATAAAAAAGTATTTCTTTCAGGAGCAAATATTGAATTTGTATTTTTGTGTAGTAATCATAAGCGTATTACAACTACGTACAAGATAAATGTTTCTAAGACAGCTATGTTGGCACAGATTACAGTATGTCAAATGACAGATTCAGAATATAATAGAACAATTGATATTGTAGAATTATTAATTAGGACTATAGACGATGCAAAAAAAATATCCACAAATTCATTTGAATTGGGAAATATAAAAACAGCTATAAATGAAGAACCTGCATATACCTCATCTGATATTAAAGAATATTCAGATGCATTAAGAAGAGAGATTCATTATCTTAAACTTGGAAAGGGTAAGAGATACAAAATCGTAAATGGCATTAAGTTAAACAAAAACGATAAGGGAATATATACATATTCATTTGAGATGGAGACAGAATTACATCTTCCGGATGATGCACCAGTTGTTGTAGAGACATCAGGTGGGCTTAGAGCAATTGGAACTGTTCTTTCATGTGAAGATTTTCAGATGATTTTATTATTAGACAAAGATTTAAATGAAAAGGTAAGTTCTGCGCACTTAATGGTTGAACCATGGAAGTTGTTGGAAGCATTAGATAAAAGAATGAATTCTTTAAATCCAAATGTGAATAAGCTTGCAATTAAAATTATGGAAGAAGGACCAGATCTATCAACAGATACAGATATTGATAGTGTGCCGAAAGGACAGGAAGAAGTAGAAAAAAAACTAGAAACAGATGATATAGTTACTGTGTGGGGACCACCTGGAACAGGTAAAACATATACTATGGCAAAAATTGCAAAGAAGTATATAGCTCAGAATAAATCAGTACTTATTGTATCTCATAGTAATGTATCAGTAGATGGCGTTATAAAAAAAGTTGTGGAGATGCTTGATACTGATATGCAATCTTATATTGAAGAAGGAAAAATTCTTCGATTTGGTTATGTAAGGGATGATGAACTTTCTCGAAATCCATATGCAACTTCATTTAATTATGCTCTTAGTAGGTGTGATAGTTATGCAAGACAACTTGAAAGTTTAATTACTAAGAGAGATGAATTACGAACAAAGAATAGAATGAAGTCAAAAGATTATGATGATGTTGAACATAAAATTAAGAAGCTTCGTAGTGAAGTAAGAAAAGAAGAAAGAAAGTATGTGCAAAGAGCACAGGTAATAGGTACTACAATATCAAGAGCAACAGTAGATCCAATGTTTGAAGAAAGACAGTTTGATCTGGTAATGTTTGATGAGGTTTCAATGGCTTATGTACCACAGGTAATAGCAGCAGCGGCATTGGCAAAAGAGAAGTTTATGTGTGTAGGTGACTTTAGACAGCTTGCACCTATTTCACAATGTCAGGATGCTCATGTCCTTCAAGTAGACATTTTCTCTTATTTACAGATTGTAGATGGTAAGGGAAATATGTATTGGCATCCATGGCTTGTTATGCTTAATGAACAAAGACGAATGGCTCCGGCAATTTCTGAGTTTCCGAATAAATTTATTTACAATAAATTGCTGAAAAATAATGCAGAAGTATTGAGTGGTAAGAGGAAAATTGAGAATGACATTACAATAAAGAAAGAGCCGTTATCAGGTGATGCAATGAATTTGATAGATTTGGCGGGAACATACTGTGCAGCAGATAAGAATACGGATGGTTCAAGATTTAATATTTTGAGTGCTATTGTATCATTTTCGACAGCGGTAAAGGCAGAGCAGAATAATATAGAGTCAGTTGGGATTATAACGCCATATGCGGCACAGACTAGATTAATTCGTGCTATGATTAAGGATTATTATACAAAAGGTACAACAACAGTTAGTTGTGCAACAGTTCATCAGTTTCAAGGTTCAGAATCCGATGTAATAGTATTTGATGCTGTTGAAAGTTATCCAAAGAGTGCAGTTGGATATTTGATGGGTAAAAATCCTAATCAGGTTACACGATTGATAAATGTAGCAATTACACGAGGCAAAGGAAAAGTAATAACAGTTGCAAATGCCAGATTTTGGGAAAATGTATTTAAGGGAACAAATCATGTGTTTTATAAGTTAATACAACATATCAAAATAGGAAAACACCATGTTATTGAGAGGGATGATAAAACACTCCAGCCATATATCGAATCAATAAATCCTGGAAGAATGATTAACATATTTATGAATGAACAGGACGCGATTTCTATGTTTGAAAATGATATGAAAAAAGCTAAGTGGCAGGCAGTTATTTCATTGCCAAGTGGAGAACTTAGAGAGACAGAGAATCAAATATTTGAAATATTGGATGCGGCAGATAGCAGAGGTATTGATATCTTGATGAAGTCTAATGACTATGTAAATCTTCCTTCACACTGGAAAGATTATTGTTTTGGAACAGAAAATGCTACATTTCCACTTATTATAATAGATGATGAAGTAGCATGGTATGGTATTCCTACAGCAAAATGGAAATTTCAAGTTGATAAGACATCTGCGATGATAACAGTTGTACATACAATGGTAAGAATCAAGGGCAAAAATACTGTAGAGATGATTAAGGCATTAACAGAGCTTGAATCTATTGTAGTTGGTCAGAATAAAAGAAAGCTGGTAAAGAAAAAAGGAAAAATGACTACTAGCTCTTTGGTAGCAAGTAGTGAAAATGCATTAGATTCTGGAGCAATGTCAAATTATGGATTAGGAGCATTTGTTGAAGAAAAAGAGTTTTGCCCCGTATGTAAGAGCCATATGATATTAGTAAAGAATGCGAGAGGAACAGCATATTTGAAATGCTCAAATAAAGCTTGTAAAGAAACAAAGTACCTTACAGTTGACCTGATGAATTGGTATATTAATTCACACAATATAAGGTGCCCGAAGAAGGATGGCGGAGAATTAAAAGGCGGTTTAGGTAAATATGGTCCATATGTAAGATGCAGTTGTGGACATTTTTTGAAACCAGATGAAATTTAGAAAGGAAAGTTGTTATGATAACAATATTCATTTTTGCATTAGTATTTTTTATGTTTACGCTAATTGCACAGTGGCTGTTACATAAAGTGCGCAAGAATCATAATAGAGGTGCGTCAGCAATGTGGGTTGGAACAAGTGTAATTATAGGAATGTGTGTACTAGGAATAATAACAAAGAATATTAATTATTTTGCTGCAATATTGGGATTTGTTTTAGGAGATGAAGTTGGCAAACAGGCTGGATGGCAGTAAATAATGAATAATTGGAAATCTAACACTAACCTGCTAATTATAATAAATCTCAAAATTAAGAATGAAAGGTGGAGTAATATGGAGATAAGATATTATGTGGATGGTAAATGTATTTTAAGTTATGATGACGATGTGTTTTCAACAGATGAAGATTGGACAAATTTTAGAGAAATGTTTGTATTTCCAGTTGCAGAAAAAGTTTATGAAAAATATTACGAGAAGCAATTGGTGCAACAAGTATTAGAGAGAACTCTTAAAAATAATGATACAATATATATTACATACTGTGACATAAAGACATTAATAAAAAATGAAGCGATGAGTGTAGAATATATTCAATCTGATGAGGATACGTTATTAAAGAAGCTAATGAGAGAAAAACTTAATAGTGATGAATATGCTAATTTTGAAAAATTACTTAATGAAGCAGGTAATAGTGCATGGAAGGAACAAATAGATTTTTTAGGATCAGGAGATGGTATGATAGAACATATTTGGAGCGAATTTGGAACAGACAAAAGAAAATTTTCAGTCTAACAAATAAGAGTTATTGAGATAAATAGAAAAATTAGCTTATAAGATTAAAAAGCTTAATTGCAAATGTAAAGTTTCAAATATGGTCAACATCACACAAAATTCGACCATATTTGAATTCGACATCCCCTCACACCTTTGATAAAATAATCGTGTCAAGGAAATTGATCAATAGCCAACGACAATAAAACAAATGCCTTATTAAAATTTCGGTTTTTGCTGGAAGTTTTAATAGGGCATTTTTTGTTGCAAAAGTCAACCAAGCGATATTGTGCTTGCACAAAATATCATTTGGTTGGCGTAAGAACAGCGAGAAGCTTTGCTTCGAGATGTTAATATGCGGAATCAAGTAGGATTAATCCAGCTTGATTTACAAAAAATCAAAGGAAAGTGAGGAACAGGACAGTGAAACAGATAGTGTAAAAGAATGAGAGCAGGGAAACTACATATCTTTTTCAGGCTCTTGATAAGGAATGGGAGCGTTCCGGCAGAACAGTTACCAATCGAAAGCTAAATCAGGATGTGTAGTGGTCAAGCATTTTTGTAACACTTTGTTCGATAAATACCTATCTGTAACGAGCTTCCATTGGTGTTAAAGAATCAGAGATTGTGAAATAAAGTCTGCAAATAGACATTCTATGATAAGTGATGGAGCTGTAAGTTCATAAAATGAGCTTACAGCTCTTGTTTATATAACTAGCACATAAAAATACCCATGTCAAGGACGCACGTTTTATAACGGGCGTATATTTATCCTTGATATTGGGTATTTTTTATGCTATTCGGGCAAACGACCTTCATACATAATGCTCAGTTCTCCATAAACCTGAGCCCAGTTTCTTAGGGTTGTTGTCCACTTTTTTGTTGCTTCAAATATTGAAAGATACAGTGCCTTTAGCAATGCCTTATCACTTGGAAATACACTTCTCTGACGATTAAGTTTCCTATATGTTGAATTTAAACTTTCAATGGCATTGGTTGTATATATTACTTTTCGTACAGTATCTGAAAATTTAAAAATAGGTGATATTACGTCCCAATTGTCCTTCCATCTTTTCATTGAGTTTGGATACTTCGGAGTCAATTTCTCAGTTACCCTGTCTAATGCTTCGAGAGCCTTTTCTTCATTAACTGCCTGATATATTGTCTTAAGGTCTTTCGCAAAGGCTTTTCTGTCTTTGTCGGGTACATATTTAAGAGTGTTTCTCACCTGATGAACTATGCATCTTTGATATTCTGTGTTTGGGAAAGCTGCCGATATGGCTTCCTTTATGCCACTTAAACCATCGGCACATATAACAAGAGTGTCTTTTACACCTCGGTTTTTTAATTCATTCAATACAGACAACCAGTATTTAGAGCTTTCATTATCTCCAACACTTATGCTTAATACATCCTTTTTTCCATCCACTGTAATTCCAATAATTACATAAGCAGCAAGTTTTCTTATTATTCCCTCATTCCTTACAGAATAATGAATGGCATCAATGTAAACAACAGGATAAACGTCATCTAATGGTCGGTTTTGCCAGTCCTCGATTTGTGGCATTATTTTATCAGTCACATCAGAAATAAACCCTTCTGATGTTTCAAATCCGTAAATATCCTCAATTGTGTCGGAAATCTGTCGTGTTGTCATTCCCTTTGCGTACATTGAGATTATTTTCTGGTCAATGTCTGAAATGTCTTTCTGACGTTTCTTTACAATCTGTGGTTCAAAAGTAGAACGACGGTCCTGTGGAACATCGATTTCCATGGAACCATAACTACTGTTGACACGCTTCGACTTGTAACCGTTTCGATAATCATCGGATTCTGAACGTTGTGATTTTGAATAACCTAAATGGTCATCCATTTCAGCTTCCATCATTTCTTTGATTGTACCTCCAAGAAGATCTTTTAATGCCTCCTGGATGTCTTCAGCTGTCTAGATGTCATATTCATCCAATAGCTGGTGGATGATGGCACGTTTGCCATCGGTCATTTGTACCTTGTGTACTTTTTTTCTTTCTCTTGCCATAATTAAGGCCTCCTATAATAATAAATTTTATCATAGAAGGCCTATTAATTATATTTAAATATTTAATTTACAGAAAAACTTTCACACTCTCGAATAATAGAAGTATAGTATATTGATACTCCATAACTTAATTTCTTTTATCTACAAACAATTTTACTTATTCAATGTATCAATATACTATACTTCTATTATTCATTATCGTTTACTTCTCGCTTTTTAATATTCGTTTTCCTGCTCGATGATGTCTATTGCTTCGGCAATACCACTTACCAGATGGGTAGCTTGTTTCTGGACAGATTCCGGTGAAGAATGAAAAGTAAATGAGACATCCACGGTTTCTAACATTGGAAGGTCATTATAGGAGTCGCCGATACCATAAATTTTATTTGCCTTTAAGTGTTTTTTCACAAATTTAATGCCAGTTCCTTTGGAATTTCCTTTGCAGACAATATCCACACTGGTTGAGTTCTGGTATCCGATGATTGTATCTCCGTATCGGGCATTGAGTTCCTCACAAAGTGTGCGGGACGCTTCTAAGCTGTCTAAAACATAGGATACACCGATAAATTCTAAATCAGACATATCATAGATGGACTGATAAATATCCGTGTCAACATCATATACTTTTTCCTGAACGCAACAAAAACTCTTTTCTGTTACAAGCAATGGATTGTAACCATATTTATTTTTGAAATGTAAATACATATTTTTAATGACAGAAAAGGGAATGGAGGCTTTATGTAGTATCTTATAGTTTTTATCCAAAATCAATGCACCTGACACAAGAATATAAAAGTCAAAATCGATAATATCTTTTGCATCAAAAAACACATCGAAAAGTGCGCGTCCGGTGCAGAGACCAAAGAGATTTCCCACTGCCTGAAACTGTTCTATTTTTTCTATGTCTTCCTTTCGAATATAGCCATTTTCTCCCTGATGGTAAAACAGCGTATTGTCAAAGTCACTTGCAAATATTATCATTTGATACCTCCTTAAAAACTTTCTATTGAAATAGTATAACACAACTGGTATAATAATAGCAAGAATTGGAATATAAATAAAACCAAAAAGAAAAGAAAGCAGGTGAAATTATGCCATCTGGCAGAAAGGTATTCCTGAAAGAATTTTTTGTTTTAGCACTTCCTATCATGCTTCAACAATTATCAGGAACGATCTTAAATATTTGTGACACAATTATGGTAGGAAAAATATCAGATAAAGCGATTAGTGCTGTAACTGTAGCAAACAAGACATATTTAATATACGCATTATTCATATATGGAATCAGTAGCGGTATTATGATGTTTATGAGCCAGTATTATGGGGCTAAAAAATACAAATTGGCGAAAAATACATTAAAGTTTGGCTTGGAGGTATGTATCATTATAACAGCAATATTTGTTATTGCAATTGTACTTTTTCCAACTTTTTTTATACATATCTTTGTGAGCGGAAAAGAGATATTAGATTTAGGTACCCAGTATATTAGGATTGTTGTATGGTCCTATATCCCCATGGCATTAAGTCAGATACTGGCAGTGTATTTCAGAGTTTTTAAAAAGCAGAATATTCCAGGCGTAATGAGTATGGTTTCTGTAGGATTAAACATTTTATTTAACTATATGCTTATTTACGGAAAACTAGGAATGCCAAGACTGGAAATCGAGGGAGCAGCGTTAGCTACTACAGTAGCAAGATATCTTGAGTTTATGGTTTTATTTACAATTCTTATGCTGTTTCATAATGGAAAAGAAATTTTTAAAGCAAGTGCTGTCAAATTAAGTATTTCAAAGAAAATAGAGATTATTCGAAAAACCATTCCGTTGATGTTCAATGAGGGAATGTGGGCAATTGCATTGAGTTTAGTATTCAGAAATTATTGCCGTGTAAGCGAGACATATATTCCTGCGATAACTGTAGTAGATAATGTCTTTGACTTGTTGAATGTAGCCTATTATGGTTGTTCCGTGGCAGCAGGTATTGTGATTGGAAAAGTTCTTGGAACAGGTAATATGAAAAAAGCATGGACGACATCGAAAAAACTCATTGCTATTTGCCTTACAACAAGTATCAGTGCCACGGTGTTAATTTGTGCCACATCGGGAGTTTTACCAAGATTCTTCTCATTGACGGGAAGTGTATATACGATGGCAACTACATTGCTGATTATGAAAGCAATGTTTGGATGGACGCAGGGGTATAGTGAGACAATATACTATATTATCAGAGCAGGTGGGGATGTAAAAGCAGTTTTGGTAATTGATGGATTGTTTATGCTATATGGACCGTTTTTGATGAGTACAATTGTTTCTTATGGAACAAACTGGCCGATTCAGATTGTTTATCTCTGTACGGAAGCAACATATATTATTAAAATTATCGTTGCCACATATTTTTATCGGAGAAAGAAATGGTGTAGAAACCTAACAGAATAATTGTTTTTATATAAAATGATTGGAAGGTGGGGACTGAAAGATACTTTCAATCTTCGCCTTGGTTTTCAATGTAAGTATCAAAAGATTTTAGGTGGTAGAATATGATTCGAGTAGGTGCAGTTGGAGATAACTGTGTAGATATGTACGATAATATCGGTGAACTTTATGTTGGAGGAAATCCAGTGAATGTGGCTGTATATATTAAAAGACTTGGTGGAGAGTCAATATATGCAGGTGTGGTAGGAAGCGATGGCTATGGAAAATGGGTGAAAGAAGAACTGAACAAAAAAGGTGTAGATGTTTCTATGGTAAAAACAATCGAAGGCACTACAGCCATCAGTCATATTGATTTAATTGAGAAAGAAAGGGTGTTTGGCGAATATGAAGAGGGCGTATTGCCCAAACTGTATTTGACAGAAGAAGACTTGAGTAAACTGGCAGACTGTGATGTGGTTGTAAGCAGCGTGTGGAGTTATGCAGAACATTATTTTGAAAAAATTAAAAAACTGGGTGCTGTTACAGCCATGGATTTCTCTACAGAATTAGATTCGGAAATCATTGACGTAGTTGGACCTTATTTAGATTATGCGTTTTTCTCCTTTGAAGAGGGCGACAAGAAATTAGAAAATTTTATGAAGGATATTTATCAGCGAATAAAAGGAATGGTCGTCGTTACCAGAGGAGAAGAGGGCAGTGTGGTTTATGATGGTAAGGAATTTATCTATCATGGAATAGAACCTTGTGAGGTTGTGGATACATTAGGTGCAGGAGATAGTTTTATTGCAGGTTTTTTATATGGTATGTCAGAGGGATTATCCATCAAGGAAAGTATGATAAAAGGAGCAAAAAACAGTAGTGTTACGATTGGATATAAAGGTGCATGGTAAAAGGAAAGGGAGTTGATACATATGGAAAAGAATATGCAGTATTATGTAAAAATATCAAATGAGGTAATGCTTAAAAATGTTCATAGAAGAAAGGCATTGACAAAAGACCTGGTGGAAAAATATTTATCTTCTGGCAAATATAATATATGTATTGTAGCCTCAGGTTCCTCTTTAAACGCTGCACTAACAGCAGAAATGTTTATGAATAAATATTTGGGAGCAAAAGTTACAATTATCAGTCCTACGGAGTATATGTATTACAGAAAAGCGTTAGTGAAAGATGATTTTATTATTGTGATTTCCCAGAGTGGATGTAGTACCAATATTATTGAAGCAGTGCTGGATATGAAGCAGGATGGAATTGTACCTATGGCATTGACAGGAGATATGGAAGGAAGTCTGAAAAGATATGTTGATACATTGATAGAATATGGTGTGGGAAATGAGACGGTAGAATATGTGACGTTGGGTATGATAACACTGGTGGAATATCTGATATTGTTTGCACTAGAGGTTTCACTTTCTAGAAAGGTTATTTCTGAAGGAGAATATAAAAAAATAGTGGAAGATATGATTCTCTGCTGTGGTGCAAACAAAGAGGCATATGATAAATCTGTGGTGTTTACACAGAAATATTATAAAGAATTATTTCAAATGGACCGAGCGATTATTGTGGCAGATGGGGCTAATATGGGAATTGCCAGAGAGGCTAGTCTGAAATTTGGCGAAACGCTAAAAATTCCTGTGCTGTATTGTGAAAGTGAGGAGTATGTTCATGGACCGAATATGCAGTTGACGCCGGAGTATTCTGTGTTTTTTATTGATACGAATCCAAAGACAGACAGAATGTATGATGTCTTTAAGGCAACAGGAAAGGTGATACGTCACGCATATCTGGTAACCAACAAACCAGTACAAGATGGGGAGAATATACTACAATTTGATGTAGATGTTCTTCCAGAGCTGACACCGTTGTTTACTGTAGTGTTGTTTCAGTATATTAGTGCCACGGTAACAATCGAAAAAAATAACTTTAAATGTCACCCGTTTTTTGAGAAATTTGAAAAAACTATAAAGATAAAGACCGATGAATATGAAGAAATATATAAAGCGAAACAGGAACAGTAATAGAAAATTTATATTAGAATTTATGGCACTGGCACTTCCAATTATGTTGCAGTCTTTGACTGGAAATATTTTAAATATTTGTGACACTATGATGGTTGGAAAGGTATCGTCCATTGCAATCAGTGCAGTAACAGTATCAAATAAAATTTTTATGATTTTTTCCTTATGTACATTTGGAATGGCAAGTGGCATTAGTATGTTTATGAGTCAGTACTATGGTGCAGAAAATATAAAAAAGGCAAAAAATACGTATAAGTTTGGATTACAGGCATGTATTATAATTGGAATATTATTTCTTGGAGCGTTGACTATTATGCCGGAGCCTTTAATCAGAATCTTTGTAAATGGCGATGAGATTGTTTATCTGGCACTGAAATATGTGGATGTAGTAAAATGGTCCTATGTTCCTTTTGCAATAAATCAGATTTGTGCAGTTTATTTCAGAGTGTTTAAAAAACAGCATATTCCAATGAATGTAAGTATTGTTTCCGTTGGAGTAAATATTATATTGAATTATATTTTGATTTATGGAAAACTGGGAATGCCGGCTTTTGGTGTTAGTGGTGCAGCGACAGCTACTCTATTGTCCAGATGTATAGAATGTAGTACTTTATTGATAATTATACTGGTGATTGGTCGGGAAAAAGAAGTTTTTACACGAGGATATGGTTCATTAAGCAGAAGAATGAAAATGGAAATTATGAAAAAAACAATTCCGTTAATGTTTAATGAAGGAATTTATGCTGTTGCCTTAACGTTAGTTTTTCGAAATTATTGCGTGGTAAATGAGGCATATATTCCGGCAGTAACGGTGGTGGACAACGTATTTGATCTGGTTAATGTAGCGTTTATGGGATGTGCCCATGCGGCAGGAATTGTTATTGGGAAAGTTCTTGGTTCCGGTAATATCGAAGAAGCCAAAGCAAAATCGAAGAAATTAATTGTGTTAGGGCTGGTGGTCAGTCTGATGTGCAGTTTTGTTGTGGTTACAATATCCGGTTTCGTGCCAATGCTGTTTTCTCTTACAGGAAATTTATTTGGCATGGCAACGACGCTTCTTCGAACAAAAGCTTTGTTTAGCTGGGGACAGGGGTATGGTCTTACCGTGTATTTTATTTTAAGGGCTGGTGGAGATGTAAAAGCAGTTCTGCTGTTAGATGGGTTATTTAATTTGTATGGACCGTTTTTGATTAGCACGCTTGTAACATATTGCACAGCTTGGCCGATACAGATTGTATATATGTGTACAGAAGCAACATATTTGTTAAAGATATTTATTGCTACATATTTCTATAAGCGTGGAAAATGGTGCCGAAATCTTGCAGTAGAATAAAGAAAAAAGGAGGAACGTGTATTATGAAAAAAATATTGAATCGCATGGCAAAAATCGGACTGGAGATTGTTATGTATCTTTTTGAACATATTTTCTTAGTTATTGGAATCGCTATTCTTATCATTTTGTTAATCGCAAAAATGTAATGAAAAAAATAAAAAATGAAAAAAAGGGTTGCATTCCACAAAAATAATTGGTATATTAAAAATACAAAGTGGATTACTAATAGAACCAAAGTGCACGTTGGGCATATTCGAATCTGCTTCGGAAAATGAAATAAATAAAATTCAAAACGGAAAAATCAAAAACAAAAAGCGAAACAGAAGTCGCGGAAAGAGAGGAAAAAATGGCAGAAGTAACAGAGAAGGTAATATTACCAAAGTTTGACAAGGAAAAGTATTTTAAGGATGGAGAAATTGTATACGGTAAGCGTGAAGAAGTTGAGAAAGCAGCAGATAAGGTTTGCGCTGACGGATTCAAGAATATCGTTCTTCTTGGAATCGGTGGAACAGAATTTGAATTGGCACCAATCGAGTATCAGGTAAAGAAATACAGTGATATTGATATTTCAGCGTATAATGCGGCAGATGCAAATACTGTACATCCAAAAAATATCACAAAAGATACAGTTGTTGTTACAGCAAGTGCCAGTGGTGATACAGTAGAAATTGTTGAAGCAACAGAGTGGATTGTTGAAACAGGTGCTCAGGTTATTGCATTTACAAAGAAAGAAGGAAAGTTAGGAAAATTCTTAACAGAAAAAGGAAAAATTGTCATTGAGGCAGATGTAACAACTGGTGGATGTGAGTTTTCCTATGTACTGTTTAACTTTCTTGCATTTAAGATTATGAATAACAAGGGAGCATTCCCGAAATATAAAGAATTTGCAGATGGAATGAAGGGTGTATTCCAAAATCTTTATGACATCAGAGTACAGTTTGATGCCAGAGCTGAGGAAGCAGCAAAGAAATATTACAATGCTCCATACAGTATTTTCTGTGGAAGTGGTGCAGCATGGGGAGAGACATTACTCTTCGCTATGTGTATCTTAGAGGAAATGCAGTGGGTAAGAACACGTCCGGTGACATCCGCACAGTTCTTCCATGGAACATTAGAATTGGTAGAAAAAGGAGTGCCTGTATTTGTTGTTAAGGGTGAAGATGAATATCGTGCTCAGGATACAAGAGTTGAGAACTTCTTGAAGAAGATTGGGCATGAAGATGCAGTGGTTATCGATCTTGCAGAGTTTGCACTGGATGGAGTAGATAAGGAATTCAGACCGATTTACTCACCAATGATTACAACAGCACTTTTAACAGACAGAATGGCAAGTTATTATGAGACATATACAAAACACAATTTGAACTATCGTCGTTATTATCGTCAGTTTGAATATTAAAATATGGATATTGTCTAACTCTTGAGGGCGGGAAGATTTGCTTTTTCCGTCCTCCTTTCCTATAATAAGAAATTGGAGGATATAAAAGATGAGTACACAGAAAATAGAATTGGCAGCAATGAACTGTCATCATAGGTTTTATGAGTTGGAAGATTTCTTTGCAAGTGCAAAAGAGAATGGATATAAGTATGTAGAAATCTGGACCGGACCACAACATTTTTTTATGGATTACAATGGTTATGAAAGTGTGGAAAAACTGAGAAGATTAGAAGAAAAGTATGGAATTAAAGTCATTGGAATCTGTCCGGAGCAGACGAATCCGAAGCCGAATAATATGGCTGCAAAGGATGAAAAAATGCAGGAGAGGGTTTTGAAATACTTTAAGAATGCTATAGATGTGGCATGTGAAGTGAAAGCCAATCAGGTCGTGGTCACCAGTGGATGGGGATTTTTAAGTGAAAGTGTGGAAGAGGCATATCATAGAAGTGTCATTATGCTGAGAAAGGTGGCAGAGTATGCCGCAGAAAAAGGTATGAATCTGGCGATAGAAGCGTTGCAGCCGGAAGAATCACTGATAGCGAATACCGCTTTGGAACTGAAAAAACTGATAGATGAAGTAGACAGACCGGCATTAAAGGTATGTCTTGATACCGGTGCAATGGCGAGGGCAAAAGATACAATCCAGACATATTTCGATGTGTTTGGCGATAAGGTAATTCATGCACATTTTGTAGATGTAGATATGGAAAAAGAAACAACACATCTAGCATGGGGCGATGGCAAAAGAAATATGGCAAAGGATATTCAGGCATTTGCCCAAAATGGTTACCGTGGTATTTTGTCTGTGGAGTGTGTGAATGGTGAGGATTTCGCAAAACCAGGTGAGGCGGATAAAAAATCCATGGATGTTTATCGTACAATTGAGTAGACAAATGTTATAGAATGTTTCAAATAAATGAAGTTGTAGCTTTGTTTGTGCATTTTATGATGATATTTGTAATGATAAAAGAACTATCAAATAGAAAAGAAATTTTTATTTGATAGTTTTTTTATATAAAAAAAAACGCTCCGCTATGGATGCGCACAAGCGCGAAAAGGAATTTTGTAGCAAAAAGCGACCGCGCTTGGCACGCGAATGTGCTTTAGCACATTCTTTCATAGAGAGAAAAAAGAGAGCGTTATGCAAAATGCATAGTTTTGGATAGGAAATAATCTGTTAGACTGACAAGATTACCAGTAAAAATAAATAATAAAAAACGTTTTTGGTAAAAAGTATATAAAGAATATGAAAAAATTATTAAAAAAATATAAAAAAGTACTTGCATAATTAAAATAGAACTGGTATAGTAAATTTAGAAAGCGGAATATACGAAGAACCACAGGGTGCACACTGTATACATCGTATTTTACTTCGAATCGTTAAAACAAATGATAATGGAAATTATCAAAAAATATGAAGGAAAGGGAGAAAAGAAAATGGCAGAGATTTTAGAAAAAGTAGTATTACCGAAATTCGATGGTGAAAAATATTTATCAGAAGGTGATAAGATTTATGCACAGCGTGCAGAAGTAGAAGCAGTGGCTGATAAAGTTTGGAACGACGGATTTAAGAACATTATTCTTTTAGGAATTGGCGGAACTGAATTTGAATTGGGACCAATTGCATATCAGGTGAAGAAGTATAGCGATATCGATATAGAATTGGTAAACGCAGCAGATGCAAATACAGTTCATCCAAAGAAATTAACGAAGGACACACTTGTTATCACAGCAAGTGCCAGCGGAGACACAGTCGAGATTGTAGAAGCCGCTACATGGATGGTTGAAGCCGGAGCAAATATTGTTGCTTTCACAAAAAAAGAAGGAAAGCTTGGACAGATTGCTCAGACAGTCATCGAAGCAAATGTGACAACAGGAATGTGTGAATATTCTTATGTACTGTTTGATCTGCTTGCATTTAGAATTCTTTACAATAAAGGTGATTTTCCAAAATACAATGAATTTGCTGACGGATTAAAAGGAATCTTCAAAAATCTTTATGATATCAGAGTACAGTTTGATGCCAGAGCAGAAGAGATTGCAAAGAAATATTACAATGCTCCTTATAGTATCTTCTGCGGAAGTGGTTCAGCATGGGGAGAGACAATTCTCTTTGCAATGTGTATTTTAGAAGAAATGCAGTGGGTAAGAACCCGTCCGGTCACATCGGCACAGTTCTTCCATGGAACATTAGAGCTGGTAGAAAAGGGTGTTCCGGTATTTGTAGTGAAAGGTGAAGATGAGTACCGTGCTCAGGATACAAGAGTAGAAGGATTCTTGAAGAAGATTGGACATGAAGATTCTGTTGTAATCGATTTGGCAGAGTTTGCATTAGATGGAATCGACAAGGAATTCAGACCGATTATTTCACCAATGATTGTAACAGCGTTGCTTACAGACAGACTGGCAAGTTACTACGAGACATATACAAAGCACAATTTGAACTATCGTCGTTATTATCGTCAGTTCGAATATTAAAAGGATAGAGAAAGGAGAGAGATATGATTAAATTAGTAAGAGTGGATCATCGTTTATTACATGGGCAGGTAGCTTTTAGCTGGACCAATGGTGTCGGAGCTGATTGTATTCTGGTAGCAAGTGATATGGTTGTCAATGATGAAGTTTGGAAAACAACTTTGAGACTTGGAAAACCAAATGGCGTGAAGCTCGTTATGAAAAATATGGAAGATTCTATAAAAGCCATTAACAGTGGCGTGACAGATAAGTATAAACTGATTGTTGTTGTTCAGACCATTAAGGAAGCAAAACAATTAATTGAGGGATGTCCTCAGATTAAGAGCCTTAACTTAGGAAATACAAAAGAAAGTAAAACAACAACACAGGTCAGCAAACAGGTTTTCCTTGAGGAAGAAGAGAAAGAAATTCTTCGCGAGTTAATTGGCAAGGGTATCGAGTGTGAAATTCGGGCACTGGCTGATGATGTAAAGCAAGATGTTGCAAAATCATTATAGTGCAAATTCAGGTTACAAATCACATTGTGGGACGTTGCAATGTGGTAGTGAACGATAAAATTTTATAAAAAATAGGAGGAAGAAACATGTTATTAAAAGCAATTTTAATAGGTTTAATCGCTGCATATGGATATTTTGATTATCAGTTAGGTACATTATATGCATTTAGACCTATCACATTAGGACCGTTAGTAGGTCTTGTGTTGGGCGATTTAAAAACCGGTGTAGAAATCGGTGCAACATTGGAATTAATGTTTATGGGTTCAGTTTCCGTAGGTGCATATATTCCACCAGATGTTACAGTAGGTGGCGTTCTTGCTACAGCCTTTGCAATTCAGTTAGGTAAGGGAACAGAAGCAGCAGTAGCACTTGCAATGCCAATCGCAGTGATTGCATTAGGCATTGGAAACCTTTTATCAGCAGTTATGCCAGTGTTCTTATCAATCGCAGATAAGGGTGCAGCAGAAGGTAATTACAAAAAGGTTCGTTTGACACATTGGATTATGGGTCATGTTGGTTTAATAAAGAATTTCCTACTTGTATCAATCGCATTTTATGCAGGTTCCAATGCAGTTCAGTCAGCATTAGATGCAATTCCGGATTTCATACTTGATGGAATGGGTATTGCAGCAAATATGCTTCCTGCAATGGGTTTTGCAATGCTTTTAAGAATGGTTATCAGCAAGAGACTTATTCCATACTTAATTTTAGGTTTTGTATTGATAAGTTATGCAAATATTCCGGTACTTGGTGTTGCACTTATAGCAATCGTTATTGCTTCAGTTAAGTTCGGATTCTTTGAAAATAAAGTTGCTGTAGAAACAGCTACGGCAGCAGGAAATGAGGAGGTAGTTGACGATGAAGACTTCTAATGAAAAAATGTTTACAAAAAAAGACATGACAAAGATGGCAGTCAATGCCGGTGCATTAGGTATGGAATATTCATGGAACTATCCAAGACAGATGCACTTAGCATTCTGTATGATGATTGAGAAATGTTTAAGAAAAATATATAAAGATGATCCGGAAGGATATGCAGCAGCACTTACCAGACACGTTGCATTCTTTAATATTACACCACAGTTAGCACCTTTTGTTGGTGGTATCGCAGTATCTATGGAAGAAAAGGTTGCCACAGGGGAACTTGAGGGAGCCGCAGTAGATTCAGTAAAAGCAGCTTTGATGGGACCGTTATCAGGTATTGGTGATTCGATATTCCTTGGATGTATCCGAGTAATTGCTGTAGCAGTAGGTGCATCATTGGCAGCAACGGGAAATGTTTTAGGACCTATCCTTTATTTCCTTATTTACAATATTCCTGCATTTTTAGTTCGTATTTTTGGCGCACGCCTTGGATATGATTTAGGTTTCTCATTCCTGAGCAATGCACAAAAGAGTGGATTGATGGATAAGATTATGTACGCCGCAGGTATTGTAGGTACAATGGTTATCGGTGCAATGAGTAGTAATATGTTCTGGGCAACACTCCCTACAAAGATTGGAAGTGGTGATTCAGCAACAACACTTCAGAAAATATTAGATGGCATTATGCCTGGTATGTTAGGAATTGCAGCACTTGGTATTTATTACTGGTTGTTAAAGAAGAAGGTAAACCCGATGATTCTTATTGTTGGTACCATGATTCTTGGTATTGTAGGTGCATTCTTCGGATTCCTGGCTTAGGATGAGTAAAAACGGTTAGATATAATCGGCAGATAAATATAGGGACCTGTCTGAATAGCAGGCAGGTCTCCAGTTATAAGGAGGTATTGGTATGGCAGTTGAAAAATATATTGATTATATAGATGATCCAAATGATACATATGAAGAATATTTAGAGAAAGCGAAAAAGTATAATTTCCGATGCGTATTTTTCGATGGGGAAGATCCGGATAGTTATCAAAAAGGTTTGGAAATATTAAAAGGAACAGATATTGTTTTAGCAGGAGCAATCGACTTTCCGGAAGGTGTTATGTCTTTAGAGGAAAAAATGAAAGATTTTGAAAAAATGGCGGCAATGGGAGTTCCTGAAATAGATTATGTTTTGAATCAGAAAGCGGTAGAATCAAGAGATTTTGAAACGATTGAAAAAGAGATGACAACGATTGCAGAATTCTGCAGAAAGAATAAGATAAAAGATAAAGTTATCGTTGAAATGTGTAAATTAGATGGCGATGAAGAAGCAAAAAGAAAAGTATGTGAAATTGCCTTAAAAGCAAAACCTGTTTATCTGAAAACTTCCACAGGAAGAAGTTTTAAAGGAGCAGATTTAAATGATGTAAAATTAATGAAAAGTATTTTGAAAGATGCAGTGAAAATCAAAGCTGCCGGTGGCATACATAATTATGAAGAGGCGAAGGCATTTATTGATGCAGGGGCATCAGCTCTTGGAGCAAGTGCTGGTATTGCCATTGTAGAAGGGGAGTCGAAATAAAAATTGAAAATTTATAAAATAAAAATAATGAGAAGCGAAAGGTGATGACAAAATAGATGAGAAAATATATTATTGCTACGCATGGACATATGGCTTACGGAATCAATACAACGTTGAATATGTTGATTGGTGCGCAGGAAAACCTTACAATTATTAATGCATATACGGATGAGTGTAAGGATCCGATACCGGAATTCGAAAAAATAATTGCAGAAAATCCGGAGGATGATATCGTTATTATGACAGATTTATTTGGTGGCAGTGTCAATAATAATGCTATGCTGATGACTAAAAATGAAAGAGTCCATGTTGTTACCGGAATCAATCTGGCTGTTGTAATTTCGATTGTTATGTCAGACAGTAGTACACCGACAAAACAGATGATAGAAGAGGCGGTAGCCAGTGCAAAAGACATGATTATTTATTGCAACAATTTGGCAGTGGAGACTAACGAAGAGGAGGAGAACTTTTAAAGAAGATAGAGATTGAAAGAAAATTATGCTGGTAATGGAGGAATCATGATTAAGGCAGTTATATTTGACATGGATGGTGTCATTATCGACAGTGAACCATTATATCTGGGGTGGTATAGGAAGTTTCTTGAAGAAAATAATATTTTTGTAGAAGATAGAGAATTTAATAAAATCGCCGGTGCCTATGCAAAGGTGGAAGAAGAACTTTTGGCAAAATGGTGGAATGAGGCGAAAGCAGATCATAAAACCGGTGAAGAGATATTTTGTTTATTCGATGAATTTTATGAAGAATATGTAAAAGAACATCCGTATTCGTATAATGATATTAAGGATAAAGATATTCATGATGTCATGTGTACGCTGAAGCAGAATGGTTACAAAATTGCCATTGCATCATCTACACCGATGGATGGTATTCAATATGTTATCAAAGAAATTGGCATTGTGGAGTTTGTGGATGTTATTGTAAGTGGTGAGATGTTTCAGGAAAGTAAACCAAACCCGGAAATTTATAATTATACATTAAGCAAATTGAACTTAAAGCCGGAAGAGTGTATTGCCATAGAGGATTCTACTTATGGAATACAGGCGGCAAAAGGTGCAGGGATTACTACATTTGCAAAGAGAGATGACAGATTTCATTTTGAGCAGGATATGGCAGATGTGGTAATTGATGATTTATTACAGATTATCAGATTTTTTAAAATATAAATATCATAACTTTCTCTAAAAGTATTAATTACTTTTACCCCTCGTCTTGTGGCGAGGGGGTTTTTGTTGCAAAAGCCCTGCAAGCGATATTGTGCTTGCACAAAATATCATTTGCAGGGCGTAAGAACAACGAGAAGCTGTGCTTCGAGATGCTCGCTTGCGAAATCGAGTAGGAGTCAGCCTACTCGATTTTAGAAAAAGGAATTTGAATATTAATGAAAAAATGCTATAATAATTGTATTAATCAAAATATTGTAAAAATAGATATAAGTACCATATTTTATCTGAAAGGCACGGATTATATGAAATTATTGAATAAGGATGAATTTATAGCCAATGAAATAAAATATATGCTCATTGAAAAAAAATATCAGGAAGGAGATAAACTTCCTTCGGAGAGAGAAATGGCTGAACAGTATGGAGTGCAGAGAGCGACCGTTAGAGATGCATACCATATTTTAGAAGAGGAAGGTATTATCGAGATTCGTGAGCGAAGTGGCAGATACATGAGACATACCAGAATTAAAACAAGTCTGGAGGAGATTAAATCGTTTCGGGAGAAATTAAATGATATTGGAATGAAAGTGAAAAATAAACTGATTTCCTTTGAGATTATTGAACTGGATAAAGAATTATATAAAAAGATGAAATTGCCGATTGGTACATCTGTATATAAAATTACAAGAATTAGAAATGTTGTAAGAGAGGACGGGGATTTTCCAATTGCTATTGAGTATTCGTATATCCCTGAAGCATTGGCAGATAAATTGTTACAATATAACTTAGAGGAAAATTCTTTATTTGAAATTTTGAGAACACAATATGGAAGAGTTCCGAAAAAAGAAGATCAGATTATTGAAATTGTATATGCCAATGAATTTGAGTCAAAAGCGTTAAAAGTAGATCAGATGACAGCGTTGATAAAAAAACATGGCATTACCTATGATGAAGAGGGTAATATATTGCAGTATCTTCATTCGGTAATGAATATGGATTGGGTAGAGTTTGAGAAAGGCAATAAAAAAATAGAAGAAAAGATAAAGGAGGCAGCCTATGGATTATAGAATGCCGCTATATATTCAGTTGCAGGATATTATTATCAAAAAGATTGAAGAAAAAAAATATTTACCAGGGGAAGCAATACCCAGTGAGAGAAAGATGGCAGAGACCTATGGAGTCAATCGAATGACAGTAAAGAGTGCAATCAATAAGTTGGTTGAACAGGGGTATCTGATTAGAAAACCGGGAGCAGGCACTTATGTGGCGCAGAGAGATTATAAAAAGATTGATTTGTCATATATGGATGAGATCACAGGAAACTCAGGTGTAACAGCTATGCTGACAAGGTCTGGTATGGAAACAAGCAGCAAGGTACTGGGATTTGGTGAAGTCGCTCATAGCAAATATTTAAATTACAAATTAGCTCTAGGTGGAGAAGAAACTGTGTACGGATTACATCGTGTACGTTTGGCAGGAAATCAGCCTTTTGCTATCGAGTATACATATATGCCGAAACAAGATTTTGAAGATATTGAAAATTTCGATTTTTCAAAAGTTTCATTGTATGATTATATGGATACAAAGGGACATATGCCAAGGCACTTTATACAGAATTTGATTATTTGTGAGGCAAATGAAAAGGTAGCGGAATTGCTTGGTGTGGAAAGAGGTACAGCAGTATTTAAAATTGAATCCCAAGGTGCAGATAAAGACTATAATTTGGTGGAATATACAAAAAGTTATATGAATCCGGCTTTTGCCGAATTCCGCTTCTTAGCAGAAGAAAAATAAGATAAAGTTACGAAGTATCAAACATCTAAAAATATTATAATTTTAGAAAAGAGATTGTTTCTGGTCCGAGAATATGATAAACTGGTTCTATAAAGAACCAGTTTATTTTTGTTATGGGTCGTGACCCTGTTGAGCTCGCGAAGCGTGCGAAATATCAACCACCCGCTATGCGGGTGCACGGTGTATGTTATACAAAAAAATCACCTTTCCATTTATAATGAGGTTGTTCAAGCCGAAATTATAAATGGAAAGGTGATTTTAATGGCAAATAAGTCAAATAGTTTAGCACACACCAAATGGATGTGTAAGTACCACATAGTATTTATCCCAAAGTATAGGAGAAAAGCAATATATGGAGTATACAAAGAAAGTATACGTGAAATATTGATACAACTATGTAGGTACAAAGGTGTGGAAATATTGGAAGGACATCTAATGCCAGACCATGTGCATATGCTAGTAAGTATTCCACCGAAAATAAGTGTATCACAGTTTATGGGATATCTCAAAGGAAAAAGTGCACTCATGATATTTGATAAGCACGCAAATTTAAAGTATAAGTATGGAAACAGACACTTTTGGGCAGAGGGATATTATGTAAGTACTGTAGGATTAAATGAGGCAACAATAAAAAAATATATCCAAGAGCAGGAAAAGCATGATATTGCAATGGATAAATTAAGTGTAAAAGAATACGAGGACCCTTTTAAGGGTAGCCGGTAGTACAAACGCCCTTTCAAGGGCGGCGACGAGTCAAGGGCATTAAGGCTTGAACAGAGTGAAAGCCAGCGTCTATATGCTCATTATCCATGGAAGTGGCTACTGAAATCGGGAACGGAAGGTGTTGCCACATCTGTTTATGGCAGAAATTTAATGCGTGGAATGATGCAGGTTTATGACGGTAACCAAAAGCGTTATGCACAAATTGCCGGACATGGCTTTCGTATTTTGGCAGAGGCAATGGAAAAGAATCTGCCGTATGAGCTTAAGTGTCCAGCTTTGTTGATATGCGGTACACAGGATCATGCCGGTTCGTGCATACGGTATAACAAAGCGTGGCATAGAAACACGAAAATTCCTTTAACATGGATTGAAGGAGCTGGACATAATTCTAATACAGACAAACCTGAACAGATAAATAGTTTGATAGAAGAATTTGTTACAAATATTTAACAATAGACAACTTCCAATTTGATGGAGTAATGGATATGAAAATACGAGAAGTGAATGAGAATAA
>ERZ791852.167-NODE-167-length-54714-cov-21.715582_pt1 | contig 54714 bp, 47 predicted proteins | sample MGYA00510287_ERZ791852 | MGnify/ENA primary metagenome ERZ791852 (study PRJEB30046, sample SAMN00715257) | human gut metagenome | study: EMG produced TPA metagenomics assembly of the A metagenome-wide association study of gut microbiota in type 2... | reverse complement strand
GAGACTATCAATTATAGAACATTAAAACCAGAAAAAGATGGTCTATTCTGTGAAAAAATATTTGGACCTACAAAAGACTGGGAATGTCACTGTGGTAAATATAAAAGGGTTAGATATAAAGGAATAGTTTGTGACAGATGTGGTGTTGAAGTCACAAAATCTAAAGTAAGAAGAGAAAGAATGGGACACATTGAGCTTGCTGCTCCAGTTGCTCATATTTGGTATTTCAAAGGTATACCAAGTAGAATTGCTTTAATATTAGACGTTTCACCAAGAAACCTAGAAAAAGTTGTATACTTTGCATCTTACATTGTAACAGATAAAGGAACAACAGATTTAGCAAACTGCCAAGTTTTAACAGAAAAAGAATACCATGAAGCAGAAGAAAAATTTGGTAGAGGTTCATTTAAAGCAAGAATGGGAGCAGAGGCTTTAAAAGAATTATTAGAAAAAGTTGATTTAGATAAACTTTCTAAAGAAATTAGAAAAGAATTAGAATCTGCAAGTGAACAAAAGAAAGGTAAACTTGTAAAAAGACTTGATACAGTTGATTCTTTCAGACTTTCTAATACAAGACCTGAATGGATGATAATGTCAGTTGTACCAGTTATTCCACCAGAATTAAGACCTATGGTTCAATTAGATGGTGGTAGATTTGCAACATCTGACCTAAATGACTTATATAGAAGAGTTATAAACAGAAATAACAGATTAAAAAGATTATTAGAATTAGGTGCACCAGAAATAATTGTAAGAAACGAAAAACGTATGTTACAAGAATCTGTTGATGCTTTAATTGATAATAGTAGAAGAGGTAGACCTGTAACAGGTGCAGGAAATAGACCTTTAAAATCATTATCTGATATGTTAAAAGGAAAACAAGGTAGATTCCGTCAAAACTTATTAGGTAAGAGGGTTGACTATTCTGGACGTTCAGTTATAGTTGTTGGACCAGAACTTAAAATTTATCAATGTGGACTTCCAAAAGAAATGGCAGTAGAATTATTCAAACCATTTGTTATGAAGGAATTGGTTGGTAGAGGAATAGCACAAAATATCAAAAGTGCAAAAAGAATGGTAGAAAGATTAAAACCAGAAGTATGGGGAATATTAGAAGATGTTATAAAAGACCATCCTGTAATGTTAAACCGTGCACCAACACTACATAGACTTGGTATTCAAGCATTTGAACCAGTTCTTGTTGAAGGTAGAGCAATAAAACTTCACCCATTAGTATGTGAAGCGTTCAATGCCGACTTCGACGGTGACCAAATGGCAGTACATTTACCATTATCACCAGAAGCACAAGCAGAATCAAGATATTTAATGCTTGCTACAAACAACCTATTAAAGCCACAAGATGGTAAACCAGTTGCAGTACCTAGACTAGACATGGTTTTAGGAAGTTATTATTTAACAATGATTCTAGAAGGGGAAAAAGGAGAAGGAAAATACTTTAAAGACCCAGATGAAGCAATAATGGCTTATGAAAATCATGATGTAGGAATGCATGCAAAAATATTTGTTAGAGTAACAAAAGAAGTTAATGGAGAAATGATGACAGGAAAAATTGAGACAAGTGTTGGTAGAATTATATTCAACCAAGGAATACCTCAAGATTTAGGATTCATAGACAGAGAAAAGGAACCATTACAATATGAAATCAACTTCCCAGTTGTTAAGAAAAATATGGGACAAATAATTGAAAGAGCAATAAGAGTACATGGTGTAATTGAATCTGCGGAAGTAATAGATTACATCAAAGCATTAGGATTTAAATATTCTACACTTGCTGGTATTACATTCTCTATGAGTGATGTAAAAGTACCACCTGCTAAAAAAGGATTACTAGAAGAAGCAGATAAGAAGATAGAAACTATAAGAAAACAATATGCAAGAGGTTTAATTACAAACGATGAAAGATATAACTCAGTAATTAAAGTTTGGGAAGAAGCAACAAAGAAAATAACACAAGCAATGGAAGACAACTTTGATGACCTAAACCCAATTTATATGATGGTTAAATCTGGAGCCAGAGGTAATATGAACCAATTAAGACAAATTGCTGGTATACGTGGACTTATGGCTAGTACAACAGGTAAGGCAGTAGAAATTCCTATCAAATCATCATTCGCAGAAGGTCTAGATGCCCTAGAATACTTCATTTCTGCCCATGGAGCGCGTAAAGGACTTTCAGATACAGCGTTAAGAACAGCCGATTCAGGTTACTTAACAAGAAGATTAGTTGATGTATCACAAGATATTATAGTTAGAGAACATGACTGTGGAACACACGAAGGTTTAATTGTTTATGATATTAAAGACGGAAATCAAGTAATCGAAAAAATGCAAGAAAGAATTATTGGTAGATATGTAGTTAATGATGTATACGATCCAAATACAAAAGAACTTATAGTTGACACTGAAACTATGATAACAGAAGAAATAGCAGATAGAATAGTAAATGCAGGAATTGAAAAACTAGAAGTACGTTCAGTTCTAGCATGTAGATCAAAACATGGTGTATGTCAAAAATGTTATGGTATGGGATTAGCAAGAAGAAGTCTAGTATCTATAGGTGAATCAGTAGGTATTATAGCCGCTCAATCAATTGGTGAGCCTGGTACACAGCTTACAATGAGAACTATCCACTCTGGTGGTGTTGCCGGTGTAGCAGATATTACTCAAGGTCTTCCAAGGGTCGAGGAATTATTCGAAGCAAGAAAACCAAAGGGTGTTGCAATAATTTCTGAAATTGCTGGTAAAGTTAAAATAAAAGAAACAAAGAAGAAGAAAGAAGTTGTTGTAACTTCTAAAGACGATTCAAGAACATATACAATACCATTTGGTTCAAAAATGAAAGTAAAAGATGGAGATATGGTAGAAGTTGCTCAACCACTTATTGAAGGTTCAATAAATCCATCAGAAGTACTTGAATTAAAAGGACCAGAAGGAGTATTTGAATACTTGACATCAGAAGTTCAAAAAGTTTATAGAAACCAAGGTGTTGATATCAACGACAAACACGTTGAAGTTATCGGTAGACAAATGCTTAAAAAGGTTAGAGTTGAAGATAATGGAGATACACATATGTTCCCAGGTTCTTTAGTAGATATGTATGAATTCGAAGATATTAATAATGAAGCAATTGCAGAAGGAAAACGTCCAGCAACAGGTAAGAGAGTATTACTTGGTATTACTAAAGCATCTCTTGCAACAGACAGTTTCTTATCAGCGGCTTCATTCCAAGAGACAACAAGAGTTCTTACTGAAGCAGCAATCAAAGGTAAAGTTGATGATTTAGTTGGATTAAAAGAAAATGTTATTATTGGTAGATTAATTCCAGCGGGTACAGGTATGAAAAAATATCAAGACCTTCATATTAGTACAGAAAAGAAACTTGAAGAAGTTGCAGACACAACTGAAGAATAATATAGAAAAAAAGAATTTACAAATTTTTTGTAAATTCTTTTTTGGTGAATATTAAAAAATACAACAAATATTGTTACTATTTACTGACTGTGAATAGTAACACAAATATTTAAAAAATTTTATTTTTTCGACAAATTTTGCACGACAAAAAATCTTTATGATGGTATAATATAATTAATTTATTTCACATTTTTGAATAATTTTTATTTCAATGAATATCTTAATTTTATAAAAGAGGAGGTGCTTATGACAATTTTTATATCAAGTATTTTTATAATTCTTATTTTTTTATTCTTATGGATATTATTAATATCTGCTAAAAATTCCAGAACAAACGAAGAACAATATATTGAAGATAATTTGCAAATGCAATTTTTGAAGAACTATAAAAAACGTCAAGTGAAAAGTTAAATGCAATTCTGTAAAGTAAATGCAAGTTGTAAGAGAAAGGGAACTATAAAAAATAAAATAATTTCAATGTAAATATTGCTTTTTGTAAAAATTAATTGTATCATTATAATAATAAAAATCAATATTTTAGAAGGAATTTTAGAAAATGGAAGAAAAGTTTATGAAAGCCGCTTTAAAAGAGGCAAAAAAAGCATATGATAAGTTAGAAGTACCAGTAGGAGCAGTAATAGTAAAAGACAGAAAAATTATAGCTAGAGCGCATAATTTAAAAGAAACAAAAAATGATACAACAAAACATGCAGAAATATTAGCAATACAAAAAGCAAGTAAAAAGTTGAATTCATGGAGATTAATAGACTGTGAGATGTATGTAACACTTGAGCCTTGTTCAATGTGTGCAGGTGCATTGATAAATTCTAGAATAAAAAAGGTCTATATTGGTGCAAGTGACCAAAAAACTGGTGCAGTTGGTTCAGTATTTAATTTATTAGAAGATTATACATTTAATCACAAAGTTGAGTACGAAAAAGGTGTTTTACAAGATGAATGTGAGAGTATTTTAAAGGAATTTTTTAAAGAATTGAGAAAAATAAAAAAGTAGTTAAAAAAATGTATAGATTATAATTCGTAAAATCTATACATTTTTAAAGTTACAATTTAAAAATATATAAAAATAATATAAAAAAGTATTCTAAAAACTTGAAATTTAGAATACTTTTATTATATAATAAAACAAATCCTTGAAATATAATTATATTTTGAGTTACCTAAAAAAGAGTTCGCAATGAAATTCTAAAAAATAATAAAAACTCCTAAAAATAAAATAAACATTTAGAAAATTCAAAAAGAAAGAAGAAAGCGAACGGAAAGGTAGTATTATGAAAAAATTTTTATCAAATTACAAATCAACAATTATACTTCTAGTTGCAATAATTGTTGGAAGCATCATTGGAATAATCTTTAAAGAAAAAGCAACTATATTAAGCCCATTGGGTGATTTATTCTTAAATCTATTATTAGTTATAATTATCCCGCTAATATTTTTAAACATAACCACCGCAATATCAAAAATGAAACAACCAAAGAGAATAGGAAAAATAATAGGTTCAATATTGCTAGTATTTGTTTTAACATCTATAGTAGCAGTATTAATAGGATTTGCAAGTACATATTTTGTAAAACTAATAAATACTGAAGATGGAGAGCAAATAAGAGCAACATTAGAAAGTGCAGAAGATGTGGCAGATACTGAAAGTACAGAAGAAGACGACATGACAATTGCAGATAGAACTGTAAAATTACTTACAGTAAATGACTTTTCAAAACTATTTTCAAAAGACAATATAATTGCACTATTAGTATTTTCAATAATAGTAGGAATTGCAATAAATATGTCAGGAGAAAAGGGAGAACCATTTAGAAAAGTATTAGAATCAGCAAATAGTGTAATGGAAAACATAGTAAAAATAATAATGTACTATGCTCCAATTGGACTTGGATGTTATATGGCTTCATTTATAGGAAGTTTTGGAACATCAATTGCAGTTGGATACTTAAAAACATTTTTAGTATATTTGGTAGTTGCTATTTTATACTATTTTGTAATGTATAGCGTATATGCATTTATAGCAAACGGAAAAAATGGAGTAAAAGCATTCTGGAGACATGTTATACCTGCAACTGTTACAGCAATGGGAACATGTTCAAGTGCTGCATGTATTCCAATAAATATAGAATCAACAAAGAAAATGGGAGTTCCAGACGATATTGCAGAAACAACAATACCTTTAGGAACAAGTTTCCACAAAGATGGGTCTATAATAGGTTCAGTATTTAAAATTATGTTCTTAGTAGGTTTATTTGGAACAAGTTTAGCAGCAACAGGCGATGTTTTAGGAGTTTTAGGTGTTGCATTACTTGCAAATTTACTAATAACTGCAGTTCCAATAGGTGGGGGAACTATTTCAGAAATGTTAATTATAACTATGTTGGGTTATCCAGTTGCTGTTTTGCCAATTTTGACAATAATTGCGACTATAATAGATATGCCTGCAACTGTTTTAAATGTTGTTGGAGATGATGTTTCTTCAATGATGGTTACTAGAATGGTTGATGGGAAGAATGCTTTTCAAAGCGAAGAAAAATAATGGAATATGATTAGGATAGAAAAAAATCGGGATTGGGGGACGGGTCTCTCAATCCCGATTTATAATACAATAAAAAAACGGGATTGAGAGACCCGTCCCCCGATCCCGTTTTTTTAAATTTTGTAATATTTATTATATTTTTCAATTGCAGTATCGGGATTATAAATACCTGTGAAATCTTTAATAGGAGCAAATTCTTCATTTTCATCAACACGAAGAAGAAGCATTCCATCAAAAAGAGCGAAAGCATCAAAAATAAAATTCTCAAATTTAAAAGTATTAGGCTTATCAGGAACCTGTTTAACACCTTCCTCATTTACAAAAGAGTTTTTCTTGAATGCTCTATGATAGTACAAATCTATAGTTGCAGACTTTTTTATTGCATCTAAACTCATAATATGAGATAAGATATTTGCCTCTCTAAAAAGATAAGTATCTGTACCAGATATTTTACTTTCAGACAATTCCAAATCTATACAATCATAATCTAAAATTGCAGGTTTGTCATTTTTTAAACAATATACCGCGGTTTTTTCCAAAGGTTCTTTTTTAAATATTGATTTTGAACCAATAGATAGATTGTTCGAAATTGTTAGTCCTAAAAATAAAGGGTCAAAGTTTTTAAGCAAAACATTATCAATTCCACCAAAAGAAACCCATTTTATATTTTGATTTTCTAAGTCATCTATAATTCCATTATTTTTCATAGATTTAAAAACATTACCGTTTCCATTTGAGGCTTCTTTAATTAAATAAGGTTCTTGCAGAATTAGTTTTCCTTCTATGTTTATAATTGGAAGTTTGTTTTGTTTGAAAAATTTTATTTTTTCTTTTGGATATTCAAAAAAATTATTAATTTCAAAAAATGCTTTAGTTGGTGCGTCATTTTCTTCACTTGTCATTATGTACCAAGGTAGAATAACATTATATTTCTTATTATTATCCATTATATTTTCTGCCATTATCTGAAAAAGAGATTTCTTAACAGGTTTTAAGTTTAGCATATATGTACCTTTAGGACCTTTATAACCAAGTCTAGTACCTTGGCCGCCCGCCATAGTGACAACAGCAAATTGATTACTTTTTATAATTGCTTCACCAATTTTTGAGTAATGTTCTATTTCTTTAAAAGAAAGCTTATCTTTTTCAACATGCGGAATAGGTGAAACTTTAACATTTGGATCATAACGAAAATTTAATGATTGCTTATAAACGGTCAAAATTTTTTCAAAGTTTATTGTTAATATTTGATCAAGTAACCTATTTTTTTCATCTTCAGAAAGCTCATCATAAAAATGCAATAAATGTTCTTGATTATATTTTTTTAATATTTCTTTTGCGATTTCTAATTTATCTTCCATTGAGGGATTCATTCCTTTCGTACTTCATAAAATCAATATAAAGATTTTATATATTATTTGATATTGCAGATTTTAGGGTTCTTATAATGGTTTCCTTATTTGGAATATCAGAAATCTCTAAATCTTCAATTTCCTTTTGAATATTATATGGAACTCTTACTAAGTTAAATGATATAGAGTTTAAATTTTTACTTCCCAAATATCCTTCTAATATAATATATGATGCAAGTGTAGAAAATTTATTATTTGGATCATCTATAATATCATTGTGCATTTCTACAGGAATTCCAACACTTCCAGTATTAAAAAGAGTTTTATTTTTAAATCTCACACAATATGGTGTATGAATATGACCATATCCTACAATATCAGGAACTGGATCAGAATCTGTCTTGCCAATGAAAGGTGTATTTTCAAAAAGTCTATCAGGTTTTTCAATTTCAAGATGACTATATTTTGAATTTTTGTTAGAAAACATTGGATTATATATTTCATCAAGACTGTATGGAGAAGCATGAAAAAGTCTAATTAGATGTCCACTCATATAAAATTCATATGATATTGGAAGTGATGACATAAATTCTGCCCTTTCTTCACCGATTTTATTTCTTGTCCAAAAATCCTTTCCTTTAGAAGAAGGTTTGCAAACGACGTAATCGCAATTACCTATTAGAATTACATCACATATTTCTCTTATTTTATCTATTACTAAATCAGGATGAGTGCATTTGGTTATGCAATCACCTAAACAAAAAATTCTATTTATTTCTCTATTTTTTATATCTTTTAATACGGCCTCTAATGCAGTTATATTTCCATGAATATCAGAAATAATTGCGATTTTGTCCATATATATACCTCCTTACTTTGGTAAAATTTAGGGATTTGGGGGACAGGTCTTAAAATCCCTAAAAATTTATAATTTCATTATAAATTTCTATAGCAAAATTATCAGTCATACCAGAAATATAGTAAATAATAGCCTTATAGAAATCTTTTGCATTATCAATAGAAAACAAAATTTTATTTTTCAATTTCAAATTTTCTCTATTTCCAAAATCATAATAATTATAAATAAAATTAATAAAACCATTTCCTAATTTTGGATATGTAATGCTTAGATCTTTCAAATTATTCAATGTATTAGAACCATCATAAGTAGATTTTAATAAATTGTAAATCTCATTAATAACTAAATTAAAATATCTATTTGAAGGTTCTAATCTAGTACAAGCGTAAATATTTTTATAATTGAACTCCTTAATTTTATCCAACAAGTTCAAGGCTTCTTTTGAAAAACATAAACCTTTTTCTGGTGAAGAATTTTCACATAAATCATGTATCAAATTATTAATTATAATTGTATTATTTATTTGCTCACTATTTGAAGTTATATTTAGCAAAGAGAAAAGTTCGTCAACATGTTCATCCAAAATTCCCAAAGTTATGGCATCTTCTATATCACGACAGATGTAAGAGATTTTGTCTGATATTTTAACAACACATCCTTCCCAAGTGTAAGGTGCATACTGATTTGGAAATGAATAATCTTTTAAATCAATATATTCTTCTCTTGGACGTATACAATTTTCATTAATTTCTCCGCAATGAGAAATTATGCCATCTCTAACTGCATATGTTAAATCTAGATTTTGCATATATTTATTGTTATCTTCCAAAAGTTCAACATTGTCAACAAATTCAAGTCCATTTTTTTCATGCCAAAAAGAGTAACCTAAATCTCTTTGTGAAATTTTGGATAATATTCTTTCTCCTTGATGACCAAATGGACTGTGACCGATATCATGTGCAGTAGCAATTGCTTTTGTAAGTTCAGTATTTAAACCTAGATATTTTGCAATAGTGTAACTTATTGATTCTACATGTGTTACATGTTCAATTCTTGTGCAGATGTGGTCGTTTTCAGGTGAAAAAAATACCTGAGTTTTATGTTTTAATCTTCTATATGCATTGCTATGTATTATTCTTGTGTAATCTCTTTCAAAATCATTTCTTATATCATTATTTCTTGGATATAAAGGTGTTTCTCTTTTGATATAGTTTTTCCAGTTAGGATTTTCTGGATTTGCAGAATATTTTTCAAATTTTTTCATTTTTGCCTCCATTGTTCTTATATAATATAATTCATTAAAATGCGAACTGTAACTATATTTTACTACAAATCTTGATAAAAATCTATAAATTTATTGAAATCAGAAATATAAAATAGTATAATAATTTTAAAATTAAATGAAAGGAGTTTTTTAAAATGTTCAATTTAGTAAAAGACGATTTTGATGATAATATGGAAGATATAATGAATTCAATTAATAAAATGTTAGAAAACAATACAGAAAATGAAGAAACAGAAGAGGCAAAGAAAGAAGGAAAAAAATAAAATGGCAAATTCAAAAATAATAGTAGTAGAGGGGTCACAGGGAGCTGGAAAAACAACAATAACAGATTTTTTAAGACACACATTACCATATTCAAATTTATATAGATTATGTGGAACATCTGACAGTACAGTAACGGGAAAGAAAAAAGCAGAAGACATGTATGTTGACTTACTTGAGTATATTGAAAAGATGGAAAACAAAAGTATCAATTTGATTTTTGATAGAACTTTTTTTACAGAAGAAAATTATTGTAGACTTGGGATAAAGGAATATACATTTACAGATGTTTATGAAAAGTTGCTGAATAAATTTGCTAGTTTGGATTTTGATATATATTATATAACATTATATTTGGAAGATGAAGATGAGTATATTGAAAGATTGAAAAGAGATGGAAAAGCTGTCTTTAAAGGAGCGGAATTCAAAGCAGAAAATAGTATAAAACAACAAAGAGTTTACTTAGAAATGGCAGATGAAATAAAAAAGAACTATCCAAATATAAATGTTTTGAAGTTAGCAAATGATAAAAATTTGGAAGATACAGAAAAAGAATTAAGAGACTTTTTGAAATATTAATTATATGCAACTTAATAATAACAAAAAACAGAGATAAAATTAGATTTGATTAGATATTAAAAGAAAAAACAATATAAACAACAAAAATATAATCTACAAATCAATTAAAAGTTAAAGAAAAGATTTAAAAGAAATTGGAATATTTTCAGAAATAAGTTATAATATTAATTGATGGTGCATTATTCTAGTCGTACTTAAATTTACGAGGGTGGGGCTAAAAATCCACTAAAGGGCACATCGTTGAAGTTTCTTGTTTGTGCGCGAAATGCCAGTTTTGTGTGTAACCAGGGAGTAAAGGGGTTAGGGTAATATATAATGGCATATATGTGATTCCCTAGTTTCGCGGAGGCTTAAATAGAAAAATTTAAGTTAAACCTATGTTGAGTGCCAAGACACAAAATACATAGTGTAGCCTGTCTCGAGTGAGTGTATTGGGATTAATTTGACGGGAATGAAGATTGTTCGGCCAAATAATTTTTATTCTGGATTATGAAATTATACTTGCAAAAAAGACTAGTAAGTTTGCAAAAGTATGTCAAGGAAAACTTCTAGAATGTTTGCTTTATCAAAAGCTTGAAAATCTGGGGATTAAGGTACGGATTTAAGTGGCGATCTGGTGGCTAAAATAAATTTAGCTGGTTCCCTTAAACGGAAACGGTTCTAGCAGTAATGCTAAGCGGGAAGTAGAGAAATTCAACCAGACCTAAACCGTAAAATTTACTTAGATTTTTACCATCTATATTTTAATTTAGAAATTAATGGCAAGCCTTAGTGCTTGTTTTAATTTTATATATTAATATTTTAGAAAAAATGAAGTATATGGTCTTCCATAAGGACTTTTTCTTTAAATATTAATATATGATAAGTATATAATAATTAATAAATAGCAAGAAAGAGGGAAATAATATTAATGAAAAATAATAAGGAAAGTAAAAAGGAACACTCGAATATGAAATGGGTTATACAATCATTTATAATGACATTTATTTTATCAATGATATTTGCATATGTATCAACAAATGGAGTATCAAATCTAAGTTTAATACCTGCACTTTTAATATTGATATTAGTAGTATTTTTAGGAATATTGTTTGATATTATAGGTGTAGCAGTTACAGTTGCTAATGAAGAAGAATTTCATGCAAAAGCAACTAAAAAAGTAAAAGGTTCAAAAGATTCGATTAAATTGATAAAAAATGCTCCCAAAGTTGCAAATATTTGTGCAGATGTTATTGGTGATATTTGTGGTGTATTAAGTGGTTCTATAAGTGCGTTGATTTCTATAAAGATTTCAACTCAAATGAATTTGCCGTTTGATATTCAGTTTGTTTTGAGTGCTTTGGTATCTGCTTTTACAGTTAGTGGTAAGGCTTTTGGTAAGGATATTGCTAATAAAAAGTCTACTGAAATTGTGCATAAAGTTGGTATTGTTTTGAACAAATTTAGTAAAAAATAGATTGTCAATAGGGACGCCTTTTTTTGACAAATGTCTTGCTAGCACTTGTCAAGAAGAGGCGTCCCTATTGACAATTTAATTCATTTCTTTTATTTCAAATTTATAATCTTTTAAAGGTATGCTATTAAAATATATTTTTTCTGGTGCAATATCTTCACCAGTACTCCATTTTAGAGTTATCCCATAAACTTTAACTTTTTTGAAATTTTCTTTGTTTCTTAAGTTTTTATAATAATCAAATTTTAACATTTCTTTCATATCATATATTTTTTCTTCATTATTTTTGAATTTTATATAAAGTAAATATCCTTCTAATGGTTTTACTTCAATAGGTAAATCTTCTATTTTATTTTTCATATTATATTCCACCTAAATTATGTTTTATTTGAGATTTGGTATCATTCATTATTTTTTTCTTTTCTTTTTCTAATTGTTTTAAACTCTTTTTTGGGGTTGGTAAGTCTTCTGGCATTGTTCCACCATTTTTAGCAATTACTTCTCTTATATTTCTTCCTATAGTGTAATGAGTTTTAGTTGCATCTTTTTCAGTTTGTATATTGTCTTTTTTTAACTTTTGTTCTGTTTGAGAAATTCTAAATAGATTTGCTATAAGTTCGTCACTTCCCATATTATCTAGGATATCTTCTCTATATCTTAATCCTTTTCTTTTTGCGATATCATTGGCTGTTTCGCCATTATATAGACCTTTATATCCAGAATTGTGAAATTTATCAAAATTTTTAACACCAGCATTTTTTGCAGTTTGATTAAGCGAAAAATTCCCCTTTTTTGTTAAATTTCTTTGATAAAATCTTTTTTCATCTTCTGTGAGCATACTATAGTTTTTTTCATTAATTTCTTGTTTTCTTGTTTGGACTGCAAAATATGTTTGTGCAAGAGCAATTACTTTTTTTCTGCTATCACCGTTTTGTGCTATTAAATAACAAGCATAACGAGTTAACTTATAATCAATTTGTTTTCTATAAGCACCAGAACCGATTAGTACCATTTTACTGGCGTCAGTAAAATGGTCTAATATATCAAAATTACTGTTTTTGCAAGTTGTTTTAGCTTTATCAATTATTTTTTCAAAATTTTGCCATTTTGTGTATTGCAAAACGGGCATAAGTTCTCTAGCATACCAAAACTCAATACCATTTTCATCAATATGTTTTATATTTTCAAATGATTGATTAGTGTCATTTATGTCTTTCAATAATATCATCTCCATTTCATAATATTTTATTATATATAATTTATAAGTATATTTATACCATAATATTTAGCGTGTTGCAAGTAGTATTATAATATTTTATAAAGTTTATTGTTTAAGCACAATATTTTTGATACAATATCATAAAAGAACGGAGGGAATTTATGAAAGCATTAATAACAGGAGCATCTTCTGGAATAGGAAGAGATATGGCGAGAGTATTAGCAAAAAAAGGATACAATTTAGTATTAGTTGCAAGAGACGAACAAAAATTAAATGAATTAGCAGAAGAATTACGAAAAGAAAATAAAATAGAAACTCAAGTAATATCAATGGATTTATCAATAGAACAAAATTGTAAAGATTTGCACAAAAGTGTAAAAGATGTGGATATCTTAATCAATAATGCAGGTTTTGGTGATTGTGGAAACTTTACACATACAGATTTAAACAAGGAATTAACAATGATAAAAACAAATATTATTGCATACCACATTTTAACAAAATTATATTTAGTTGATATGAAAGCAAAAAATAGTGGTAAGATTTTAAATGTTGCATCAATTGCAGGTTTTATGCCTGGACCATTAATGGCAACTTATTATTCAACAAAGGCGTATGTTGTAAGACTTTCAGAATCTATTAGAGAAGAGTTAAAAAAGGAAAAATCAAATGTTCAAATTAGTATTTTGTGCCCAGGTCCAGTAAATACTAATTTTAATAATGTTGCAAATGTTAAGTTCCATATGAGAGAGTCTAATAGCTATAAAGTTGCTAATTTTGCAATAAAAAAATTGCTTAAGGGAAGATTTTATATTATACCTGGTTTGGATGTAAAGTTGGGGATTTTCTTTAGTCATTTTGTGCCTAGTAGTTTTGTTGCGAAAATTACGTATATAGTACAAAAAAGAAAATTGGAAAAATAATAATGGAAAATTTAGGTATTTGAAAAAAATGTTATAGAAATATATAAATTTTTATAAAGATGAATTAAAAAAATAATTTGACATATACTAAAAATGGTAGTATACTATATTTAACAACTCGAGTGGCGTTGTTTATCGTAGGAAAACATGATATGAATGGGATATGCTGATCACATATCTCTTTTTTATATTATAGGAAAGTCCGCCATAGAGTGATATTTAATAATAAGTTTAAAAATACATAAAATAAAAAAGAGGCAACTTAAAGAAGCCTCAAAAAGTAAAATTTTTTTTGAAGTTAAAATGGTAAATCATCATCGTTAAAATCATTGTTAGATGCAGTGTTTCCTTGATTATAAAATTTTTCTGCTTCGTCTTCCCATTCTTCATCAAATGTCCAGTCTTCATCTTCGAAATCTTCAGAGCTAAACATCAAGTATGAAATCATATCAATAAAATCCTCATCTGGCATTTCATCAATTGAACGTTTAAAATTTTCTTTTAACTGTTTGACTTCATTTGCAAATGGAAAATTTTGTATATTCTTGTTTGGTTTTTTGTTTCTATTTTTTTTATTGCTCATTGTAAACCTCCTCGTGTAACTATTATACTATGAATGGAGGAGTTCTTGCAACACTTTCTTATGTGGTATTTTTATATCAAAGAAAACAAATTTGCCACCGCAGGGGCATTTGGTTGGGTTGTATCCAAATGTTAATTCAATTGAATATTGCCATTTGCGCAATATTTCTCTGTTTTTTATTTGAATATCATTTAATAATTTAATTAATTTTTTAGAATATTTGTGCTCTTTGGCATATATTCCGTAATATCTAACAACTTTAAAATTTTTATCGGGGATGTGCTTTATTAATAATTTTATAAATTCATAAACATGAATTTTTTCTTCAATTCTTTTTCCATCTTCATGTCTTTCGTAATAATATGTAACATAAGAACCATCGTAATCTAGTATTCTTGATTGTGCCATTGCTGGTCTACCTGTATATCTTACAACATAATTTATGGTTTGTTTAATAGAAGAAATATCATCTGGTTTAGCATAAACATAAAAACCATTATTATATTCTTTATATATTTCATTTTTTAATCTTTTGGTTTAGCATAAACATAAAAACCATTATTATATTCTTTATATATTTCATTTTTTAATCTTTTAAATTTTGGAAGCTCATAAGATGGAAGATTTGAAGATAAATAATCTAAAAGTAATTTTTGCCATCTATATCTAAGTGCTTTAAAATTAATGAGCTTTACAAATCTAAATATTTCAGTGTTTCCGAACTGCACCTTCTGTGCATAACATATGTATATGTGGGTTCCACTTCAGATCTCTACCAAAAGTGTGTAATGTGCACATTATACCTGGTTTAAAATTTTGTGATTTGTTTAAATCATAGAACCAAGATAATATTGTTCTTGAAGCTGCATCAAATAAACCGTTTAGAAGAAAACGATATTTTTAAAAATAAGGCCATAATTTATCTGACATTGTGAAAACAATATGTCTATGTTTACAACGAATAGATTTTTTTGCCATTGATAAAGCTCTATCTTGTGCATATTTTACACCACAAGTGTTGCAAAATCTTGATTTACATCTAAATGGGACTTTAAGAAAATTTCCACAATGTTCACATACATATAAAGCATAACCATAATCTGGATTGCCACAATTAATTATTTTATTAACTTCTTCAAAAACTATTGGTCTAATTGTAATGTCTTGGTTATCAGAGACAAAATTATCCCAATTATCTTGAAATATTTGTTTTATTGTAAAATCTGACATAATTTATCACCGATATGATAATATCAGAAAAAAACGTTTTTGTGAATATAAAAAGAACCCTAATTATATAGAGTTCTTAAGGGCGGAATTTATTCCGCTTTTTTATTGAATAAAAAAAGAGCAGTTGATCAGACTGCTCTAAAATAGATTTTGTAACCTATTTTTTGTTGTAGTTTTGATTATCTTTACTGGAATTATTTTTCAATATTTCTTGTAATAATAACCAAATTAAGTCGTAGGATGTCATAATACGAATTCCTCCTTTCTTAGATTTCCTCTATAAAAGGATTGAATGTATTATATATTAAAGTAAATATAAACACAAGACTTTTAGAAAAATATTACAAAAAATATAAAGTAATATGGAAAAACACGGAGAATACCGAAAAATTGTATAAAACCCTTGACAAATGAACAAAAATGGTGTAAAGTATAATAGCATTACAAAAAAGAAGGTAGTTATTATGGAAAAAAACGTAGAAATAAGTATATTGTGTGATTTATATGGAAAATTGTTAACCCAAAAACAATTTGACTTCTTAAATGACTACTACAATAACGACTTGTCACTATCAGAAATAGCAGAAAACAACCAAATAACAAGACAAGCGGTTAGAGACATAATAAAGAAAGGGGAGAAAAAGCTTTTCGAATATGAAGAGAAGTTGTTATTTATGAAAAGGATGTCGAATCAAGAAAAAACAATAGAGCACGTATTATCAGAACTAACAAAAATAGAAAAAACTTCATCTGATAAAAAAGTTGCCCAAATCTTAGAGAGTGTTAAAAAAGAATTAAATTGTTTAGTATAATATAGGGAGGAAATCAAATGGCTTTTGAAGGATTATCTTCTAGATTGCAAGAAATAACAAGAAAATTTAAAGGTAAAGCAAGAATTACAGACTCAGACTTAAAAGAAATGCTAAGAGAAGTCAAACTTGCATTATTAGAAGCGGATGTAAACTATAAAATCGTAAAAGAATTTATAGCAAATATTCAAGAAAAAGCCTTGGGGCAAGATGTTTTAAAATCATTAACTCCAGGACAACAAGTTGTAAAAATAGTTAAAGACGAATTAGTTGAACTTTTAGGTGGAACAGAAAGCAAAGTTAATTTTTCACCAAATCCACCAACAATAATAATGATGGTTGGACTTCAAGGTTCAGGTAAAACAACAACATCTGGAAAACTTGCAAATTTATTTAGAAAACAAGGAAAAAAGCCATTATTAGTTGCATGTGATGTTTATAGGCCAGCGGCTATCAAGCAATTACAAGTTGTTGGAGCACAATTAAATATCCCTGTATATGCAAATGAACAATCAAAAGATGTTGTACATATTGCAAAACAAGCAATAAATGTGGCAATGTCAAAATTGAATGATGTAATCATTCTAGATACGGCTGGACGTTTACAAATAGACGAGCAGTTAATGGAAGAATTACAAAATGTTAAAAAGAGTGTAAAACCTCACGAAATACTATTAGTTGTAGATTCTATGACTGGTCAAGAAGCAGTAAATGTTGCAGAAACATTTAACGAAAAAGTTGGAATAGATGGAATTGTTCTAACGAAGTTAGATGGTGATACTCGTGGTGGTGCGGCACTTTCAGTTAAAAAAGTTACTGGCAGACCTATAAAATTTGCTGCAACTGGTGAGAAAATGAGTGATATAGAAGTTTTCCATCCAGATAGAATGGCATCAAGAATTTTAGGAATGGGTGACATTTTAGCAGTTATAGAAAAAGCAGAAGAGGCTTTTGATTTGGAAGAAGCCGAAAAATTAGAAAAGAAGATGAGAAAGAGTGAGTTGGATTTAGATGACTATTTGGCTCAAATCAGACAAATGAAAAAAATGGGTTCTTTTTCATCATTATTAAAACTAATTCCTGGTATGAATCAATTTAAAGATATCAAAGTTGATGACAAGGAATTTGGTAAAATAGAAGCAATTATTTGTTCTATGACACCTAAGGAAAAAAGAAATACAAAACTTTTAAATGCAAGTAGAAGAATTAGAATCGCAAAGGGTAGTGGAACAACAGTACAAGACATAAATAAATTCATTAAATCTTATGAAATGACACAAAAAATGATGAAGCAAATGAAGAGTAAAGGTGGAATGAAAAAATTTATGAATGGTATTGATGAAAATGCTTTGAAAAATTTTAAAATATAGTTATTAACTTTTTAAGTTTATATAAAAAATTAGAGGACTGACCCGTAATCCCTTTAAAAGGGAATTTTAAGGAATGTCCATCAATTCCGGGAGGTGAAATTAAAATGGTAAAAATCAGATTACAAAGAGAAGGAAAGAAAAAAGCTCCTTTCTATCATATAGTAGTTGCTGATTCTAAATCTCCAAGAGATGGTAAAATAATCGAAAAAATAGGAACATACAACCCAATGACAGAACCATCTACAATAGTTTTAGATCAAGAAAAAGTTGCACAATGGATTAAAAATGGTGCAAAACCAACAGATACTGTTAAAAAATTAATTGAAAATGCAGCAAAATAATTTTGTTATTGTCATTAGAGTTTAATGCAATGATAAATTGAGACGTAGTGAAAGGATATTTAGCTATGAAAGAAATTATTGAAACTATAATTTTAAATCTTGTTGATAACAAAGATGCAGTTGAAATAACTGAAAAGCAAGATGAAAAATCTGTAGTATTTGAAGTAAAAGTTGCAAATGAAGATATGGGTAAAGTAATTGGTAAACAAGGAAGACTTGCAAAATCTATAAGAACTGTTGCAAAATCAGTTGGTGCTAGAGAACATAAGAAAGTTTCTGTAGAATTTATTGATTAGAAATTTGAAAAATAATTGCCATTTGGTATAAGTCAAATAACAATTTTTTCAAAATTTAAATTTATAAAAAAGGAAATAATTTTAATGCAAGAATTTTTAGAAATAGGTCAAATAGTTAATACATTTGGAATAAAAGGAATGGTCAAAGTCAAACCTTTTACAGATGATATAACCAGATTTGATAACTTAGAAAAAGTATATGTTGAATCAAATAAAACTAAAAAACAATATGAAATTGAAGAAGTAAAATATCATAAAGATATGGTATTAATCAAATTCAAAGGGATAGACAGAGTGGAAGATGCAGAATTGTTGCGTAATTCATATTTGAAAGTTAATAGACAAGATGAACATGAACTTGAAGAAGGTACATATTATATTGTTGATTTAATTGGATTAGATGTTTATTCTGATGAAGGTAAATTACTTGGAAAATTGGATGATGTTTTTAATAGTGGAAGTTGTGACATATATGTTGTAAAAGACGAACTTGGAAAACAATTATTATTGCCGGCAATATCTGATGTAATTAAAGAAATTAATTTAGAAGAAAAGAAGATAGTTGCACATTTGCTTAAAGGGTTAGTTTAAAAAATAACTGCCGTTTAGCGTTGTTATGGGGGTATAAATTAAATGCAATTTGATGTTTTAACACTTTTTCCAGAAATGTTCAATATTTTAAATGAGAGCATAATTGGAAGAGCAAAAGAAAAAGGACTAATAAATGTTAATTTAATAAATATTAGAGATTTTTCAAAAAATAAACACAAAAAAGTTGATGATACTCCTTATGGTGGTGGTGCTGGAATGGTAATTCAACCAGATGTTGTTTATGATGCATATAAATCTGTTATTTCAAATATTGAAGATGTAAGGAATGTTACAAATTCAAAGAAAATAGAAAATACAGAAAATGTTGAAAAATCAACAAAAACAAGAGTTATCTATATGACGCCACAAGGAAAAAAATTAGACCAAAAAAAAGTAGAGGAACTATCAAAACAAGAACACTTAATTCTTCTATGTGGTCATTATGAGGGAATTGACCAGAGAGTACTGGACAGCATAGTTGACGAAGAAATTTCAATTGGTGATTATGTATTAACAGGAGGAGAGTTACCAGCAATGGTGTTAATCGATTCTGTAAGTAGATATGTAGAAGGAGTTTTGAAAGATGGTTCAACAACAGAAGAATCATTTTCACAAGGACTTTTAGAATATCCACAATATACAAGACCAGAAATTTTTGAAGGACAACAGGTGCCAGAAGTATTACGCTCAGGTAACCATCAAATGATAGACAAGTGGAGAAGAGAGCAAAGTTTGAAAAGAACTTTAGAAAAAAGGCCAGACCTTTTGGAAAAAGTTGATTTATCTGATGAGGATAAGAAAATTTTAGAAAAAATAGAAATGACGTGCCAAACCAAGTAGGCACCGCTCAAAATAAAAGAAGGAGGTAAATTCTAAAATGGATATTATTAAATCAATAGAACACGAACAACTTAAGAATAAAATACCAGAATTAAAAGTTGGTAATACAGTAAAAGTACATGTTAGAATTAAAGAAGGAAACAAAGAAAGAATCCAAGTTTTCGAAGGAATTATAATTAAAGTTCAAGGTGGAGGAGTTAACCAAACATTTACAGTAAGAAAAACATCTTACGGTGTTGGTGTAGAAAAAACATTCTTAATCCATTCACCATTAGTTGAAAAAGTTGAATTAGTTAGAGTAGGTAAAGCAAGAAGAGCTAGATTATTCTACCTAAGAGACAGAGTAGGTAAAGCCGCTAAAACTAAAGAAATGGTTGGAGCTAGAATCGAAAATAGAGAAATTACTATTAAAGAAGATTTAGCAGAAGAACCAGCTGCTGAAGAAGTTAAAGAAGAAGTTGTTGAAACACCAGTTGCTGAAACAACAGAAAACAAAGCAGAATAATAAAAAAAGTGAGACAGTAAATGTCTCACTTTTAAACTTTTATAAATAATAAACATAAAAATACGTAAGCATATCTAAAAGCCTTTTTCTGGCAAAAACGGTTATAAATTTCATCGCGTGATTCATTTAAAGCACAATACTTGTCGACTAAAGTCAAAACAAAACTCTCTTTATATTTTGGAATAGAAAAGAAAGTAACTGGCCACATATGCTTTAAAATAATATCAGTTTCTATATCATTCAAATTAAACAATTTAGAAGCATTTTCGCATGCAGTTCTTGGGTGGGTAAAAGCATGCAAGCCCTTTCTACCATTCTCTCTTTTTCGCCAATCATACAAAAACAAATCATGTAACATAGCGGCCCTACTGCAAGATATGTAATCCAGACCAAATTTTTTGCAAATTTTGTAGCAGTAGTATGATGCGGTTAAACAATGCTCAAAACATGTTGTTTCATAATGTTGCTTATAATTTTTCATTTTTTGAACTGTTTTATTTTCTATCAAATCTTTAATTATATATATAAATTTATTGTCTGCATAAATTTTTTCTAATAAACTTTCCATAGTTCTCCTTTAGTGAAATAAATTATTTAACTCTATATTTTATTTTAGTATATAATAGTATATGTGTCAATACTAAATAAAGGTAAAAATAAATTGTGTTTACTTCAAAATAAATATTGACATATATTGCGATAAAAAGTATAATATTGTTTAATAATATATAAACATTTATACATAAATTTAAAATGACTAAAATAAATAAAATTAGATATACTAAAACATAGAATATAAAAGATTGAAAGAAGGGTGTTAAAAATGGATAAAAAAATTGAATTTTTTGAAAATGGAGATTATAAATTTATTACAAATCTCATAAACGAAAGAATGGATAAACTAAAAGAATGTAAGGATTTTAATAAAAAGTACGAAAAATTATACGATTTAATAGATGAAATTGAATTACTTTTTGATGATAAGCAAAAGTCTAAATTTAATGAAGTTATACAGTTATTTTATGAAGTGGAAGAATATTATTTTGCACTGGCATATTCGTTGGGATTAAAATATGGAAACGATTTAAAAAACTTATAAATTTTTTTATAAGTTTTTATCTTGAAAGAAAATAATCAATAAAATGTAGTATACTTTTTTTATCTTTTTGATTCAATTTTTTGAAATTTTCTGCGTATATTGATACATCTTTTTTTAAATCTTCATCTAATAAATCGTATAAAATAATATCAGGTGTAATTTTATAGGCATTACATAGTTTTAGCAAAGTGTCTATACTTCCTTTTGAAAGTCCTCTTTCTATTTGGCTGATATGTCGTGGTTCTAGCCCAGTTATTTCTGCAACTTGATTTTGTGTTAAGTTATTTTTTAATCTATATTCTTGAAATTTGTTCCCTATGTGTTTTGTTATGTTTGTTTTTTCCATAATTTTTCCTCTTTTCTATATATTACTATAATATTTTATACTATTTTTGTGAATGATTTTTAAAATGATAAATATCGTATTAAATATGACAGAATTTGTTGATGAATATCAAGATGAAAAATTTCGAGATGTATTGATACAAATGGAAAAGCTAATTATTTAAAAGGTAAAATACAAAAATCATTCTAAAATCTAGAAAAAACAATATCAATGTGATATAATAAGTCCTAGAAAAGAGTGATTTTTTGAGCCTTTTTGCAAACAATGTAAACAACGCAAAAACAAAAAACACAAACAATAAAATCCTAGGAGGGGAAAAAACATGAATCAAAAAGAAAGAAACATATTAAAACTAGAAGAAAGTTTTAGAGACACAATAGAAAACGACATCCTAAAGCAACAAACAGAAAACAAAAAAATAAAAATAAAAGACATAAAACTTGTAGGTTCAGCAGAATGGAACGACAAAATAGATGGACAAAAAAGAGCAGACGTAGTATTAATAGTAGAAAAAGAAATAACAGAAAAAGACGAAAATGGAAAAGAAAGAACAACAGAGCAAAAAAACTATTATTTAGGAATCAAATGCATAGCAGGAACATTAGGAGACAATCAAATTATATATAACAACACATTTGTAATTTCTGAACCAGACAAAATGAAAGCAATAAATGAATTGTTGGAGGCAACACCAGAGGAAGAAATAGAAAAAAATTCTATGAACAAATTACAAACAAAAGAGATGGCAGAAATTTTATCAGCACATCTTGGAAGAACCGTTGCAGAAGAGGAAGTTCAAAAATTAATGGAAGATATGGATAAGCAAGAAATAGAAGAACTTTCTGAAGAACAAGAAGAGAAAGAAGAAAAAGAACCAGAAGAAAAGAAAAATAAATTGAATAAAAAGCAAACAGAAAAAATAAAAGTAAATGGAATACAAAAAGTTGATTTAAATAAAAAGGTAGACGGAAAGCAAACCCTTGGAAATCGTTTAGATTTAAAAGGCTATGAAAGTATGTATGTTGTATATTCAGAAAATGTAGAAGAAATTACTCCAGGAACTAAAAAGAATAATACGACATATTCACTAATAGGAGTTAAAAGCGATGGAACTGCAACAGTGTTAAACGATGAATTCGAAATGGACAAATCAGTAGGAAATGGAGCAACAAGAAATCAAACTAAGGTTAGAGCAGATAGTACGGCAACAAGAGATAATAAAGACGTTTCTGTATATACTAGAAAATCAAATGGAATGAGCATTGGATGTGAAAATGATATGGGAAATGTTAATATGTTCTTATATCAAAAAACAAAAGAAGAAAACGAAAATGTCGGAATTCAAATAGAAACATCTAAAACACAAGTTATTCCCGTTGAAACAAGAGAAATAATGAATAAAAATAGAGGTACATATCAAGGTGACAAAGTTAAAGGTGAAACACAAAAACATACTGATGAAGGATGTAAACCAAAGGATGTAAAGGACTTTGATGGAGATAAAAATACAGGAACACATGTAGATATTGATTATACAGAAATTAATGAGAATGATTACATTCCAAATACAAATATGACTTGGAGACAATTTGCAAATAAATGTGGATATAGAGGAGAAGGAATGGAAGGTATAAGAAAATCAGTAGAGGTTGTTCAAAAAATGGATGTTGTTAATCAGGAAACTTTGAATAAATATATAGAAGATACAGAAGATGACTTTGATGATGACCATAGTAAAAGATAGTTTGTCACATTTATATTTCGACAAAATATAATATAGTAGGAAATTGTATTTTGGAGGAACACATATGAAAATAGAAAACTTAAATCAATTACCATTAAATAAAAGTGGAAAAATAAATAAAATTGAATGTGGTGAAGGAATAAAAAGAAGATTACTAGATATGGGACTTGTTAAAGGGACAGAAATTACGCCTATATTAATAAGTCCATCTGGAGATCCAAGAGCATTTCTTGTTAGAGGTACTATTATTGCTATAAGAGAAGAGGATGCTAAAAATATAAAAATTAACATATGAAAACAAAAAAGATGTAATGAAAATTTAAGTACTCGTTACATCTTTTAGAGTTGTTGGATAAAAAATTTGATTATTTTTTAATTTCCTCATCTTTTATCAAATTACGAATAGTTCTATACAGATATGGTTTATAATCTTCAATAGGCAAAGGCTCTTTATACAAAATAGAATTAAAGCAAGTAGAGCCAACAAGTTCAATAATCATAAACAAAGTAACATCAGGATTACTTAATTTTATATTATTCTCTTCAATACCCCTAATAAACAAATCATAAACAGAATCTTCATCATCAGCACCTTTATCGTGCAAATTCAAAACAGTCTTACTAAAAACCCCCCAAGACAAATTTTTAGAAATAAATTTTAAAAGCAAAGGATTTTTAGTTAATTCATCAATAACATAATTTATAATATAAATAATACAATCAGAAAAATCTGAAATGTAATTTTTTCTAAGAGATTTTAAAGCATCAGAGAAAAGTTTTTGAGATTTTTTAGCAATCAAAATATCTCGTATTTCATATTTATCTTTAAAATATAAGTAAAAAGTACCCTTTGCAACACTTGCATTATCAACTATTTCTTGTATTGATGTATCTTTTATTCCTTTTTCAGTAAATAATTTAAATGCCGTGTTTAGTAGTCTATTTTCTTTTCCTTCTTTATCATTTTTCATAGTGAATTTCATTCCTTCCATGAGATACAATTTTTTAGATTTTGTATTTAATATATAAATATTATTGCATAAATTTGACTTTTGGTCAATAAATTTATATAAATTTTGTAAAAAGTATTGACCAATGGTCATAAAAGTAGTATTATATAGAAAGTGACTAACGGTCATAAAAATTAGGGATTAGGGGGACGGGTCTTCAATCCCGAAAAAAAAATAGGGATTGAAGACCCGTCCCCCAATCCCTAAATTCGAAAGGAGTAAAAAAATGTTAAAATTTGCAGAGAAAATATGTAAGCATAAAAAAATCATTCTCATAATTGCATTATTGTTACTAATACCATCATTTATAGGAATGCAAGCAACAAGAATTAATTATGATATATTAGCATACTTACCAGATGATGTAGATACAGTTAAGGGTGAAAACATATTAACAAATGAATTTAATATGGGTTCATATTCAATTGTAATTACAGAAAATATGAGTACAAAAGATATTCAAAAATTAGAGGATAAATTTAAAGAATTAGATAATGTAGAAAAAGTAGCAAGTGTGGCAGATTTACTTGGTTCAAATATACCAGAAGAAATGCTACCAGACGAAGTAAAAGATATAGCATATAAAGATGGAGATACAGCAATTTTAGTAACTTTTAAAGAGGGAATTTCTTCAGATAAAACATTAGAATCAATAGAACAATTAAGAAAAATTGCTGATAAACAATGTAAAATAAGTGGAATGTCTGCTTTAGTACTAGATACAAAAAATATTGCTAATTCAGAAATTGCAATATATGTAGTTATAGCTGTAATCTTATGTATGTTAGTTTTACAATTTGCATTAGACTCATATTTAGCTCCAGTGTTTCTTTTAGCAAGCATAGGAATTGCAATTTTATATAATATGGGTTCAAATATTTTCTTAGGAGAAATATCTTATATAACAAAAGCAATTAGTGCTGTTTTACAACTTGGTGTAACAATGGATTTCGCGATATTCTTATACCACAGTTATAAAGCAGAAAAACAAAATTATAGTGATAATGATGATGCAATGGCTCATGCAATATCAAAAACATTAGTATCAGTTGTAGGAAGTTCATTAACTACAATAGCAGGGTTTTTAGCACTTTGCAGTATGAACTTAACACTTGGAAAAGATATAGGAATTGTAATGGCAAAAGGTGTATTCTTAGGAGTTGTTTCTGTTGTTACAGTATTACCAGCAATGTTATTGATATTTGATAAGGCTATTGAAAAAACAAAACATAAAGAAATATTACCAAGATTTGAAAAATGGAAAAACTTTAATATTAAACATTATAAAGCAATAATTGTTGCATTCTTAGTAATATTACCGGTAGCAGTTTATGGTTACTCAAAAATAAGTGTTTATTATGATTTAAACAAAACACTACCACAAACATTGCCAAGTATAGAAGCATCAAATACTTTGGAAGATAAGTTCAATATGGTTTCAACTGAACTTGCTTTAGTAAGTAAAGATGTTCCAAGTTACAAAGTAAATGAGATGTTAGATAAAATTCAAGACTTAGATGGAGTTGAATTTGCATTGGGATATTCATCACTTGCAGATAACGGAATTCCAGAAGAAGTAATACCAGATAGTATAAAGTCAATGCTTGAAAATGATAAATATCAATTAGTTGTAATTAGTTCAAAATATGAACTTGCAACAGATGAGTTGAATGAACAAGTTGATAAAATCAATTCAATAATTAAAGATTATGATGATAGTGCTTTACTTGCAGGTGAAGGACCATTAATGAAAGATTTAGTTGAAATTAGTGACCATGATTTTAATAGTGTAAATAGTGTTTCTATTGCAGTTATATTTGTAATTATGATATTTGTTTTAAAATCAATTTCTTTACCAGTAATTTTGATGGTGGTAATTGAATTTGCTATATTCTTAAATATGGGAATATCAACATATACAAATACTACTCTACCATTTATTGCTTCAATAGTTATTGGAACAATTCAGTTAGGGGCAACAATAGATTATGCAATATTGATAACAACTAAATATATCAATTTCAGAAAAGAAGGAAAAGACAAAAAAGAAGCGGTTTCAGAAGCATTAGGAACATCAATAAGTTCAATTATTGTTAGTGGGCTATGTTTCTTTGGTGCAACATTCGGGGTTGGCGTTGTTTCAAAAATTGGAATGATTGCATCATTATGTACGCTTATGTCTAGAGGAGCAATTATAAGTATGTTTACAGTTATTATGGTATTACCAGCATTCTTATTGTTGTTTGATAAGATTATTTGCAGAACGACTTTAAAGATGAAACAAAGCGTTTAAAAATAATTACGATTTTTGCTGTGTACAGTGGCAAATTTGAAATTTTTCAACATAATGGATAATAAAATTGGAGGTATAAAAAATGAATAATAAAGTAATTTCAAAAATAATTTCAGGTACATTGTTATGCTCTATGGTTGGATACACACTTCCTGTATTTGCTTACACAAAAGATGAAACTGTTTATTCAAAAATGGACAGTAATGGAAAAAATTATAAAACAATAGTAAGTACACATATTAAAAATACAGAAAATGCAGATTTAATTAATGATTTATCAGATTTATTAAATGTTAAAAATACAAGTGGGGACGAAACTTACACACAAGATGGCAACAAATTTGTATGGAATGCTAATAAAAATGATATTTATTATCAAGGTGAATCTTCAAAAGAGTTACCAATTGAATGTAATGTTAAATATGAGTTAGATGGAAAAGAACTTTCTGCAAACGAAATTGCCGGAAAAAGCGGTAAAGTTAAAATTACATTGCAATATACAAATAAAGAAGAAAGAACTGTTGATATAAATGGTAAAAAAGTTAAAATGTATGTACCATTTGTAGTTGTTGCAGGAACTATAATAGAAAACGAAAATGCAAGAAATATAGAAGTTTCTTCAGGTAAAGTTGTTGATGATGGCTCAAAAACCGTTATAGTTGGTATGGCCATGCCAGGTCTACAAGAAAGTTTAGGATTATCTGATGACGAAGTTGAAATTCCAAGTAATGTAGAAATTACAATGGATGCAACAAATTTTGAAACAAGTAGCATAATGTCTTATGTTACACCTAAAGTTTTAGAAGAAGACGATTTAAAAGTTTTTGATAATTTGGATGAGATTTATGGTCAAGTAAATACATTACAAACTTCAATGAACCAAATTCAAGATGGAGCTAACACATTAAAAGATGGAACTACACAATTAGCAACAGGTGCAAATACCTTAAAAGATGGCGTTACAACTGCATATAATGGTGCACAAACAATATCTTCAGAAGTTACAAAATCAACACAAAGGTTAAAAAATGATAAGTCAGAAGCATTAGATAGTAAAACTTTAGAATCAATAAAAAAACAAGCAGCCGAAAGTAGCAAATTAACAGATGAGCAAAAGGCTCAAATAAAAGCACAGGCTCAAACAAGTGCAGTTTTAACAGAAGAACAAAAATCTCAAATTAAGGCTCAAGCCGCTCAAAAAGCTAAATTAACAGAAGCTCAAAGTGCAGAAATTACTGCATTAGCAGAAAAAGGTGCAGCATTGACAGAAAAGCAAAAAGCACAAATTACAAAAAATGCAAAAGATGGAGCACAATTGAATGAAGCACAAAAAACTGCAATAATAACAAATGCACAAGCAAATTATCCAACAACATTAACAGATGCAGAAAAAGCATTACTTATTGCAACAGCACAAAGTACAGCAGAACAAGCAGCGATAAAAACAGCTTTAGCGACAGCAAAAACTACAGCAGAAAAAACTGCAGTTGCAACAGCATTACAGGTTGCACAAAAAGTTGCAACTCAAACAGCGGAAACAACAGCAGTAGAAACAGCACAACAAATAGCAACACAAACAGCAGTAACAACCGCTTTAACAACCGCTCAAAGCACTGCAACTACAACAGCAATGCAAACTTCAACAACAGTCGCAAAACAAGTTGGAAATCAAGCCAAAAAGACATTTACAAATCAAGTGGTTTCTCAAATGAATACTTTAGGAAATGGCTTAAATCAATTGACATCAGGATTATCAGAATTAAATAATGGTGCTACAACATTAGCAAATGGAACAAATCAAGTTAATGATGGAGCAACAACTTTAGCAGAGGGCATTAAGACATTTAATGAAGAGGGAATTAAGAAAATTTGTAATTATATTAATGGTGATGTCAAAGATTTAACTACAAGAGTCCAAAAATTAACTGATTTATCTAAAGATTATAATAATTTTACAATGCTTGATGGTGAAAATGATGGCGAGGTTAAGTTTATTATGATAGCAGAAGCTGTAAAAAAACAAGAGGATAGTGAACAAAATAAGGAAGAGGCAGTTTTAAGTACTAATGTAATCAATGATGAAAATAAATAATATATGAAAATTTCCAGAACTCTATATTTCTTTCGAGTTTTGGAAATTTTTTTCTTAAACCATTGATAATAATTTAAATACTATTTTTGATTTTGTGTAAAGTTTGTATATATGTCAATGATGTGAAACAAATTCTTTCAAATAGTATGATTGAATTCGTTTCACATCATTGACATATATACACTTTTTTGATAGGCTGAAAGTTGTTCAATATTGACAAATCTCCAAAATCGAAGTAAAATAGAAGATGTAGAAGGAGAGATTTATGCAAACAAGTAACAAAAAAATCTTTGATAACTTAGTATCAAGAACAAAAATATACTTAGTAATAATATTAATCTTACTAATAGGAATCAGTTGGCAAAACAAAATACTAATAATACCATCAATAATATTATATGCACTAATACTAGGATACACATATTTCGCAAACAATAAAAGAAAAAGCGAAATATCAGAAACATTGCAAGACTTAACGCTAACAGTAGACTCTGCAGCAAAAACAAGTTTAATAAACTCACCATTTCCACTAATCATATTAGAAACAGACGGAAATGTAGTATGGAAAAGTTCAAAATTTGCAACAGAATTCGAAGATATAGACATAAACACTTTTGTAAATGATTTAATATACGATTTAAAAGACGAAATTAAAAACAAAAAAAATAGTACAGACAAATCAATATTAAAAAATATCCAAGTAAATAAAAGACAATACAGAATGGTAGGAAAATTTGTCAACTCAAAAAGATATTCAAAAAATGAAAAAAATGAATACATGGCAATTTTGTACTTTATAGACGAAACAGAAAATATCAAATTACAAAATGAATATAATGATTCAAAATCATGTGTTGGAATTATTATGATAGACAACTACGAAGAAAATATGCAAATGCTAGAAAGTGAAGAAAAAGCACAATATATTGCAGAAATTGATAAAGTAATTTATGAATGGACAAATGAAACAAATGGTATATTGATAAAATCAGACAGAGATAGGTACATTTATATTTTTGAGCAAAGATATTTGGAAAAAATAAAAGAAGATAAATTCAGTATATTAGATAAAATAAAGGACTTGGACCCAAAACAAAAAGTACAATTCACATTAAGTATTGCAATTTCAAATGAAGGCGAAGTTGATAAAGACAAATATAAATCTGCACAAACTGCAATGGACATTGTACTAGGTAGAGGTGGAGACCAAGCGGTTGTAAGACAAAATGATATTTATAAATTCTTTGGTGGTAGGTCACAAGAAGTTGAAAAAAGAACTAAAGTCAAGGCAAGAGTTGTGGCTCATGCATTAGAGAATCTTATAAAAGAGTCAAGCAAAGTAATGGTTATGGGACACACAAATCCTGATATTGATGCAATAGGATCTGCAATAGGTGTATATAGACTTGCTAAGAGTCTTGACAAAAATGCATATATTATTTCAAATAAAAGACCAGCATTGCAGAATTTTATGGAGAGCCTAAAAGAGGAGCCAGAATATGAGGATGTAATAATTAGCAAAGAAGTTGCTGAGGAAAACATAGATGAAGACACTTTATTGGTAGTTGTGGACACTCATAAGGTTACTTATGTTGAATCTGAAGAAGTATTGAAAAAGGCTAGTAAAATAGTTATAATAGACCATCATAGAAGAAGTGCAGACTATATCGAAAATGCAACACTAACATTCCAAGAAGTGTATGCGTCATCTGCGGCAGAACTTGTAACAGAGTTATTACAATATGCAGAAGTTAATGTTGAATTAAAGAAAATAGAAGCGGAAGCACTATATGCGGGAATTATGATGGATACAAAAAGTTTCACATTTAAAACAGGTGTAAGAACTTTTGAGGCGGCAGCATATTTACGTAAATGTGGTGTTGACATTATAAGGGTTAAAAAATGGTTCCAAAGTGACTTAGAATCATTTAATAAAATAGCAAATATAGTTAAAAAAGCAGAAATTGTTAATGATTCAATAGCAATTGCTTTATGTGATAATGAAAAATCTAAAGATATCAGTTTATTGTGTGCTAAGGCAGCAGACGAATTACTTACAATAAGCGATGTTACTGCGTCATTTGTTTTAGGTGATACAGGTGAAAAAATCTGTATTAGTGGTCGTTCTATTGGAGATATTAATGTTCAAGTTATCTTAGAAAAACTTGGTGGTGGTGGCCATATTACTTTGGCCGGTGCTCAAGTTGAGGGAATGACTATTGAAGAGGTTAAACAGGAATTGATTATTAGAATTAATGAATATTTTACAGAGATAGAAAATTAGGGATTGGGGGACAGGTCTTCAATCCCGATTTTTTGTTATTTTATTTAAACAAAAGTTACTGTGTTCGGTTGAAAAATCCTCAAAAATAGTGTAAAATATACAAAGTTAGAAAAAAGCGAAAGGTTGTGATTTTAATGAAAGTAATATTAAAAGCAGATATAAAAGGAGTAGGAAAAAAAGATCAAGTAATAAACGCATCAGACGGATATGCTAGAAACTTTTTATTTCCAAAAAATTTGGCAGTAGAAGCAAATGCAGAGAACATGAGCAAATTAAAAGGAATGCAAGACTCAAAAGCATTTAAAAAATCACAAGAAAAAGAAGAAGCAGAAAGAATAGCAGATAAACTATCAAAAATTTTATTAAAAATAAAAGTAAAATCAGGAGCAAATGGAAAAATATTTGGAGGAGTTTCATCAAAAGAAATAGCAGAAAACTTAGAAAAACAATACCAAATAAAAGTTGATAAAAAGAAAATTGATTTAAAGGAAACAATAAAAACTTTAGGAACAATCACTGTTGATATTAAATTATTTGAAGGAGTAATTGGAAAAGTTAAAGTAGATATAATTTCTGAATAATTTTGGTTGCTTTGATGTATGTCAAAAACAACATATTATCAAATTACAATAAAACATTAATCAAAAAAACAAAAATTTTGGGGGAATAGCAATGGATATAGGAAAAATACCACCACATGATGTAGAAGCAGAGCAAGCAGTAATAGGAAGTATGCTTACAGATAAAGAAGCAGTGGCAAGCAGTATAGAAGTCTTAAAAGAAGAAGACTTCTATAGAGAAGATAATAGAATAATATATTCAGCAATGTTAAACTTGTACAATAGAGCAGAGCCAATTGATTTAATAACATTAAAAGCAGAATTAGAATCAATGGGAAAATTCGAACAAGTAGGTGGTTTTGAATATTTAGCAGAATTACCTGAAAAAGTACCAACAACAGCAAATGCTACAAAATACATAAAAATTGTAGAAGAAAAGTCAGTATTAAGAAATTTAATAAAAACCGCAAATGAAATAATAGACTTAGGATATGACCCAACTGAAGATGTAGAAGCAATTATGGAAGGTGCAGAAAAAAAGATTTTCAATATAATGCAAGACAAAAATCAAAAAGGATATTCACCTATAAAAGATATTTTGGTTGATAGTTTTACAGAATTGGAAGAATTGTATAATAGAAAAGAACATATAACAGGTGTACCAACTGGATTTGCTGATTTAGATTATAGAACAGCAGGTTTACATGGTTCAGAACTTATACTTGTTGCCGCAAGACCTGCTATGGGTAAATCTGCATTTGCATTAAATATTGCTACAAATGCAGCAATGAGAGGGAACACACCAGTTGCAATATTCAGTTTGGAAATGTCAAAAGCACAATTGGTAAACAGAATTTTATGTAGTGAGGCAATGGTAGATAGTAACAAAGTAAGAACTGGTAAGCTAGAAGATGAAGATTGGGGAAAATTAGCTGAAGCAATTGGACCACTTTCAGAAACAGGAATTTATATAGATGATACACCTGGTATATCAGTAATGGAAATAAGAGCAAAGTGTAGAAAACTTAAGTTAGAAAAAAATATTGGACTTGTTGTAATAGACTATTTACAATTGGTACAAGGAAGCAATAAACGTAATGGTAGCCGTGAGCAAGAAATATCAGAAATAAGTAGGTCTTTAAAAATATTAGCAAAAGAATTAGATGTTCCTGTAATTGCTCTTTCACAGTTATCAAGAGCGGTTGAACAAAGACCAGACCATAGACCTATGCTTTCAGATTTGCGTGAATCCGGAGCAATTGAGCAAGATGCTGATATTGTTATGTTCTTATATAGAGATGACTATTATAACGAAGATAGTGAAAAGAAGAATGTAGCAGAAGTCATTATTGCTAAACACAGAGGTGGTTCAACAGGCACTGTAGATTTAGGATGGCTTGGAAGTTATACAAAATTTGTTAATTTATCAAAAAGAGATGAAGAATAAAAATAGTGATTGGGGGACGGGTCTTCAATCCCTAAATAATTTGAACATACAAAAAATTTAAAAAAATAGGGATTAAAGACCCGTCCCCCAATCCCGTTTTTTTTAGGAGATATATAGAATGAAAGAAAAAGTTTTAGAAACAATAAAAAAATATAATTTAATAAAAGATGGAGATAGGCTAGTTCTTGGAGTTTCAGGAGGACCAGATTCTATTGCTATGTTAAATATTTTAAATGACATAAAAAATGACAAAAAACAACACATGAACTTTGATATAATAGTAGCACATGTAAATCATATGATAAGGGAAGAAGCAATAGAAGATCAAAAATTTGTTGAAAATTTTTGCAAAAAAATAGGAGTTACTTTTTACGCAAAAAGTATAGATGTTCAAAAAATTGCTAATAATAAAAAAATAGGAACAGAAGAAGCAGGAAGAAATGCAAGATATGAATTTTTTGATGAAATTTTAGAAAAAGAGAATGCAAACAAAATTGCTATTGCTCACAACAAAAATGATAAAATAGAAACTATTATTATGAATATGCTAAGAGGTAGCGGAATAGCAGGTTTGAAAGGAATTGAACCGATAAAAAATAACAAATATATTAGACCTTTAATTGAGTGTGAAAGATTTGAAATAGAAGAATATTGTGCTCAAAATGGAATTGAACCAAGAATTGATAGAACAAATTTTGAAAATGTATATACTAGAAACAAAGTAAGAAATATTGTTATTCCATTTATTAAAAAGGAATTTAATCCAAATATAATTCAAACAATGGATAGACTATCAGATTTAGTAAAAGAAGAAGATGAATACTTAGAAAATGTTGTTGAGGAAAAGTATAAAGAATATGTACAACAAGAAGAAAAAAAGCAAATTGTAATGGATTTAAAAGGCTTTAATAAGCAAGAAAAGGTTATAAAATCAAGACTGTTGCTATATACTATATCAAGACTTTTTGGAACAACAAAAGGAATAGAAAAAATACATATAGAAGATATTATAAAATTATGTGAAAAAAATATAGGTAATAAATATTTAACTCCAAATAAAAATATAAAAGTTTTAGTAAAAAATCAAAAAATTTATTTTATAAACCAAAATTTGGCTTAAGTTGACTATCCGTAATACTTAGAAAGACAACGATTTTTTGTAACAAAAAAGTAATAAAAAAATTCTTGCAAAACCAGAATATATGTGTTATAAAATTTTTATAGTTGATAGTAGCGCAAATACTTTAATAAATTTTGTAAAAAAATTTAAAAGCAAAATTAATAAAAGCAAGCAGAAGGAGGAATTATTTTGAAAAACGGAATTAAAACATTAGCAATGTGGCTAATAATTGGAGTAATATTTATAGTATTGTTGTCATCGATAATGACAAACACAAACACAAAACTAAAATATTCAGAATTAATTGCGAAAATAAATGAGGGGAAAGTAGAATCAATAGTTATAGATGCAGATGGAACTTCTGCAACAGTTCAACTATCTGATGATAAAGTAAAAAAACAAGTAAACATTCCAAACATGGAAAACTTTATGAATTATACTGATGAATTTATCAAAAACGGAGCATTTACTTTAGAAGAAAGTTCTGAATCAGTATTATCAATTATATTAGGTTTACTTACACCATTTGGAATTTTGATAATATTCTTTATATTCTGGTTCTTTATGATGGGTGGAGCAGCAAATGGACAAAATGGTGGAAAATCAATGTCATTTGGTAAGAGCAAAGCCAGAATGATGACACCAGCAGATAGAAACAAAATTTCTTTTGATGATGTTGCAGGTGTTGACGAAGAAAAAGAAGAATTACAAGAAATTGTTGAATTTTTAAGAAATCCAAAAAAATTTACAGATATGGGAGCTAGAATACCAAAAGGTGTTTTATTAGTAGGTCAACCAGGAACAGGTAAAACATTACTTGCAAAAGCAGTTGCAGGAGAAGCAGGTGTGCCATTCTTTATTATAAGTGGTTCAGACTTTGTTGAAATGTTCGTAGGTGTTGGTGCTTCAAGAGTTAGAGATTTATTTGAACAAGCCAAGAAAAATGCACCATGTATCATATTTATAGATGAAATTGATGCAGTTGGACGTCAAAGAGGTGCTGGCCTAGGTGGAGGACATGATGAAAGAGAACAAACATTAAACCAATTATTAGTTGAAATGGATGGTTTCTCAGATAATGAAGGTGTTATCGTTTTAGCAGCAACAAATAGACCTGATGTATTAGACAAAGCCTTATTAAGAGCTGGAAGATTTGATAGACAAATAGTTGTTGGAGCTCCTGATGTTAAAGCAAGAGAGCAAATATTAGAGGTTCATTCTAGAAAGAAAAGATTAGCAGACGATGTCGACTTAAAAGTAATTGCAAAAAATACATCTGGATTTGCAGGTGCAGACCTAGAAAACGTATTGAATGAAGCTGCATTACTTGCAGCAAGAAGAAATCTAACTGAAATTGGAATGAAAGAAATTGAAGATGCTATGGTTAAAGTAACTATGGGACCTGAAAAGAAAACAAGAGTTAGAAGTGAAAAAGAAAATAGACTTGTATCATACCATGAAGCGGGTCACGCAGTAGTAAGTCATTACTTAGAAACGCAAGACCCAGTACATCAAATATCAATTGTACCAAGAGGCATGGCTGGTGGTTATACAATGTATAGACCAACAGAAGATAAAAACTTTATGTCAAAAACAGAAATGGAAGAAAATATTGTATCACTTTTAGGTGGTAGAGTTGCAGAAGCATTAATATTAAATGATGTTTCAACAGGTGCAAGTAATGATATAGAAAGAGCAACAAAAATTGCTAGAAGTATGGTTACAAAATATGGTATGAGCGAAAGAATTGGTACTTTAATGCTTGGTTCTGATCAAAGTGAAGTGTTCTTGGGTAGAGATTTTGCTCAATCTAAAGAATATTCAGAAGAGACTGCAGGTATAATAGATGAGGAAACAAAGGCTATTATTGATAAAGGTTATAATAGGGCTAAACAAATTCTTACTGACCATATTGATAAATTACATGCGGTTGCTGCAGTTTTACTTGAGAAAGAGAAAATTGAAGCAGATGAGTTTGAAAGAATTTTTCAAGGTGAATAGTATTAAAAAATTATATAAAATTTATAAAAAGGTGGAGGAAACTTCATCTTTTTATTGTTACAGTTCAAAAAATTATTGTTTGTGTGTTCCCGTCCTCCCTTGGGCATATGTATATGATTTGAAACGTTTTCTCGGCTCAATACGCAACACAAGAATTTCTAAAATAAATTTATGGCACCCTTCCGCTTAGTCCTCACTGCGTTCGACGCGAACTCTTTCCATAAATTTATTTAAGAATTTCTAATATTGCTCCAATCACATTCGAAAAGTTTAAAATCATATACATATGTCCAAGGGAGGACGGGAAACACACAAATGATAATTTTATAGACTGTGAATAGTAACCTTCTTATAATATAATTGACATAAAAGTTTTACAAAACTATTTACAAATATAAAATTTTATGATATAAATAATATATTCTATTTAGTCCAATAGTGACTTAAAAATTTAAAATCAAAAATTCAAAATAAAAATTTTATTCGAAAAAACAATCCAAAAAACAAAAACAAAAATAAAAAATGAAAGGAGGGAAGATTATTTTTTGTGCCTATAAACCGTAAATACATAAAAAATAAACTAGAAAAATAATGCAAAAGAAAAATAATGCACATATTAACTAAATAGAAAATATTTATTTTACGACACAAAATAAAAAGTCTTTTATATATTAGAAAATTATGCAACTTTCCTAATATATAAAATTACATTAAAATTAGTGTGAAAAATTAAAAAATAGAAAGGTGATTAAATGAAAAAATTAAAAATAATGTTAATGGCAATAATGCTTATATTAAGCAATTTTATGCCAATACTTTCAAATGTAAAAGCAGCAAATGTTGGGGAAAAGATAAATTTGGTATCTTTAGGAGAATGTCCCCATGATTTAGGAGTAAATAATGGATATGTAGTAACTAATAAAGTAGGATATTATCAAAATGGAGAATTTTATCCTGCATATTGTTTGGAGAGAGAGCAAAAAGGCGTTACAACAGATTTTACATATGATTTAGATGTAGGATATATAATGAAGGACACAGAAACATATAACAAAATCTGGAGAGTCATGATGGCAGGGTACCCATATAATACACCGGAGCAAATGGGAGTATCTAGTGTAGACCATGCGTACCAGGCAACAAAAATGGCAGTATATTGTGTAACAGGACAAAGAAAACCAGAAGAATTTTATGCTTATAATTCTAATGGACAAGAAATTGTCGATTGTATATGGAGGTTATACAATGCATCAAAAAATAATAACAAGGCATACGTAAGTCCAATATGTAATATGAAAGCAGATGGAGATATATATTCAGAAAAAATAAATGAAAAAGAATATTGTGTTCAAAAATATAACTTTTCTGGAAATAATGAAATGCCATCATTTTCAGTTACAAGTACACAAGGAATTATATTAAATATGCAAAATCAAGAACAAAAAAATTATAAGGGAAATGGAAGTTTTAAATTAGCAATTCCAAAAGAAAATTTAAAACAGGATATACAAGTGGAATTGAATGCACAAGCAACAATAAAAACATATCCAATTTTATATGGAGCAACAAGTATTCCAGGAACTCAGAATTACTGTTTATCTTCATATCCATTTGAAGCAACACAGGCTTCTACATCTTTAAAAATTACTATTCCATTTGTAAATATTAAAAAAGTAGACAAAAATACTAATACACCACTTCGCGGGGCAGAATTCAACATTTATAAAGATGTAAATTCAAATCAAAAATATGATGGACAAGATATATTTGTAAGTAAAACAAGTGCTACAAATAATGAAGGGATTGTTACTGTAACAGGATTAATTCCGGGAAAATATATAGCAAAAGAAGACAAGGCACCATATGGTTATGTAATAAATGAAACAGATGCAATACCTTTTGAAATAAAAGAAAATGGAGCAAATATCAATATACAATTTGGTGATGAGGAGCCAACAGGAAAAATTACTATTGTAAAGCAAGATACAGAAACAGGAAGCATTGCACAAGGAGATAGTAACTTAGAAGGTGCAGAATATAAAGTTTATGCAACAGAGGATATTTACAATGCATCAAAGACTAAAAAGATTTATTCAAAAAATGATATTGTTGCAACAAGAATTATAAAAAATGATGGAACAACAGATGATGTAGTAGGCTTGCCACTTGGCAATTACTATGTAAAAGAAACCCAAGCACCAGAAGGATATCTATTAGATAATAATACATATAATGTTGATTTATCATATAAAGACCAAAATTCAAAAATAGTTTCAAAATCAATAATAAGTAAGGACAATGTTAAGAAAAGACAAGTAAATATATTTAAATCAGGAATTAAAATTTTATCAGGGGTAGTCCCGGGCTTAGAAGGAGTGGGGTTCACAATAAAACTTAATAGTAATGTGGAAAAGGCATTAGCACAAGGATATTCATATGCAGAAATTTGGAATGGAATTGATATGTATGGAAATAAGGTAGAAGTAGACTCAAAACGTGTTCAAGAGGCACAAAAAATAGCTCCAACAGTCTCACAAATTAAAACAGACAAAACGGGAAATGCTTATACAGAAATGTTACCATATGGTAAATATGTGGTAAAAGAAACATACACTCCAAATGATTATGAAACTGCAACAGATTTTACATTTACAATATCACAAGATGAATCAGAAATAAAAAATAATGCTCAAAAAACATTAAGAATAGTTGTAAATAATGAGCAATTAGAAAGTTATTTAAAATTAGTAAAAAAGGATAAGACAACAGGAAAGATAGTTACAGTAAGTTCTGCATCATTTAAAATTAAAGCAACAGAAGACATAATAGATAGAGCAACAAAAGAGATTATTTGGCACAAAGGTGACTATATAACACAAAAAATAGGAATGACAACTTATGATACTTTTACAACAAATTCAAAAAATTTAATAATATCAGAAAAGAAACATTCATTTAGTAGTATTTTCGATGATTTAGGAACGGTAGTAACACCACTTAAACTTCCAGTTGGAAATTATCAAATTGAAGAAATTGAGGCACCAGAAGGATTTTTAGACTTAGAAGAAAATATTCAATTTGAAATTTCTAGTATAAAAGATTATGACAAAGACAAAGACGGTGATTACATAAAAACAATAGAAGTTTTAAATGAGCAACCAAAAGCGAATATTGACTTAACAAAAGAAATTGTATTTAGAAATAAAGAAGATGTGGATTTGTCATTAGTGGATATTTTGGATTTATCAAAAATTGAGTTTAAAATTACGGCAAAAGAAGATATTTTGGATAAAGCAGATAATTCTGTTATTTACAAAAAAGGTGATGTAGTTGGAAATTATAATTTATCAAAAGATGGAAAATTGGAAATAAATAATCTTCCAATTGGAACATATAATTTGGAAGAAACTAAAACAATAGATGGTTTGGTGATAAATAAGGAACCAATTGAAATTGCATTTAAAAAACAAGATGGTACAACAAAAATTTATAAGAAAGAAATTAATATTAAAAATAAAACTACTTTTGTGCAGATATACAAAATAGATAAAGAGTCTAAAGAAAAACTAAAAGGTGCAAAATTTGTATTATATGATTCCGATGGTAATGAAATTGCTACGTGGATTTCTGATGAAAAACCATATTCTATTGAAGGATTAAGTACTTCTAAAACTTATTTTTTAAAGGAGATTGAGGCTCCAGATGGATATGTTTTAAATGATACTCCAATTGAGGTTAAAGTCGATAATTGCAATGTTAAGAAAATAGATTTTGAAAATGAAATGGTTAAGCCTGTAGAGGAAAGCCCTAAGCCGGTGAAACATGTTCAAAAGGTGTTGCCTAAAACTGGGTATTAATTTATTGTTAATGATTTCTTGGCCATTATACACATTTGGCTTATAATATGTGTATGGAGGTCAAAAATTAAAATATATCTCCTCAAGTCATTATGAAAAAAATAATGTAAAAACGGAAAATTATTAAATTTCCGTTTTGTTTCTATATCATCTTAAACCAAATTTTTCTTTTTACAAATCTATAAAAAGTTGAAATATCTCCTTTAGTAAATGTATTTTTCTCTAATAAAAAAGCATGGTTTTTATTGATGTAAAGATAGAAAAAATCATTTGTCTCATATATTTTATACAACTTCCAATATTTTATTTTTTCAAAATTATTTGAATCAGAAATAGTAAAATATTTTTCATAAAACTTGAAAGTAAACTCTTTTTCCTTTTCAAACTTTTCTGTTTTTAATTCTTTTTTAACAAGATTAATTGGTTGAAAAAATCTATAAAGGCAGAAAACTAATAAAGCCAATAATAAGATAAATCCAGTAGTTTTATTTGCATACTTAAAGTTTGTAATAATAAAAAAACATAATAGTACTATAATTAGTATGGTTATAAATCTATATTTGGTTCCAAATTTATTTTGATGAAATTGTAAATATTTTGCATATGTCTCTTTTGTGTATTTTGTTTTGTTTTTATATAATACTTTCATTTTTTACTCCTTGTTTTTGTATTATATCATATAAAATATTAATGTTAAAGTATTAATAATTAAAAATAAAATATTCAAACTATTGACAATATACCCCATAATAATGTATAATGAGTAACGTATATAGGGTAAGAAAAGAAAAAATCCCACATACATTTTCGTATGACCGGAAGGAGGGGAATATAAATGTCAGAAATCAAAGTTAATAATGGAAATATAGAAGATGCCTTAAAAAGGTTTAAAAGACAATGTGCTCGTAACGGAGTTTTACAAGAAGTTCGTAAAAGAGAACATTATGAAAAACCAAGTGTAAAAAGAAAGAAAAAATCAGAGGCAGCAAGAAAAAGAAAATTTTAATTACATAAAAAAAGGTGGAAGTTTATATAGGAGTAGTATATCCAAAACTTCTGCCTTTTTTGTATTAAAAAAACTCATTTGGGATAAAATAAAAATGGAAATAAAAAGGGATTGGAGACCCGTCCCCCAATCCCTAAAAATTTTGATATAGAAACGCAAAAGAAGGGAATGATATTAGTGGAATATAAACAAACAGAAATAAAAAAAGGAATCAAACTTCATACAATAAAAACTGAAAAATTCAAAACAAATTTAATTGCAATAATGTTAACAACAAAATTAAATAGAGAAAATGTTACTAAAAATGCATTAGTACCGGCAGTTTTAAGAAGAGGAACAAAAAACTTAACAACACAAGAGAAAATTAACAAGAAGTTAGAAGAAATGTATGGAGCAAGTTTGGACTGTGGACTTGATAAAACTGGAGATAATCAAGTTTTGAAATTTTATATAGAAACAGTAAATGATGAATTTTTACCACAAGAAGCGGAAAATATGTTGAAAACATCTTTAGAAAAGATATTTGAATTTGTATTTAACCCATATCTAGAAAATGGATGCTTTAAAAAAGAATATGTGGAACAGGAAAAAGAAAATATAAAACAGATTATAGATGGAAAAATAGACAACAAGGCAAGATATTCACTAGATAGATGTATAGAAGAAATGTACAAAGATAAACCATATGGACTATATAAATATGGATATGTAGAAGATATGAAAAATATCAACGAAAAAAATCTATATGAATATTATCAACAATTAATAGATGAATGTAAAATTGATATTTTTGTATCTGGAATCATAGATGAAGAAACTGAAAATATCATAAAAAATAATGAAAACATCATTAAATTAAAAGATAGAGAGCCACAATATAATGAGCCTGAAATTATAGCAAAAAGAACAGAAAAAGAAAACGATGTTCAAGAATCAATGGATGTAACACAAGGAAAACTTATTATTGGAATGGATTTAGACATTGATGATGATAATCTAAGATTTGATGTAATGATTTATAATAGTATTTTTGGTGGAAGTGCAAATTCAAAATTATTCCAAAATGTACGTGAAAAAGCAAGTCTTGCATATACAGCAAGTTCAAGTTATTATAGATTCAAAAATAACATTTTTATTAATTGTGGAATTGAAATTAAAAATTATGAGAAAGCATTAGAAATAATCAAACAACAAATCGAGGATATGAAAAAAGGAGACTTCACAGACGAAGAAGTTGAGAATGCTAAAAAAGGAATAATAGCTTCAATTAAAACAATTGATGATGAACAGGATACTGAAATAACATATTTCTTTAGTCAAGAATTATCAAAGAGCAAGTGTAATATTGAACAATATATGCAGAGAATATCTGAGGTTACTAAAGATAATGTTGTTGATGTTGCTAATAAGGTTAGTATTAATACTGTATATTTTTTAAAGGATTAGTAAAAAATAATTATAATTTTGACTGTGTTAGCAGGACATATACATTGAGAGGAGAACGAAAAAAATGCAAATAATTGAGAATTCAAAAGTTAAGGAAAAATTATATATAGAAAAATTAGAAAATGGCTTAACAGTAATGATAATTCCTAAAAAAGGAATCCAGAAAAAATATATTATATGGGGAACAAACTATGGTTCAAATGACAATAAATTTATAGTACCAGGAGAAACAGAAGTTACAGAAGTACCAAAAGGTGTAGCACACTTCTTAGAACACAAAATGTTTGAACAAGAAAATGGTAAAAATAGTCTGGATGTGCTTACTGCGCTAGGCGTTAATGCAAATGCTTATACTACAAATAATCATACAGCATATTTATATGAATGTACAGACAACTTTTATGAAGCATTAGATGAATTTATGAACTATGTTCAACATCCATATTTTACAGATGAAAATGTTGAAAAAGAAAAAGGCATAATTGGTCAAGAAATTATGATGTATGATGATTATCCAGACTGGAAAGTGTATTTAAATGCATTAGAATGTATGTATCATAAAAATCCGGTAAAACTTGATATTACTGGAACTGTTGAAACAATAAGTCATATTGATAAAGATATTTTATATAAATGTTATAATACTTTCTATAACCCATCAAATATGGCAATGGTTGTATCAGGGGATTTTGAACCAGAAAAATTATTAGAAGAAATAAAGAAAAGATTAATTGACAAAAAAGCAAATGGTGAAATAAAGAGAATTTTTGAAGAGGAACCAAAAGAAATTGTAAAAGAAAAAACAGTTCAAAATATGGAAGTTAGTAAACCACTTTATGCAATTGGGATAAAAGATGTACCTGCAGAACAAAAAGAAAAAGTTAAAAAACATATATCAATAGAAATATTGTTGAATCTGCTAATTGGAGCAAGTTCTGAATTGTACAAAAAATTATATGATATGGGAAATTGTTTCTCAGTACCAAGTATTGAATATGAATTCGATAAAAATTATGCACATATTTTGATAATCGGACAATCAAATGAACCGGAAGAATTGTATGAAATGTTCAAAGAAGAAGTTGAAAAATTTATACAAAAAGGTGTAAATGAAGAAAATTTTGAAAGAACTAAAAAAATGATTTATGGTGAATATGTAAAAGAATATGACGATGTTGTCAATATTTCTAGAATGTTTTTGTCAGATTATTTTAAAGGTATAAATAGTTTTGATTATTTAGAAGAAATAAACACTATAAATGTAGAATATTTAAATCAAGTGTTAAAAGATGTGTTTAATGAAAAAAATATGATATTATCTGTTGTAAAAAATTAGATAAAAATTTTGTTGAATGAACAGCATAAAAATTGAAAAAAATTTTATGCTGTTTTCTTTTGATTTTCTGTGTCGAAATATGTTGAAAATACTTGTACGAAAGTTGCTAAAAACCGTTGAAAATACTTGACTTGGAGATTTTTATGTGTTATTTTATAAATATACGAATGAGAAAAATTGAAAAAGGAGAGATGAGTATGTTAAATGAAGAAATTTGTAAATTAAGAGATAAATTGAATAAGAGCATTGAAAATGGTGACGATTATGCTATTACATATAAATTAAGTGTTGAGTTAGATGAGCTTATTGCAAAATATTATAGAGATAGTAAAAAGAACTATGATAAAGCAAATGTTTGATGAGTAAAAAGTTTTGACAGAAAAAATGTTGAAACTTTTTTGTGATTAATATAGTAAAATTTTTTGGAATATGTTATACTAAATATTAGATAAAGGAGAGTGATAAATATGATGTATCCGTTTTGCAAATATGAAGACGAAACAGAGGTTGTATTTTCTGATATAAAAGAGAATGAAAAAGGAGAAGAAGTTATATATATCCATTTTGAAAGACCAACAGAAGATGGATTTGATAGTGTTAGATTTGAACTTCCAACTTATAATATTGTATATAAAGAAGGAAATTATACAGAAGAAGAAATCGAAATGTTTAGAAAGATTGTTGAACAAGGTGCACCATATTTTTATAAATGGTCAAGAGAAGGGGGAATAAAAATTGCCTAGTATATTTGAAGTTTGTGGATATAAAATATATTTTTGGTCAAATGAGAACAATGAACCAATTCATATACATATTTCAAAAGGTAAACCTTCGGCAATTTCAACAAAAATTTGGCTAACAAAAAGTGGAGGATGTATAGTAGCAAATAATAATAGTCGTATTCCAAATAAAGATTTGAATACATTGATGGAAGTGGTAACTTCAAATTATTTTTTTATTGTATCTCAATGGAAAAATTTTAATCAAGTAGAAGATGTGAAGTTTTATTGTTAAAATAAATTGAGAATTAACAGGTTTTGACCTGTTTTTTTTCTTATTAACCCTCTTGCGAAAATTCCGAAAATATTATATAATAGTATATCAAGAAAAGGAGAAAAAAAGCATATCTTTAATAAAATTATGTGCATTGAGAGGGGAATAAAAATGCTAGTAAACGAAAACGTAATAGAACAATTATGTGTAGACGCAGGAAGCACAAGAACGCAAAAAGCAAAAAAATATCAAATGATGGGAAAAGTGCAAATTACAAAAGTAGAATACGAAAACGAAAACAACTTTGAAATACATGCAAAAGTATTTGGAACAGAACAATATGACACATATGTAGAAGTAAAAAATGGAGAAGTCGAAGAAATAAATTGTGACTGCCCAGACTATTACAACACATATGGAGTATGCAAACACAGTTTAGCGTCAGTATTGGAATTTAATAAAGCAGGTTTTCAAGATATAAGAAATTCAGAAAGTAATGTAATGCCAGATGGAAACCAAAAGCAAAACAGTATTCAAAGAAGTAACAGCAAAAATGCAAACAAATACAACAGTTTCCATCAAATTATAAAAACACTATATAACGAAGAATTAGATGAAATAGATTCAGACATAGATGTCGAATTAAAAAATAAAGGAACTATAAAAATAGAACCTCAAATAATATATGACAAGTTTACTAGAGAAATGAAAATTGAATTTAAAATCGGAAATAAAAGAATGTACAAACTTAAAAATTTAGCAGAATTTTATGTAAGAATGATGAACAAAGAATTCTATAAATATGGTGATAAATTAGAATTTGTACATACACGAGAAGTGTTTGAAGAAAATAGCCAGAAAATGTTGGATTTTATAATGAAATATGCAGAAGTAATTGCATACACAAATTCTTCAGCAAATTCAAATTATAGATATTACGGAAAAGCTTTAAATGAAAGTTCAATAATAATTGGGAATACAGCGATTGACGAATTATTTGATACATTAGAAAATAAAACAGTTTTAATTACAAGAGAATATGAAAAGCAAAATATAAAATTTGTAGACCAAAATCCAGATTTAACATTTAGACTAGAAAAGATAGACAATGACGAATATAGAATTATAGCAGATTTTGATGTTTTTAAAATTGTAATCTTAAATGGAAAAAAATATAAATATGTTTTAACAGACGAAAATCTATATAGATGTAACAAGGAATTTGAAAAAACAACTTTAAGATTATTGAAAATATTTAGAGAAAATTTTTTAACACAAATATCACTTGGAAAAGATGAGTTAGGAGAACTATTTTCTGTAGTACTTTCAAAGGTAAAAAATGCTATAAAAATAGAACCTGAATTATTGGAAGAGATAAAGGAATATGAACCTGAGAAATTAGGAGTAAAAGTATTTTTAGATTATGACAAAAATAATTATCTTGTAGCAGATGTAAGATTATGCTATGGGGAGAATGAATTTAATCCATTGAATTCACAAGAGGAAAAAGAATTTAAATATTCAAGAAATCTTATTGAAGAAACAAAAGCAATGAATATTTTCAGAAAAACAGGTTTTATGTTTGATGTTCAAAATCTTAAATTCATATTACCAGATGAGGATAAAATCTATGAATTTTTAACAAAGGATATCAATTATTATATGAAAAAATTTGAAGTATTAGCAACAGAAAATTTTAAATCAAAAGAGGTTGCAAAACCTAAAATAGGAACAGTTGGTGTAAGAGTTGAAAATAATCTTCTAGAAATTGATATGGACAAGTTAAATATAGATTTGAACCAATTAGAAGATATATTGCAAAAATATAAATTAAAGAAAAAGTATTATAGATTAAAAGATGGAAGTTTTCTTGATTTACAAGAAAGTAATGAAATTGATTTTATTGATAAATTAATTTCAGGAACAGATGTTGATTATAAAGAATTAGAGAGTGGAACAATTAGACTTCCAGTAAATAGAACATTGTATTTAAATCAGCTTTTAAAAGAAATAAAAGGCACAGAAATAGTAAAAAATAAAGAATATAAGAATATCATAAATGGGTTAGATAAAAACTTATTGGATGAAGACGAAAAAATACCAGAAGAAGTTGAACCAATATTAAGACCATATCAAAAAACAGGTTTTAAATGGTTAAAGACACTTGATAGATATAAATTTGGAGGCATACTTGCAGATGATATGGGACTTGGAAAAACAATTCAAATTATATCAATTTTATTAGATTATAAGCAAAATACAGAAAACGCAAAAACAAGTATAGTTGTGTCACCAAGTTCATTATCATTAAACTGGAAAAATGAAATTGAAAAATTTGCACCAGATTTAAAATTAAAAGTAATTAGAGGAACTGCATCAGAGAGAAAAACAGAAATAAATCAATTAGAAAATTATGATGTAATTATAACATCATATGATTTGTTAAAAAGAGATATTGATGTGTACAAAGATAAAAAATATTGCTTTAAATACATAATCGCAGATGAAGCACAGTATTTGAAAAATAATACAACCAAAAATGCAAAGGCAATAAAAATGTTAAATGCAGAAACAAGATTTGCATTAACAGGAACACCAATTGAAAATTCATTAGCAGAATTGTGGTCAATATTTGATTTAATAATGCCGGGATATCTATTTAGTTACAAAGAATTTAAATCAACATATGAAATGCCAATTGTAAGAGATGAAGACCGAGATGCAATGAATAAACTAAAAATGTTGATAGAACCATTTGTATTAAGAAGAACTAAAAAAGAAGTTTTAACAGAATTGCCAGAAAAAACAATTACAGTTTTAAATAATGAAATGGAAGAAGAACAAAGAAATATTTATTTATCATATTTGGTTCAAGCAAAACAAGAATTACAAGACGAAATTAGTGCAAATGGATATGAAAGAAGCCAAATAAAAATACTTGCTGCACTTACAAGATTAAGACAAATATGTTGCCATCCAGGTCTATTTATAGAAGACTATAAAGGCGGAAGTAGTAAATTAGACCAATGTATGGAAATTGTTGAGGATGGTATAACTGCAGGACACAAAATTTTACTATTTTCAACATATACATCAATGTTTGAAATAATAGAAAAAGAACTTAATAAAAGAGACATCAAATATTTTAAATTAACAGGAAGTACAAAAGTTGACGAAAGAATAGAATTGGTTGACGAGTTTAATCAAAATAAAGATATAAGTGTATTTTTAATATCATTAAAAGCAGGTGGAACAGGACTAAATTTAATTGGCGCAGATATGGTTATACATTATGATCCATGGTGGAATTTATCAGCAGAAAATCAGGCAACTGATAGAGCATATAGAATTGGTCAGAAAAATAATGTTCAAGTGTACAAACTTATAACAAAAGATTCAATTGAAGAGAAAATTTATGAGCTTCAACAGCGTAAGGCTGAACTTACTGATAATATGCTTAATACGCAGACCACATTTATTAATAAATTATCAAAAGATGATATTATGAATTTGTTTAGTTAATGTCACATTGGGGACGGTTCTGTTTGAAACATCGGTTCCAAAACGGACATTGGAATTGTTATAAAAAATAATAATGGGGGAAATATTATGGAAAATTGGATGCAAAAATTTGAAAATAAAAAAGAAGAAACATATGAAGAGATGATAAGGAATGAGTTAGATCCATTATTAGATTTGGTTGATCATTCAAATATATATAGAGTTACTGACATGGAAAAAGCCTTGACACGTATTGTTGAACTATATGAAAAACTAGAAAAATCAGAATTAGAATATGATAAAAAAGATATGATTCTAAAAAAGAAGCAATTAGCAGAGTTGAGATTTAAAATTAAAAAAGAAGAACATATGGAATCACATGAATCAAAGTCATGGAAAGAGTTTGAAAAAGAGGAGCAAGAAAGGGACGATGATGAAGAAAGATAGTATTACAATTATAGGTGGAGGCCTTGCAGGGTGTGAGGCTGCATATCAAATTGCAAAAGCAGGAATAAAAGTAAAATTATATGAAATGAAACCAATAAAATATTCTGAAGCACATTCAAATCAAAATTTGGCAGAGATAGTATGCAGCAATTCATTTAAATCAAACTTGCTAACAAATGCTTGTGGCTTATTAAAAGAAGAATTGAGAAGATTAGATTCTTTATTAATTAGAATTGCTGACGAAACTCAAGTTCCTGCAGGTCAAGCATTAGCAGTTGATAGAGAATTGTTTGCAAAAAGGGTAACAGAGGAAATCGAAGCAAATCCATTAATAAAAATTATCCACAAAGAGGTAGAAAGTGTGGATTCGGGAAGTGAAATAAATGCAGATGATGGAATAGTTATAATTGCTACAGGCCCACTGACTTCAGAGAAAATGGCAAAACAGATTTCTAAATTGACAGGTGAAGATAAATTATATTTTTATGATGCGGCTGCACCTATCATATCAAAAGATAGTATTAATTTTGATATTGCTTTTTATGGAAATAGATATGAACAAGAAAAGAAAAAAGATGAGACTGTAGAAGAATGGCAGGAAAAACAAAAAAATCAAGAGAAAAGTTATATCAATTTGCCTATGAATAAAGAAGAGTATGAGGACTTTTGGAAAGCATTAACAGAAGCGGAAGTTGTTACTTTACATGATTTTGAAAAAAGAGAAATTTTTGAAGGATGTATGCCAGTAGAAATTATGGCAAAAAGAGGAATGGATACACTACGTTTTGGACCATTAAAACCAGTTGGATTTGATGACCCAAGATATGTCAAAAGACCTTATGCCGTAGTGCAATTGCGTCAAGATAATTCTGAGGGGAATATCTATAATATGGTTGGTTTCCAAACAAATTTGAAATTTGGAGAGCAAAAAAGAGTATTTAGTATGATTCCAGGACTTGAAAATGCAGAGTTTGTAAAATATGGTGTAATGCATAGAAATACTTATATAAATTCAACTAAATTATTAGACGAAACATATAATTTAAAATCAAATCATAATATTTTCTTTGCAGGGCAAATAACTGGGGTAGAAGGATATGTAGAATCTATTTCTTCTGGAATGGTTGTGGCATTAAATGCAATAAAAATGTTTAAAGGGCAAAATGAACAAGTTGTTTTTCCAGAATATACTGTAATTGGAGCACTTGCAAAATATATTTCAACCGAAAATGATAAGTTTCAACCAATGAATGCAAATTTTGGAATTTTACCTGAATTAGAAGGTAAAAAGATTAGGGATAAAAGGGAAAGGTATGCAAAATTGGCTGAAAGAAGTTTGGAATGCTTTAAGGAGTAATGTTACTAAAATGTTACAAATATATTAAATTTTTATTAAAAATAGCAATAATTTACATAAAATTATTGCTATTTTTGTTAATATTTGTTATAATTTAAAATAGAGTTAAAAATGTTAGAATATTTAAAATATTCTGAAAGGGGTTATTTTATGAAAAATAATGTAAAAGAAATAATGAAAGAATACAAAGAAGGAATTGAGAAAATCGATAATGCTTATAAAGTAAAAAAAGTAGAAAAAATCGATCTTTCTGAAATTAACAAAAAAATAGAATATGAAAAACACTTTATTGAAGCTTTAGAAAGTGAAGCAAAAGAAGAAAATAAAGCTCTAATTGAAAGAGCAAAAGAAAGATTAGAAGAGGCATCAAAAGCAAAAGAAGAAAAAGAAAAACAAAATGCAGAAATTGATGAAAAAAAAGAAAAAAATAAAAGTGATAAAGCAGAATTAAAAAATGAAAAAGTTGTTTTATCAAGTGGTAGGGAAGTTACTAGAGCAGAAAAGGATAAAATTGAAAAAAATCATTTAAAAGATACTGCTATAAGAAAATTAACTCAGGAAAGTAAAAACATATCAGAAGAAATAACAAAAAAAGACAAAGAACTTAAAGAAAATATAGACAAAAAAATGAAATTTAGATATGAATTCGAAAAAGATGCACAAGGCAAATCAACAGGTAAAGTGTTAAATGAAAAAGAATTAGACGGAATAATTGCAACTATTTATAATCTTAAAAAAGATATGACTGAATTAAATAGAATGCAAGTTGAATGTCAAAAATATTTAGAAGAACTTAAACAAAAAGATCAAGAAAGAATGGACGAAGTTGCTAAAGCATGGAATAATGTGAAACCAGAAGAAAAAGGAACTAAAAAAGTTGAAACAAAACAAGTGCCAGAACAACAACCAAATTCACAATCACAAACTTCTAGTGAACAATCACGTGAAGGTAATTCACAACCAAATAATAATGATATTAATGGACTAGAAGAAAATATTTTAAGACAAACTCAATTAGAAGAACAAGAAAGTAAAAATGGAAATTCTCAAAACGAACAATCTGAAGTAGATACAGAAAAAAATGGAAGTGAACAATCTGAGACAGGCAGAGATGAAAATGAAGAAAAAGAAGCAGAAAAACCAGGAATAGTTATTGCAAGAAAAGTTACAATTACAAATAAACAAAATTTTTTCGGAGTTGGAAAAATTGGTAAAATATTTAAAAAAGATAATGAGGATAAAATAGCAAACCTTAAAACGATATTTACAAAAGGAAAAGAAGAAACACTTAATGATATAGCAGAAAACGTAGATCCTGCAATTATAGAAGGTGTTATTGAATTACGTAAAAGGAATATGCTTACAGAAAAACAAGCACAAAAAGCAATAATTAATTTGGCTACAGGAAGTGCAACAAAGGAAAATCTAGATTTTACAATTGAATATAATATGAAAGACCTATCAAAATGGGCATTCTTGCCTTGGAATAGAGGGGTAAGAGATCAAATAGCAAAAGTTGCAGAAGAAAATAGAGAAAATGAAATTGCAGAATTTACTGATGGAGTAGAATATGAACCAAATCCTATAAAAAGAATGATGGCTAGAGTAAAACAAAAGAAATTAGGAAATGGAAAAGAAAAAGAAGATAATGTTGAAGAAAAAACATCAAAAGCATCAAATGTATTTAAAAAGAGAATAAAAGATGAAGCACAAAAAAGTGATTACGAACAATTAAGAGATGATATTATTGCAGGGAAAGATGTTGAAAGTTTAGATGAAATCATAAAAAAAGCAAAAGAAGCAACAAGAACAGGAAAAATATCAACAACTGAACTACAAAATTTAATGAATAATGCAGAAACAATGAAAAAAGATATTGCTTCAAGAGAAAACGAAGAACCAGAAGAGAAAAAAGTTATTATAAATGACCCACAAGAAATGGAAAAATGAAGAGCTCAAGTCGAAAACAAAACAGTTGGAGACTTATTAGAAGAATACGAAAAAGAGCATCCAGATACTAAACAAGAACTAAATGAAAAATATGCAAAAAACATAGAACAAGTTTCTAAAAATTTTGAAAAACAAAGTAAAACACTTGAAACATGTGAATTTGAATGGAAAAATAATAATGTGGTTCGTAAACCAAAAGAAGAAAAAAATAAAAGTGATGAAGAACAATATACAATGTAATATAAGCAGAGGGAAACAAGGACTTCTTTGATTTCTCTCTGTTTTATAAATAAAGAAAAGTTATGCAACTTTTCTTTATTTAGGAAAGGAAAAAATATGGACGAAATTTTTAAAAAAATACAAGATGTTGAAAAATTTGTAAATAAAAGAGAACAATATGCTGTTTTAGAGGCTATTCATGGAAAAGAAGAAATTGAACAAAAAGAACAAGAAGAAGAATTACAATTAAAAATAGAAAAAAGTAAATTAATAGATACAATTGATAAAATAATAAGTGAAAAAAAATTAAATAAAATAACAAATGAACCTGAACAAATGCAAAATCATTTATTGGCATTAAGAGGGATTTTACATTTAACAAATATTAATACTATAGAGGAAAAATATGTTGACATAGAAGAAAAAAGATATTTATTGTACAATGATTTAAAAAACAGAACTCCTGAACAAAACATAGAAATGCAAAAATGTTATGAAAATTTACAAACATTAAAAAATAATGAAAAAAATATAATGGAAGAAAAAAATAGTGATATAAAAAATGAGAGAAAAAATAAAGTAAGGTCAAAACAAAAAGAAAATTTTTTCGCTAGAATAAAGGCATTTTTTATGAATAGATTTGGAAAAAGAAAAAGACTAAATGAAATTAATAAAGAAGCGAAGAAAGAGGATTATATAGAAACCAGAAAAAATGTTGCACCAATGGTAGAACAAGAAAATGATAGTGATGTCAATTTGGATTTTAGTGATATTAAAAATGGAGTTCTTGTTGGAAAAGATAAAGAAAAACAAAACCGTAATCAAGAATTAGAAAAAAATCTAAAAGAGATAAGTAATAATGGAGAAAAAAATGAAGAGGAGATATTTGAAAAACAAAAAAATAATGTAGAACAAAATTTAAGAGAAAGAGTAAAAGTTCAGCAGGCGGTTGATAGATGTGTTAAATATGGAAATAAATATATAACATGGAAAAATGGAAATATTACTTATGTTGATATGGATGATGACAAAAAAGAAAATGACGAAAATGTACCTGATGATAAAATGCAACAGAATGTTAGATAGTTGTAACCTAATAAAAAATTGGAATTAAAAAATTCCAATTTTTTCTTGACTTATAGACATAAAAATGGTACAATATAAACTGCTATGGTAAATTGTGTGCAATATGCAAATCCGTAGCAGTAAAATACATTTTAAAGGTGTAAATATTTCAAAAAAATTACACAGAAAAAATGTAAAAATAAAAAGTAGGAGGTGAAATTTAAGTGCCAACAATTAATCAATTAGTAAGAAAAGGAAGACAAACAGGAGTAACAAAATCAACTGCACCAGCCCTTCAACATGGATGGAACTCAAAAAATAAAAAATTAACAAATAATAGAGCTCCACAAAAAAGAGGTGTATGTACAGTAGTTAAAACAGTTACACCTAAGAAGCCAAACTCTGCTTTAAGAAAAGTAGCCAGAGTAAGACTTTCTAATGGTTATGAAGTTACATCTTATATCCCAGGTATAGGACATAACTTACAAGAACACAGTGTTGTATTAATCAGAGGTGGTAGGGTAAAAGACCTTCCAGGTGTTAGATACCACATCATCAGAGGAACATTAGATACAGCTGGTGTTAAGGATAGAATGCAAGCGCGTTCTAAGTATGGGGCTAAGCGTCCTAAAAAATAGGAAAATCGATTAAATCAGGCATCTTGCACATTTGTTAATATTTATTCCAAAACTCGACGTACAGACGTACGACTTCGTCTTGAAATAAATATTAAAAATGCACAATATACCTAATTTACTCAATTTTCTTAAATTAAAGGAAGATTAGTAACATGAAATTGAAAATTAGTGCTTGTAATACTAACTAAATTAAGGTACTTAAATTTAGGAATATATTATAATGCACTATACGGATAGGGTTATCCTATCAGAGTACCTAAGATATTTTGTAAATATCTAATAAAAAAATTAAGGAGGGAAGAATAGTGCCAAGAAGAGGATTTATAGCAAAAAGAGATGTTTTACCAGATCCAATATACAATAGCAAAGTTGTTACAAAATTAGTAAACAACATAATGTTAGATGGTAAAAAATCAG